>Ga0209861_1000043_pt1 | contig 13751 bp, 12 predicted proteins | sample GWRWS2_30_40_FD_187245 | JGI IMG/M metagenome (GOLD analysis project Ga0209861, IMG submission 187245) | Riverbed sediment microbial communities from areas with vegetation nearby in Columbia River, Washington, USA - GW-RW S2_30_40 (SPAdes)... | ecosystem: Environmental > Aquatic > Freshwater >...
CTCGTTCATGGGCGGTATGTTGGTCAATCACCTGCAACTCCGAACCAACCTGCGCGACCAGAAATACCCCGCCGATCTGTCCCAAGGGGGTCACGTGAAGTTCCCCACCCGTCAGATAGGTGTGCATCGACTCCTGAACGGCCAATCCCGGAGCGCTCCCATCACGACCCTGGTAGTTCGTCTGCCGCACGGGTGCACTAGATGTTCGCCCCACCGCCTCGCTGTTGGATCCGGCTGATCCGGCCGACCAGCCGGGCCATCCGGTCAAAGCGATGCCGGATGCAGACCGGTCCATCTGCCTCTCTTGATGGCTGCCGCCCAGCGCTTCGCCGACAGCTTGCCGTACCATGTGGTGGACCAGTTCCTGGTCAACAAACCGCACCTCCCGCTTCATCGGGTGGACGTTGACGTCAATGCGATCCGAGTCCACTTCCAGAAACAACACGAACTGCGGATGACGCCCTTTCGTCAGGTACGACCCATAGCCGTCATAGATCGCATGCAGGACCGTCGCGTTCTTGACCGGCCGGCGATTGACAAACAACTCCTGCGGACTTCTGGCGGCACGCGTGTGAAGAGGACTGATCGTGAAACCCTCCAGACGAGACCCCGGGCGTTCTCCCCGCACCTCCACCGTCTGATCCAAGAATCGCGCGCCATAGACTTGCAGTGCACGATCCCGATAGGACGACACGGCCGCGTACTCGAGCACGTCCTGTCCATTGTGCCTGAGCCGAAACTGCGTCCGAGGCCAGGCCAGACTGGCTTGCTGCACCACCTGGCTGATATGAGAGAACTCGGTCGTAGTCGTCTTGAGAAACTTCTTGCGGGCCGGAGTGTTGAAGAAGAGATCCCTGACCTCGACTTGCGTGCCGGGAGCAGCCGCGGCCTCTTCGATCTTGGTGATGACGCCGCCCGTGACCAGCAGTTGGGTTCCCACCGACTCGTGCCGGCATGCGGTCAGAAGCCGAACCTTCGAGACGGAGGCGATGCTGGGCAGCGCTTCTCCTCGAAACCCCATGGTCCTAATCGACAACAGATCCCGATCCGAACGCAACTTGCTCGTCGCGTGACGTTGGAACGCCAGCGGGGCATCCGGCCGGCTGATCCCCTCACCGTCATCGGCCACCCGCATGAGCCCGCGCCCACCATCCGTCACGTCCACGGCGATGGTCGTACTGGCCGCATCAAGGCTGTTGTCGATCAGCTCTTTCACCACCGAGGCTGGCCGCTCCACGACCTCGCCGGCGGCGATCCGACCGACCACGTCTCCAGGCAGCACCCGGATTCTTCCGACGCTGCTGGCCACACTCATTTGTTCGTTCTCTGAAGCGGGGATCGAGCCCTGTGCCCGTCAGGACAGGACGCGGCTGAAGGGTCACGCCTCATCGTATCTCGGCCAATCTATTCTTCGCCAACTTCGCTTCCTCGGAAGTGGAGAACTTCTCGATCACCTGCTTCAGGTACTCACGCGCCTTCGGGATATCCCCGGTCTCCGCCGCCGACATTCCCAGCTTGAATAAGGCCGAGGGGACCTTTTCGTGGCCGGGATATTCCTTCACGACCCGTTCGAAGGCCTGCATGGCCCGCACATAGTCCTTCAGGTTGTAATAGGACTCCCCCAGCCAGTAATGCGCGTTGGGAACCAGTGTGGTCGAGGGAAAGTCTTTCAAAAATCGCTGAAACCCGGTGACGGCCAGATCGTACCGGCCGTTCAGGTAGTCATTGTATGCCAGATTGAAGGCCGAGGTCGGGGTGATCCCTGGCACGCCCGGGATAATAAACGGCGCCACCTCTGGAGGAGGAGGCAGCTTAGCCGGCTTGGACTGACGCGAAGGCTCACCTGATGGACTCTCCGGCTTCGTGAGAGGGGCCGATTGAGATTGTTGAACGTCTTCGAAACGAGCCGTCCGGGCTTCCAGATTCTTCAACCGCGCGGCGAGCTCATCGAGCCGTTGCCGGTCTGGGCTTGACTCCCTGGACGTTTCCAAGGCCTGCAGGCGACGTTGCATGGCTTCCTCTCGTTTTTGCGCCTGCTCTTGGGATCTGGCCACTGCGTGCACCTCCTGCCGCAGGTCCACAAAGTCAGCATGCTTGGCGCAGCCGTCATGAACCAGCGCCAGGACGATCAGGGAAATGAGGAGGGGAAAAAACCTGAGGACAGGGTGAGTCATGACGTCTATCCGGGATTCCTGAGCTGCGCGAGTTTGTCCAACGCCTTGCTGGCTTCCTGGCTCTTGGGATAGGTGTCAACCACCTGCCGTAGCAGAGTTGAGGCCCGTTTTCGATCATTCAGGGCCAGGTAGGCGAAGCCTCGCTTGAGAATCGCGGCCGGAACCTTGTCGCTGGTTGGAAAGTCCAGCTCCACACGCTCAAACGCGTCGATCGCGCGCTTATATTCTTTCTTTCCGTAGTAGCATTCTCCCAGCCAGTACTGGGCGTTTGGAGCGAGGTCTGAGGTCCCATACTGAACGAGGAATTGAGAGAACCCGTGCTGCGCTCCATTCAGGTCCCCCCCCTTGAATTTTTGCATGTTGCGCTCGTACACGTGCTTGGCTTCGCTCGAGGCCGATCCACCGTCCGTTCCCGGGACTGCTGCAACAGAGGTGGTCGCCACTCCGTCTTGTGGCGTCGGCACCGGCGAGTCAGTGGCCGAGATCGCTGAGTCGCGCTCGCGCAGGTGGTCAGCACGAGGGGCGGACCGCTGCTCCTGATGAGCTTTGCCGGTTTCTTTCGCCTTCCGAGACGTGGAGCCGGCAGGGGGGCGCACACCAGCTGCTTGCAGGGTTTTTGTCATCTCGTCCAGACGCTGATCGTGTTCCTCCGCGCGAGACACCAGTTTCCCCCCCAAGGCCTCCAGCGCGTTGGCGCGTTGCGTGAGCGTGTTGGTCATCTCGCTGACCTTGAGGTCCTCTTGAACGAGCTTTTCCCCCAGACCGTTCATCGCCTGCTTGAAGTCCGCGAGCGATTTACCGAACTGCGTCAGTTGGGCGTCAAGCTTTTTCTCCACCGAGCCGGTTCTGGCATCGCCCGCGCTTATCGCCTTGTCATGCTCCTCCAGACGAGCATCCAGCGTCTTGCCAAAGGTGCCAAGGGCGGCTTGCACCGCATCCAGGCGTGTCGCCACCTTGCCCAGTTCTTCCTGAAGGCGATCCCGATCTGCTTTGAGCTCGTTGTCGCGCTTCCTGGAAATCTGGTCCAGACTCACGAGCCGATCGTCGAGCCGTTTATTCAGTTCGTCCAAGGAATGTCGGTTCTCGTCCAATTTCCCCTGGAGCTTCGGGAGACTGTCTTCCTTCAGGTCGGCGATCTCATGGCGCAGCCTGGCCCGAGTCTCACTGACCAACTGGTCCGCGTCCTTCTTGATTTTGTCAATTTGCCGATTCGCCTCATCCGCTTTCCGGTCGATCTCTTTCTCCCGTTGATCCAGCCTCGTGATCCTCTTATCCAAGTCATATTTAAGCTTTGCCAGGTCCGCCTGCTGCGCGAAGCACCCTGACAGCAACAGAGAGAGGAGCGCGCATGCCGGTGACCCGATCGTGAAGAAACGGACCGCCCCATGCTGCTCCAACCTGATGGATCCAAGCTTTCTCATCTGTGCATACCCTCCCTCGCACGCCGAGGGCACGTCAAACACGCGAACCTGGTCGCCATTCCGTGAGAGGTCCGACCGGACCAGCACCCACCCTACTTCGGGCGGACCACGATGTGTCCACGCCGATTCTGCTGATAGCAGGATTCATCGTGCTCCTGGCAAAAGGGCCGTTCCTTTCCATAGGAGACGACCGCCAGCCGACTGGATCCCACGCCAAGCTCAGCTAGATAGTTCCGAACCGCCTTGGCTCGCTTCTCCCCCAACACGAGATTGTAGGCCTGGGTGCCACGCTCGTCGCAGTGTCCCTCGATCTTGAGCAAGATGGTCGGGTTCGCTTTGATCCATTCGGCGTCGGCCGAGAGAGCCTGCCTGGCCTGTTCCGTGATATTCCAACTGTCATAGGCAAAGTAGACATCCTTGAGTCCGGCGGCAGCGGTCGCCGCTTGCTCTCGGCGCATGTCTTCCGCGAGTCGACCGGTGGCGTCAGACGGCTGGACCTTCGCAACTTTGATTTCTCCGGAGGGGTTATCCGCTCTTGACTTGAGTAGATCTTGTTCCGATATTCCGGGTTCCGGGCGAGCGCCCGCGGCTTGGCCTCCCCCTTTGGCCATGGCCTGTTCAGAGGACTTGGAGCCAGAGGTGGCCTGAATCTCTTTCTTGCTGCAGGCCGGTCCGATGAAGAGCATCAGACCTACCACTCCCATCAGGCATGCTGTCACGCAACGTGTGTACATAGGTCGTCCTCCTTGTTGAGGTTCTCGCACCTAATCGGTTCCCAAGATCCACTCTAGAGGGGTGACCAGGACGGGGAGCTGTGGTGTATCCCGCCAGATGTCAGGCGCTCCAATTCAGTTCCATCCCAGTTGATCATATAAATATGGCTCTTCCCCTCCAATGTCGAGCTGAACACCAGGTGTCGGCCGTCTGGTGACCACGAGGGTGAGTCATCGACGCCGGGGCCTGTGGTAATTTGGCGGTTTTGTTGTCCGTCGGGGCTGATCAGACAGAGTTTGTACTCCCTTTTCTGCGTCCGGCAGACATGCGCGATCCACGTGCCACGGGGCGACCAGGCCGGGGCGGCATTATAGTCTCCCTCAAAAGTGAGCCGGCGCACATTGGACCCGTCGGCGCCCATAAGGTAAATTTGAGGCCCTCCCCCACGATCCGAGGTGAAGGCCATTTCACGACCAGTGGGCGACCAGGACGGAGACAGATCACCCGCTGAGTTATTCGTCAACCGCTGCAGGACTTTTGTGCGCGTGTCGAGCTTGTAGAGCTCCGAGTTGCCGTCCTGACTCGTGGCAAAGACCAAATCGTTCCCGTCCGGCGAGAAGGCCGGCGTGATGTTCAACCCGCCGAGCGAGACCAGCGTCATGCGTTTCCCGGTTGCGAGCTCGATCAGGTCAATGTCCTGGGTCAGGCGACTTCGGTATACCGTAAAGACCAGGAACCGCCGATCCGGAGACCAGCGTGGCATGAGGTTCAGGAAGCCATCCGCGGTGACCTGCCGGGGCCCATGGCCGTCATAATCCATGACGTACAGCTCACGGGCTCCCGCCTGTTCAGACACATAGGCGATCTTCGTCCTGGCGATCCCGGGCTCGCCCGTGTAGCGGAAGACTATTTCGTCTGCCAAGCGGTGCACCATGAGGCGCACGACGGAAGAGGGTCCGACATACCGTTTGCCGGCCACCACCTCGTCTTCCCCCCCATCATAGACAAATCCATCCAAGACCACGTCTGCATCTTTTACGCCCAGCTTACCCCAGACCAGCACCGAGATCCCGTTCTCCGTGGCCTGCTTGAACAACGCCTTCTCCGCACCATCCACGTCGTTCACCTTGATCCCCAGCTTGGGAAGATCCGCAACCGAAAAGATTTGGGACCGGCGCAGGTCCGCTTTGAGAATGTCCGCAACCTGCCCTGCAGAGCTGTCGACGGCGGTCTTCCCCTGGAATCCGAGGACGCCGATAGGGATTTTCTGGAAATCCGGGCGAGTGGCTTCCAAGAAGACGTCAGCCGCGCCGGACTCCATAATCCCCACAAGCGCGGCACAGAGGGCCAGATAGGCGATGAAGACGACGACTCTCATGAGACTCAACCGGACCGCTCCCCAACCGTGAAACTGAAATGTGCATCGAGATAGGTATCCGCCATCTCTCGTGGAAACGCCGGCAATGGATCGGCGTTCAGCACAGCCCGCTTGCCGGCCAGATCGTAATACTCGTTGCCGGAGGTGCGCTCAATCGTGACGTCACTCACGGTGCCGGATCGATGCAGTCGAAACTTGATGATCACCTCCAGTGCCTGACCAGTCAGGTCACCCGGCGGCGCGATCCACAGGCTGCTGATCTTGAGTTGTACCCGCGACAGATATTGATTGAACCCTGAGGCCATTCCCGGCACCTTGATCACAGCCTCAGGCTTTTTCAGCTCAGGCACCTTCGCGGCCACGGCTGGGGCAACGGTGGGCTGCTGATGTTTCTGTAGTTCTTTATCGATTTCTTTAGACACCGATGGCCGCGGCTGGCGCTCTTGGACCTCTTGGAGCGACTCCTTGGGTGGCGACGGCACATCCGGAACTTTGAGGTTATCCAAGAGTGAATCAATCTCTTTGCGGAGGTTTTGCGGAGGCGGCTCAACTTTCGTCGCGCGCGCTGGGCTCAGGTCGCCCAACTTGGGCGCATTGGGAGGCAGCTCCATACGTTTTGGCGGTGTGGCCGGAACGGGCTTCGAGGGGAGCGGCTTGGCCGCTAGGGGAAGGGGTGGAGAAGCCTTGGTGACGGGCGGCGCTGGAGGAGGTTCAACGACCCGGCTAGGAGCGGGGAGCGAGACAAGAGAGACCTGATACGAAGCGAGCGGACGCTCACCGGTCTTCGAGAAACGAAGTCCGGCAACCAGCGCGACCAATGTCAGCAGACAGAGATGGAACACAAGGGAGGCGACTGTCCATCTGACCCGCTGGCCACCCGACACGCGATCGCTATCGGACAGGACGAGCGAGAGGAGGGTTGGATACCCCTCAATGGACATCGTTTGCCCCGGCCGATTTTTCATGGCTGCGACTGACATAGTGTCGTGTCGATTCTTCTTTCCTTACTGCACCACTCTGCGCCGCACTCCTTGTTGAATGACGTCTTCCGTCACCCGCTCATGCCCCATCGGCTCAGTCACCATGCCCAGCTTCTCGATTCCAGACCGTTTCACCCCGTCCATCACCTGGACCACGGTGCCATAAGGGATCTCGCGGTCGGCCCGGAGATAAACTGACAGGTCGGCATTCCGCTCTTTCATCGCCCTCAGCCTGCGCTCCAGTTGCCCCACGCTGACCGGATCCTTGTCCAGATACAATTTCTGGTCCCGCTCAATGGTGAGGATGATGCGCTCTTCCGGCCTGATGGTATTGCTGGCGGAGGTCGGAAGCCTGATGTCGAGTCCGCGGTACAACATGGGAGCCGTCACCATGAAGATCACCAACAGCACCAGGACAACGTCCACCAGCGGGATGACATTGATTTCGGCCAAAAAGCGGCGATGTCGCGTTTCAAAGGTCACCCGCGCACCCCTACGTGTCTTGGACGGGTCTTCAGCGCGTTCAGAAATTCCACGCTGAACGCTTCCACTCGGAAAGCGGTCCGTCGGATTCGCGTCAAATAATAATTGTAAGCAATCACAGCGGGAATCGCGGTGAACAGACCAGCCGCCGTGGCGATCAGCGCTTCCGCGACCCCCGGCGCGACCGCCGCGATACTGGCCGTTCCCTGTTGCCCAATTTCCCGAAACGCATCAATGATCCCGAGCACGGTCCCCAGCAGTCCGACAAACGGCGTGATATTGCCTGTTGTCGCCAAAAAAGGGAGATAGGTCTCCAGCCTGGACATTCGATCCTGCACAATATATGCCACCGTTCTATCTATATAATGACGGTCGAGCCCGGACGGCTCTTCCGATGGGTCCAGGCTCGGACTATTGACCGACTGACCGCGGGCCGGCCCATCTTTTTCCGGAGTAATCCGGTCCATCACCCCGACAAAGACCGCTGCGCTTGGGCTTGCCGCCATCCGTCTCGCGGGGCGATGGAGCTCCTCTTTATCCTGCGTTCTCGCGTAGGCAGCCAGAAACCGCCGATCTTCTCGATCACTCGAACGAAAGGCGCGCCACTTGTAAAGAATAATAGCCCAAGAAATAACCGAGAACAGGAAGAGAACGAGTAGAATGATTTTTGAGACCGCCCCGAGCGAGCCCACGAGCCCCATGGGACCGGCTTGAAATATCATTACCCTAGACCATCTCCTCCCATGTCAATGCATGTACCGGGTACAAAAAATACTACCATGTCTTGGGGAAAGTGGCGGGGCCGACGGGATTTGAACCCGCGACCTCCAGATTGACAATCTGGCGTCCTAAACCAGGCTGAACGACGGCCCCCTGAAGGAAAGATGTAGACCGGCAAAACTGATGCCGTCCAGGTCTTACCGGCACCAAAGAACGAAGCAATCCCGAAGATCTCCGAAGTCCTTTCCGGGGCTATTCCGCGACCATCAGACTAGAGCGCAACTGGTAGGCGGAACAGGGATCGAACCTGTGACCTCTGCCTTGTAAGGGCAGCGCTCTCCCAGCTGAGCTATCCGCCCGAATCCTCAACCATGCCGAATGCTTGCGAATGCTATCAAGTCCTCTAAGCCTTGTCAACCGAATCTCGCACCGTTATTGCAACGATGCATCGAATCCCTTCTCTCTCGAGCTGACGGAAGCACGGTCAGCGGTACGGTCGCGGCGGCGCGATTTACGCGGGAACAGATCGGAGTGAAGTCGCTTGAGCCGCGCTCGCTCCACATGCGTATAGATCTGCGTGGTGGAGATGCTCGCATGGCCCAGCATCGCCTGGACGGATCGGAGATCAGCTCCGCGGTCCAACAGGTGAGTCGCGAAGGAGTGCCTCAGCATATGGGGAGAGATCGGCGTGGTGATGCCGGCTTGCTTCGCTCTTGCGCGGAGCAACTTCCAGAATCCCTGGCGACTCATGGGCCTTCCTCGTCTCGTCACAAACACGTGCTGCGATTCATGCTTCTTGAGCAGGGCCCCGCGAGTCTTGTCCAAATAGAGCCTGATCTTTTGTCGCGCCATGTCTCCCATGGGCACCACTCGCTGCTTCGCGCCTTTGCCGGCGGCCAGCACATAGCCCACCGCAAGATTCAGTTGCGAGAGCCGTAAATTCACGAGCTCGGAAACCCGCAGCCCCGTGGCGTAGAGCAACTCAAGCATGGCCGCGTCGCGCCTGCCTTCCGGCCGCGATCCATCGGTGAGTTCAAGCAAGTGAGTCACATCGCGTTGCGTGAGGGTCTTGGGCAGCCTCATCCAGGGTCGGGGTCTGCTCACCCCGATCATCGGACTCTCCTGCATGAACCCTTCCTTGGACAGAAACCGATAGAATCCCCGGAGGGCCGCCACACAGCGAGCAGTGGAGGACGGCGCGTGATTGGAACGTCTCAAATGCCCCAAGAACTCCGAGATCGTCTGCCGCGTGACCCCGGCAAAACTATGAACGCCTTTCGCATGCAAATAAAATTGAAGCTTCTGGAGATCACGCCTGTAGGCTTCCAGCGTATTTATGGCCAGCCCTGCCTCGACGCGAAGATCGTTCATGTATCGCTCAACGAGACTGTCCATAGAAGCGGACACACGGTCGGTCATCTCCGTCATCCTGGGCCCTCCAAGACCCTTTGTGTTGCGATCCTGCGCGACTATAATCAAGAAGGCTTGAAAACACAATAAGATACGAAGCCTCGTTGCCTTGACACACTCGAACGGGTCTCCTATAGTGGGTTTCCTTTTGTTCGAGTGTCTGTTATGTTTCTGAGACAATGTTCAATATTGTTCCGTCACAGCAACCAGCCGGTCTCGTCTTCGCCTTGCTCCTAGCCTTTTTGCTCTCGTTGACCCTCATTGGCAGTCCCGCTCCGGTTGGCTTCTTGTCATGGCAAGCGAATAGTGCCCGGGCCGAGGAGCGTGATTCCGGGAAATTACAACCGGCCAAGGCGACCCTTGAACAGGCTAAGACACTGCTGGAGACTCACCGACCGGATGACGCGATAACGGTGCTGAAAAATTTCATCGCGTCGTCCCCGGACTCCGCCTATCTGGATGACGCCTATCTCCTGATCGCTGCGGCCTTGAGCAGCACCAAAGCGCATGCCCAGGCGGTCGCTTACCTCAATCAACTCCTGAGCGAATTTCCGAAGTCCGACCTCGCCGACCGCGCCAGGCTCATGCTGGGAGCCGAGCAGGCCAAATTAGGCAACCTGGACCTCGCGCTCCCCGCTCTCGCAGAAGTGCGGAGCCTGACCTCCGACCCCGGCACCAAGCGCGAAGCGCTCAAACTGACCGGAGAGATCTTGACGCGGAAGAAGGACTTCCTGCGAGCGATCCAGGCGTGGCTCGAAGAATTGGACCTCGCGGTGGATGAGCAAAAGACCGCGCCCCGCGAGCGCATTCGTGAACTGGTAGCCGGCAAGTTGGACAAGAAGACGCTGCTTCGGGTGCGCGACACGTACCCGGCGGATTTCCCAGGCGATGTGGCCTTGATCCGCTTGATCGAGCTGTATTCCGGACGCGGAGAAGACCATCTGGCGGAACGGAATATCCGCCTGTTTCTCACCCGGTTTCCGACCCACGAGTACGCGCCGACGGCTACCGAGAAGCTTAGCTCGATCAAAGCCAAGCTCAAAGCCAGCCAATACGTCGTGGCCGCGGTTCTTCCGCTGTCCGGCCGAATGGGCCTCTACGGAACCGAATCCTTGAACGGCATTCAACTGGCGTTGGAGAAGGGGAAAGACAGTCTGGGGCTGACGTCGATCGGGTTGGTGATCAAGGACATGGAACCGGACAAGGCCCTGATGCTTTCCGAACTGTATGACCTGGTGGCCGATCATAAGCCACTCGCGGTCATCGGCCCGCTGCTCTCGCGCAATTTGCCGATGGTGGCTGAGCTCGGCGATAAACTGGAGACGCCGTTCATCACACCGTCAGCCACGATGCCCAACGTACGCCGGCTGGGCACCTATCTGTTCAGCACCGCGCTGACCTATCAGCAGCAGGCGTATCGCCTTGCGGAGTATGCGAGCGGCCGTTTGGGACACCGCCGTTTCTGCATTCTGCATCCCGACACCACCTACGGTCGGGAACTGGCCCGGCTCTTCAGCCAGGAGATCAGGCAGCGGGGAGGCGAAATCATTGCCGTGGAATCCTACAAGGATACTGACACGGATTTCGGCCCCCAGATTCGACGATTAAAGGCGGAAGACCTCAAACGGGACGGCACATCCACCACCACGCAGACCACGAAGGGCGTCAATCGCATCGAATATACTCCCGGCTTCGACGCCGTCTTCCTGCCGGGCAATTCCGCCCAAGCAGCGCTGATCGCCCCGCAATTGCTGTTCTATGATATCAAGGTCCCGCTCTTGGGGAGCAACGGCTGGAATCAGCCCGATCTGCTTCGCCTGGCTGATCGCTCGATTGAGGGAGCGACGTTCGTGGACGGATTCTTCCTTGACAGTCCGGATCCCAATGTGCAGGAATTCACCGAACGGTATCAGCGGCGCTTCCAGTCCAATCCGACACTGTTCGCAGCACAAGCCTATGACGCCACCAGGCTGGTACTGGAAGCGGTTCGCAAAGGCGCGACGTCCGGCGAAGAAGTCCGCGATCAGCTCATGAAACTCCATGACCTGCCCACGCTGGGAGGGCCGACCGGGTTTGATCCGGGAGGCACGCTCGAGCGGCGGGTCTTCGTCATCCAGGTCAAGAAAGGCAAACTGGTTCAGGTCGAATAAGGACTCAATGAACTCCTTGCCTCAGATTCTGTACACGATTTCTTATATGGCCCTGCCCCTGATGCTGGCCATAGTCCTGCACGAGTACGCCCACGGATGGGTCGCAAATCGCTACGGTGATCCCACTGCCCAACTGCAGGGACGGTTGACGCTGAATCCGCTGGCGCACGTGGACCCGTTTGGGACCGTCATCCTGCCCCTGCTCTGCCTTCTTGCTCCGGGCGGACTTTTCCTGGGATGGGCGAAGCCGGTCCCAATCAACCCAGCGCGACTCCGCAACCCGCGCCACGACATGGCGCTCGTGGCCGCGGCGGGACCGGGGATGAACCTGTTGCTGGCGATTGCGAGCGCGCTATTGCTCAGCATATTAATATCCATTGATCCCACCTTGGTACCCGCCTTGCGAGCTGGGCCAGGCCAGGTCTCGCGTCAAGACCTTCTTGGTATGCTGCTGCTGCCTCTGGCAGTGATGTCGCTTTACTCCGTATTTATCAATGTCGTCTTGATGGTGTTCAACCTCATTCCGATTCCCCCGCTCGATGGAGGACGAGTTCTCACGAGCATGCTACCAGCAAGCTCCGCGATGGCCCTGGCTCGTCTAGAGCCCTACGGCATGCTGATTATCGTGGGACTCATCGTCCTGGATCCTCAGATCCACGTCATCCGGACCATCACCGGCACGCTCGTCAACCTCATGGCCGCGACGATTCTGCCCACGGCGTTGCTATGACCAAGGCAGGAACCCGCAAACGTGTGCTGAGCGGCATGCAACCGAGCGGATTGCTCCACCTGGGCAATCTGTTAGGCGCGCTCGATAACTGGAAGGCGCTACAGGAGCAGTACGACTGCTTCTTTTTCGTGGCGGATTGGCACGCCCTCTCAACCAACTATGCCGACACCAGCCGGATCAAGGAGTTTACCAGAGAACTGCTGATTGACTGGTTGGCCGCCGGCATCGATCCACAGCGAGCCACGGTCTTTGTTCAGTCGCGCATCCCGGAGCATGCCATCCTCTATCTCCTCCTCTCCATGATCGTGCCGATCCGCTGGCTCGAACGGAATCCCACCTACAAGGAGAAACAGGAGGAGCTCAAAGAACGCGATCTCTCGACGTACGGATTTTTAGGCTATCCCGTCCTGCAGGCCGCCGACATCCTGCTGTACAAGCCGGACTATGTGCCGGTCGGCAAAGATCAGCTTCCGCACCTGGAACTGACGCGAGAGCTGGCGCGACGCTTCAACAGCCTGTACCGGCCGGTCTTCCCGGAGCCCCAGGAGCACCTGACGAAATTTCCCAAGGTACTCGGGACCGACGGCCGGAAGATGAGTAAGAGCTATGGGAACACGATCAACTTGTCCGACTCAGAGCCGGTCCTGCGCCAGAAACTCAAGACAATGGTCACCGATCCTGCGCGCGTGAAACGGACCGACCCCGGCAACCCGGATGTCTGTCCCGTCTTTGACTTCCACAAGATTTTCTCGCCAGTCGCGGTGATCGAGCGCGTGAACCGCGAATGCCGCACGGCGGAGATCGGCTGCATTGATTGCAAGACACTGGTGGCGGACGCGATGGTGCAGCGGCTCACACCGATCTGGGAAGGAAGGAAGAAGTTGATGGCCAAGCCGGATCAGGTCGAGGAGATCGTCCGCGACGGCAGCAAGCGCGCTCAGGCGGTGTCGCATCAGACACTGGAAGAAGTAAAAGAAGCCATGAAGATCTAGAGGTGACGAGGAAGCAGGTTAGGCGGCCATGCTTCCCCCCCATGCTCGCGCAGCGCGCACCCAGCCCATCAAAACCTATCAAATAAAGTGTGCTCGCTGGACGCGCGCAGTAGGGGCCAGCATGGCCACCTTGGCAACCTTCATGGGCTTGGGGAGGGAAAGTGCGGAGTGTAGGGCTGAGGCTTGCTTATACGTTGACAGAGAGCGTTTCGACGGAAGTTGTGCTGTTATGCGGTCCGGCGCCAGTATTGCGGCGGTGACTTGGGGTTCCAGAAGTTGTCCGGTTTGTCGAGTTCCAACGCAACCTCCCATATCTGCAAGTCCATTTTAGCCGGGATTGAGCGGACAACATGTGCGGTGATGGTGTGATGCCTGGAGAGCAGGTCGAGGTGCACGAGGCGGACGCGGCTGCCGCGCGGGAAGGGACGCAGAGCGCTGATCAGGCAGCCGTGGTCATTCACTTCCACGGTATATAATTGTCCATGGATTGTGACTGGTGGGTCTGGACTCGTCACGGAGAGGAGAACTGACAACGGCGTCCGTTGGCTACGTCGACGTTCTATCTCTACGGGGTAAGTCGCCATGAGATCCACCTCCCT
>Ga0209861_1000044_pt1 | contig 13677 bp, 13 predicted proteins | sample GWRWS2_30_40_FD_187245 | JGI IMG/M metagenome (GOLD analysis project Ga0209861, IMG submission 187245) | Riverbed sediment microbial communities from areas with vegetation nearby in Columbia River, Washington, USA - GW-RW S2_30_40 (SPAdes)... | ecosystem: Environmental > Aquatic > Freshwater >...
TCCTGCAAGCTGAATCTCCATCACCGTTGTTTCGTCGAACCGTATGTTGAAATATAGACGCATTGACTCGGGAGGGTCAAGGACTGCGCCTATGCCCGCCTTGACAATCAAAAGAATCGCATACTATAGTCAATCGCTTGTTTTGTCTTGTGTTGACCAGGATACGCGGGCTTGTGAACTGACCCAGGGAATGCGCTAACTGCCTAGAGGTGCGCCCATGAATACTACCCAAGTCGAACCAGCCGTTGCGCTGGCCGAGCTACAGGAAACGAAGCCGGATAGGGTCACGATCGTCGTGCTCAGCGGCAACATGGATCGGGTCATGGCTGCCTTCATCATCGCGACCGGAGCCGCGGCGATGGGCATGCGAGTCACGATGTTTTTTACGTTTTGGGGGTTGAATGCCATTCGCCGAAAAGGAACTCCGAGCGCGGCCAAGGACTGGTTGCGTCGCATGTTCGGCCTGCTCAACAGAGGAGGCGCTGCGAGCCTGCCGCTGTCCCGGTTCCATTTCTGGGGGCTTGGCACGCGCATGATGAAACGAGTGATGCGGACCCATCGGATGCCGGGCGTCCCGGAATTAATTGAGACTGCGCAGGATCTTGGCGTGCAATTCATCGCCTGTACCACCACCATGGGGCTGATGGGAATTACCAAGGATACCTTGATCGACGGTGTGGATCAGTTGGCCGGGGTCACGACCTACTTGGCTGAGGCGAAGCAGGGAAGCGTGAATCTGTTCATTTAGCCAATGGCCAATGGCGTATAGCAAGCCGGCAGCAGAAGCAAAGAAGCTATAAGCCATATGCTATCAGCTCTTGGTGAAGGTTCGTCTATGATACAAGCCGATGTAAAGTTGGATACGCTGGGGTACTTCTGCCCAATGCCCATCATCATGACTTCCAAGAAGATCAAGGAACTGGTGCCTGGTCAGGTGCTGGAGGTCGTGTCTGATGACGAGGGGATCAAGAAGGATATGCCAGCCTGGTGTCAAACGACCGGCCATGAGATGGTAGGACTCGAAGAAGAAGGGAGCGACGCCAAGCGGATTTACAAAGCGTTCGTGAAGAAAGCTAAGCGTTAACGATGGAGAGCGATCAGGCTCTCTCCCGATGAGCCGGGGATGCAGGACCGCATCTCCGGCTCTTTTTTTATCCACAGAGAGCTCACTCCTAGTTCATAGGCAATCTACACCATATCCACAACATATATGCACTTTTGAAATGGTGCCCTCCAATATATTGTACTTTTTGATTGACTTCCAGAACTCCCTTTGTTATACGCAGGCACACTCACAGGGCTTCCCTTTCAAGCTGGACCCTCGGCACCTGTCGTGAAAGGAGCCATCAGTCAGTCAACCCAACCAAGGAGGAAGATCATGGCTGTCAGCGGCCTTGTCTTCGATGAGTTGATATCTCGGATTGCACGGACGGGGATGGGTGGAGTTGACGAGTCGAGGACAGAGCCAATCATTGACCGAAATAACGGACAGTGGGATGGGCTCTTGGTGGAAACGTCCTTGGAGCGGGTGGCGGTCTTTTGTCGAGAACTAGAAGCGCTCGCACTGGCTGATGTCAGTCAGGTGCGCCGCATGATGATCCACGCGCAGGCGCGCCGAGCTCTTCTCTACGTTCCAGGAAAAACGACCATCTCGAACCCGGTGATGCTCCTGGCGACCCTGTCGAAGATCCAGATTGTGCGTCTGGCAGAAGAGGATCCCGCGCGTCTCAGCTTGAAAGAGAGCCCTAGCTCAGCGGCCTGATAGTCTGGTTTCACTCTAGTTCTATATCCCGGCGACAAAGCGCCCTGGCGCGACAGCATTGGGTGTCGCTGCGGTTCTCGCCCCACCATCTCCCCCTGTCTTCAAGGATTACAGTTTGGCTGACAGTAGCGACTGGTGGAAACGCGGTGCGCTGTGATTCAGAAAAACGCTGAACTGGCTTGCATGACTGCTCCATTGGCTGATGCCGCTGCCTTGACTTGATCTGGTAACGCAGTTACCGTACCACCCTTCAGCAGGAGTGAACAGCAGTCGGCTCCCAGCGTGAAGCTGAGGGCTAGCCCGGATTCTTCATGGCGGTTCGTCGCGAAATTGCGCAGTCGTGTGGCGAGGCGGGCGCGCGGAGCCGCGAGGGAGGGAGGCGTACTCCCTGCAGTACGTTGACCGACTGAGTGGCGAGCCCGCCCGCATGGGCGCCGAGAGCCGGCGGCCAGGCTTGTCGCAGCAGCGAATCCGCGATTGCAGCAGAAGCGTTCATGAATAATCCGGGTTACGACCAGAGCAGCATGCCGCCGACCGACGAGGAAAAACCCCTCCTGGTGGTCAATTGCGGACAACTACTGACGATCCGCGGTCCTCGTCGCCCGCGAGCCGGTCAAGAGATGACCGCGCTGGGGCTTGTCCGCAACGGCGCGCTGCTGCTCAGAGACCGGACTGTCCAGCTCGTGGGATCGGAAGACCGCGTCTGCAAGGCGCCGGAATCACGCGGAGCCGTCAGCCTGGATGCGAGGCAAAAGGTCGTCCTGCCCGGTTTCGTGGACTCTCACACCCATGCCCTGTTCGCCGCGACCCGCGTTGATGACTATGTGGCTCGTATCGGCGGAGCGACCTATGAACAGATCGCCAAGAGAGGAGGCGGAATCCAGGCGAGTGCAAGGCGTATGCGCTTGGCCAGCGAGCCGGCCCTGGTTGATCATCTTGAGAGAGTCGTCAATCTGTTCCTGGAATATGGAACCACCACCGCTGAGGTGAAGAGCGGCTACGGTCTGGAGATTGCCCAGGAACTGAAAATGCTGCGAGCGATTCGCGCGGTGGCCACTCGTGGGACCTTCGATCTTGTCCCCACCCTACTGGCCCATGATGTGCCTGCTCGCTTCAGAACGAAGCGCAGACAGTACATCGAGTTGGTGAGCCAGGAGCTGATTCCTCAGGTCGCTCGGGAGGGCTTGGCGGAGTTCTTTGACGTCTTCTGCGACCGCGGCTACTTTTCGATCGCTGAATCGAAGACAATGATGACCGCGGCAGCTAGCGTCGGGCTTCAGCTCAAGCTGCATGCGGAGCAGATGACTCATTCAGGAGCGACCAAGATGGCCGTGGGGCTCAGGTCGGTCTCTGTAGATCATCTGGATCAGGTGACAGATACTGATATTCGGTGCCTGCGGGGGACCGGCACGATTGCTGCCCTTCTCCCCGGGACGGTCCTGCATCTTGGATCGGGCCGCTATCCGCCGGCCCGGCAACTGATTGATGCAAGAATTCCGGTCGCGCTGGCCACGAATTTCAACCCCGGCAGTTCTCCGACGCTGAGCATGCAGATGATCCTCTCGCTGGCCTGCTCGCAGCTGCGGATGAGCCCAGCAGAGGCGATCGTGGCCGCCACCATCAACGGAGCCTATGCGGTTGGCCGGGGGCGATTGGTGGGATCGCTGGAAGTGGGGAAGCAGGCTGATCTGGTGATCATGGACGCATCAGATTACCGTGAGATCCCGTATCTCTTCGGGATGAATCACTGTGAGACGGTGATCAAAAAGGGGCGCGTCGTGTTTTCAAAAGGGAACGCATGATCGAACGCCTTGTGGAGTGCGTGCCGAATTTCAGTGAGGGGCGCAACGCTGAGACGGTTCGTGCCTTGGTGGAAGCCATTCGGGGCGTGGAAGGGGTGTTTGTCCTCGATGAAGAAATGGATCAGGACCATCACCGGTCGGTTCTCACGTGTGTGGGCTTGCCGGAGGCAGTGGCCGAGGCAGCCTTTCAGGCTACCCGCATGGCGGCAGGCCTGATCGATTTGCGAGTGCATCAGGGCGGACATCCGCGCGTGGGCGCAACGGATGTCGTTCCCTTCGTCCCCATCAAGGGCGTGACGATGGAGGATTGCGTTTCCTTGGCCAGACGAGTGGGGAAGCGGATCGGAAACGAATTGGGGATTCCTGTCTTCCTGTATGAGCGGGCGACGGAGCATCCGGACCGCGCGAACCTTGAAACGATACGACGGGGCGGGCTGGAAGGGCTTGCCAGCCGGATGGCATCAGAGCCTGGCTGGGTGCCTGATTTTGGCCCTCGTCACCTTCACCCGACGGCCGGGGCGACGGTTGTCGGCGCGAGGCCGCCGCTCATCGCCTACAATGTCAATCTGCAAACAGATGACCTCGCGGTTGCCAAAGCCATCGCCAAGACAGTTCGTTTTTCGAGCGGAGGGCTGCCCTATCTGAAGGCGATCGGGGTTGAACTCACCAGTCGCCGTCTCGTGCAAGTTTCGATGAACCTGACCGACTTTGAAGAGACCCCGATCCATGTGGCATTTGAGGCAGTGAGGCGAGAGGCTGAGCAGCGGGGTACCGAGATTTGCGGAAGCGAAGTGATCGGACTGGTTCCCCAGCGGGCGCTGATCCAGGGGGCGGAGTTTTTCCTCAAATTAGAACGCTTCGATCCAACCCAGGTGCTGGAGACGCGCCTGGAGCTAGTCTTGGCTCGTGAAGCCAAAACCCGGGGAGACCGGACAATCGCTCAGCCTTCTATATCAGATTTTTTAGCGGACGTTGCAGCTGGTACTCCCACTCCAGGGGGTGGGAGTGTCGCCGCCCTGGCTGGTGCTCTTGCGGCGGCCTTGGGCGTTATGGCCTGCAAGATCGGCCCGCCGGCCGATCCAACAAAGCAACAGAGCGCTCTGGCGAAGGTGCCAGGAGAAGCGAGCGACCTTCAAGCGACAGAGCGTCGGTTACAAGAGCTGAGTGAGAGACTCCGAGGTCTCATCCAGGCTGATGCTGATGCTTACGCGGGTGTGGTGAGGGCCTATCGGCTGCCAAAAACTGATCCGGCCAGGCCGAGTGCAATCGCAACAAGCCTTCGCAGTGCAAGCGAAGTGCCGCTGGAGACCGCGACCCTGGCGAGTGAGACCGCATCATTGTTACGCACCCTGCTGGCTCAGACCAAACCGACAGTCGCGCCCGATCTCAAGGTTGGGCTGCTGATGGCACGAGCAGCAATCGAGGGAGGGCTTGAAAACGTCTACGCCAACTTGAAATCGCAGACAAATCAATCGGTTGTTAAGGATCTTGCTCAGCGGGCCAAGGCGGTTGAACAGCGCCTTGTGGAACTGAAAAGCCTGTGATACACTCCCCCCGCTATTACTTAGTGGGAGGCGATCTTCATTGTGAAGCGCTGAAAGTGAAGGACGATGGAAATTAAAGTTTTTAACAACAACGTCGAGAAGGCACTCAAGGTTGCCAAAAAGAAGTTGGCCGGGGAAGGTCTATTCCGTGAGCTCAAACGGCGGCGTTTTTATGAGAAGCCGAGCGTGAGAAAGAAGGCCAAGATGCGTGAGGCCCAGCGGCGCCGTCAGAAGTGGCTCTCGAAACGTCGGATGGACTGACCCGCAAGAACCGGCTTCCTCGCCGACGAATCACGCAAGTGCCCTGCGTTTAAGCCTGTGTCGCTCCCGCCTACTCTGAGGCTATAACTTTCCTGTTGCCGCTTCTCTCCCCCTTCGGCACCGCGATGCGCGAGACGGATATCCAAGCTACTCTTCGTATCCTTAGGCGGGAAGTAAGTCAGTGGCAAGAGCCTGTTGTCGGCGTGGTTGCCAAGGAATCAAGCGACCCGTTCCGGATCCTGATTGCCTGTGTACTCAGCCTCAGGACCAAGGACCAAACGACTGCTGAGGCCAGCCGACGCCTGTTTTCACTGGCCTCTGATCCATCCAACATGCTGCGACTCTCCCGGCGCCGCATCGAACGGGCCATTTACCCCGTCGGCTTTTACCGCACTAAAGCGAAGCAAATTCATGAAATCTGTCGTCGGCTGCTAACGGAGTACGACGGCCGAGTCCCGGACTCGCTTGAAGAGCTACTGACACTCAAGGGCGTGGGACGGAAGACGGCCAATCTCGTGGTGACGGTGGGGTACGGGAAACCGGGGATCTGCGTGGACACTCACGTGCATCGGATCAGCAACCGGTGGGGCTATGTCAAGACGAAGACTCCGGAGGATACAGAACAGGCGCTGCGGCGCAAGCTGCCACGCCGGTATTGGATCACCTTCAATGATCTTCTGGTGCCGTTTGGCCAGAACCTCTGCCAACCGGTCTCGCCCTATTGCAGTCGGTGCAAGCTTGTGAAGTACTGTGATCAGGTAGGCGTCACGACGTCGCGATAGAACTAGGACTGAGTGATGAGTGCTGAGGACTGAGTATTTTACTCGGCCCTCAGTCCTCGTTACTCAGTCCTTTTGTTAGATGAAGAGCGTGGTTTCGGCGCCAGCGGTCAAAGAGAGGATTGCGGGAAGCCCCATCACCTCGTCCACGTTCTTGGCGACGGCTTCGGGGTCCACTCCCATGTATTCAAGGCCGGCGCTGCAGGCGATCAATCGGAAGTGACCCACCTGCCTGGCTTCCTGAAACATTTCAGAAATCCTGGGCACCTTCTTTTCTCTCAGGAGGCGACTGACCTCATCGGCAGCCTCCCCATACTCCGGAGGAAAGTCCACTACGTCGATCTGCCCCTGAGCCAGCTTCTTAATGGTCCAGAAGAGCAGAACGACCACCACGTCTTTTCCCATTGCGGCGGCGGTCATTCCCAGCGTCGCCACCTGGTGGAGTTTGTCGTAGGTGGCATTGTGGGAGAAAATTACGAACCTCGGTTTCTGCTTCACAGGTGCTCCATCTGGATGGCGACTGGATTATAACGTCTGAATTGGGGCGCTGACAAGCAGCGTGGAAAGCGGTTAGGAGGAAGGAGGCATTGGAAGGCGAAGCCCGTGGCGCTGCGCGGCCGCGACCGCTGCGGGATAGCCAGCGTCAGCATGCCGCAGGATGCCCAGGCCTGGATCGTTCGTGAGCACGCGCTCGATCTTGGTCGCCGCCTGACTCGTGCCATCTGCAACAGTAGCCTGCCCCGCGTGCAAGGAGTAGCCGATGCCGACCCCGCCGCCATGGTGAAAGGACACCCAACTGGCGCCGGACGCGGTATTGAGCAGCGCATTCAGAATCGGCCAGTCCGCGATGGCATCGCTCCCGTCACGCATCGCCTCGGTCTCCCGGTAGGGAGACGCGACAGAGCCGGCGTCCATGTGATCCCGACCGATGACGACAGGGGCCTTCAGGGTTCCCTTGCTCACCAGTTCGTTGATTCGCAGCCCCATGGCAGCACGTTCCCCGTATCCTAACCAGCAGATGCGAGCCGGAAGACCCTGGAAGTGAACCTTCTCTCGGGCCAGCCTGATCCAACGCTGTAACGAGCGGTTCTCCGGAAACAGCTTGAGCGCCGCGTCATCCGTTGCGGCGATATCCGATGGCTCCCCTGAGAGCGCAATCCAGCGGAAGGGTCCCCGTCCCTCGCAAAAGAGCGGTCGAATGTAAGCGGGGACGAAGCCGGGAAAGGCGTAGGCATCCTGCACACCGCGCTGGAAGGCCATGGTCCGGATGTTGTTTCCATAGTCGAAGACGACGGACCCGGCTTTCTGCAACTCCAGCATCGCCCGCACATGGACAGCGATCGAATCCAGCGCGCGATCCTGATAGTCCTTCGGGCTTCGCTGGCGAAGCTGAGCCGCATCCTCCAGTGACAGGCCGGCCGGGATGTAGCCGTTGAGAGGATCATGCGCCGAAGTCTGATCCGTGACGAGGTCCGGGATGACGCTTCGTCGGACCAAGTCCGGCAGCACCATGGCGCAATTGCCCACGAGCCCGACCGACAGAGCGTCGCGCGCTGCTTTTGCTTTCAGGACCCACTGTAACGCCTCATCCAATGACGTCGTCATCCGGTCGCAATAGCCGGTTTTCATTCGCCGGGCGATCTTGCCCTGGTCCACCTCAACGCAGAGGATGGCGGCCCCGTTCATGGTTGCGGCCAGCGGCTGCGCTCCGCCCATCCCACCCATGCCGCCGGTGAGAACGAACCGCCCTGACAGGTCGCCTCCGAAATGCCGATCGGCGGCAGCTGCAAAGGTTTCGTAGGTTCCCTGGACGATGCCCTGCGTGCCGATATACATCCAGGAGCCGGCTGTCATCTGTCCATACATGATCAACCCGAGCGCTTCTAAACGGCGAAACTCGTCCCAGGTGGCCCACTGCCCGACGAGGTTCGCGTTGGCGATCAGCACCCTCGGCGCGAATTCGTGGGTTCGCAGCACGCCCACCGGCTTGCCCGACTGAACCAGCAGGGTCTGATCTCCTTCCAGCGCGGTCAACTCCCGGACGATCGCGGCGTAGGCGTCCCAATTTCGCGCCGCCTTGCCCGCACCGCCGTAGACGATCAGCTCGCCGGGTTTTTCGGCGACCTCGTCGTCGAGGTTATTCATCAGCATGCGAAGGGCCGCTTCCTGCGCCCACCCTTTACAGGTCAGTGTCGTGCCGCGCGGAGCGCGAATGGGCCTGGTCACTTGCGCTTCACCTGTGTCTTGACGCTGTTGATAAAATCTTCGATCGCCACGTCCACCTCCGCTTGCGTCATGGGACGATCGTGCGTTTCACTTTCGTCAACGAGATAGGTCTCGTTTTCTTTTTCTTGTCGGACCACCACGGTGTTCTCCGGTGTCACTTCGATCAGCATGAACCACTCCTTGTTGCCTTTTTTAATCGAGACCTCCTTCCCAAGCCCTTTTTTCGTGACCTCGACCTGAAGCTCCCCGCCGGCGGGTGGCGACGCGGTCGTCGGAGGAGGTGATGGCTCGGCTGCGGAGGCTGAGGTCAACCACGGAAGGCTGATGAGCACGAGGGCCGAGATGACCAGAGCCACACCTGCGAAGGTCGTCCATGGGCGTGTGGTGTCCGAGCCGAGGGAAGCGTTCATGACAGACTCCTCTGTGCTGGTCTGGATGTGGACAGGACAGTGGTCAAGGCTCCGCTTGCCACCAGGGCGCGAATCCGTTCGATGTCAGGGGCCAATACACGGTCTTGCTCAAGATGCGCGACCCGCCGGCGGATCAGCTTCATGGTCTCGCGGCTGCCGGCTCCCGCCCGTAACGGACGATGGAAATCCACTCCTTGGGCAGCGCAGAGCAGTTCGATGGCCAGGATGTGTTCGGCGTTGGAGAGGACCTGCTTGAGTTTGAGGGCCGATCCCATGCCCATGCTGACATGGTCCTCCTGGTTGCCGGAGGTCGGAATGGAATCCACCGAAGCCGGATGGGACAGCACCTTGTTTTCAGAGGCGAGCGCCGCCGCCGTCACCTGAGCCAGCATGAACCCGGAGTTCAGCCCCGGATGCGGGCTCAGAAACGGGGGGAGGTCGCCGTATTCGGGATTGATCAAACGCTCGATCCGGCGTTCGGAGATGCTGGCCAACTCCGTGATTGCAATCGCCAGATGATCCAGCACCAATCCGAGCGGTTGCCCATGAAAGTTCCCGCCGGAGAGCACTTCTTCGCGTTCCGGAAACACGAGTGGGTTGTCGGTCACGCTGTTCAACTCGACACAAAGCGTGCCGCGGACGTAATCCAGCGCGTCGCGGACCGCTCCGTGGACCTGCGGCATGCACCGCAGGCTATAGGCATCCTGGACGCGAGGACAATGCACATGCGAGGCCCGGATCTCGCTGCCCGCGACCAGCGCCCGCAGGTTGGAAGCAACCGTCGCCTGCCCCCGATAGGGGCGAAGCCGGTGAATCCGAGGATCGAAGGCGACCGGAGTTCCCTTGAGCGCCTCCAGCGACAGGGCACCGGCAATGTCGGCTGCATCAACCAACAGCTCGCATCGACGCAGCCCCAGGAGCCCCAGCGCGAGCATCGCCTGCGTTCCGTTGAGGAGCGACAGCCCCTCCTTCGCTTCCAAGTGTAGGGGTCTCAACCCGACTCGCGCAAGGGCAGCTCGGCCTGATCGCCGGCTCGTGCCAACGAATGCCTCGCCCTCGCCGATGAGAACCAGCGCGAGATGTGCCAGCGGCGCTAGGTCACCGCTCGCCCCGACCGATCCCCGGCAAGGGATCACCGGCAGCACGTCGCGATTGAGGAGCTTGAGCAGGTATTCGACAATCAGTGCGCGCACGCCGCTGTGCCCTCGCGCCAGCACGTTGGCGCGGAGGAGGAGGACTCCCCTCGTTTCCTCCCGCGTCAGCGGCTCGCCCACGCCGGCGGCATGGCTTCGGACCAGATTCAGTTGCAGTTGCTCGATGTCGGATGGCGAAATACGTTGATCAGCCAGCTTCCCGAACCCGGTGGTGACGCCATAGACTGGATCGGCTCGGGCTGCGACTCGCCTGACCACTCGATACGCCGCTGCCATCCGTCTTGTGGCGACAGGAGAGAGCCGGACCGGCCGCTTGTCCAGGACGACCTCGTAGAACGAAGGCAGCGTCAGATCTGCTCCGGTCAGGAAGAGCGGCTTCACAGCACCGGATTATAGCCTGGCATCGTGTTCGCGTAAACCGGAACCCTTCTTGTTTGGGGTCTGTGTGCATGTTAGGATGCCCGCCCGATGGAGCCGCATTTTTCTCATGAGGTTCTGTGGAGCCTGTTCGTCCTCTCGATCGTCGGCTTCATTGGTAGCCTGATCGTCATTCCGTTCATCCTAGTCAGACTTCCTCCTCAGTACTTCGATGTGCGGTACCCGCGGACCTGGATGAAAGAGCACCATCCGGTGCTCCGATGGGTCGGACTGATTCTGAAGAACGTCGTGGGACTCGTGTTTTTTTTGGCCGGCGTGGCCATGCTTTTTCTCCCTGGCCAGGGCCTCCTGACAATGCTGATTGGCCTTTCCATGGTGGACTTCCCTGGCAAGCGCCGTCTGGAGAGTAAGCTCATCGGCCAAGCGACGGTGCTGAAGACGATCAATGCCCTGCGGCACAAATTCGGCCGACCGCCACTGACTGTCGCTAACGACAAGTAAAAGGTAAAAAGTAAAAAGTTCAGAGCCGGAAGTAACCCCCACTTTTTACCTTTGCCTTGTTACTTTTACATTGGCCATGCCCACCCTCTACCTCATTGATGGCAGCGCCTATATCTACCGGGCTTTTTTTGCGTTGCCTGCCCTGTCGAACTCCAAAGGCATGCAGACGAATGCGATCTACGGGTTCACGACGATGCTCATGAAGGTCCTGCGCGAGCATCGGCCGGACTGCCTGGCGGTGGCCTTTGACGAAAAAGGTCCGACCCTCCGCCATGAAGAGTATAAAGAGTATAAGGCACATCGGCCGCCCATGCCGGAGGGGATGCAGGCGCAGGTCCCCTACATCCATCGGGTGGTCGAAGCCTTTGGGCTGCCGGTCGTCCGCGCACCAGGCTATGAAGCGGACGACCTGATCGGCACACTGGCCCGCAAGGCGGAAGCAGCAGGGTTCGACGTCGTCATCGTGACCGGCGACAAGGATATGTTCCAGCTCCTGAACCAGGCGGTGCGTATTTATGATCCGGTCAAGGACAAGTGGTTCGGCGAAGAAGAATGTCGCGAGCGGTTCGGCGTGGAGCCGGCGAGGGTGGTCGAGGTCATGGGCCTGATGGGCGATGCCACGGACAATATCCCCGGGGTGAAAGGCATCGGTGAGAAGACGGCCATCAAGCTGATCGGGGAGTTCGGCACGATCGAAGAATTGCTGCGACGAATTGACGAAGTGAAGGCCCCCAAGACCAGATCGTTGCTCATCGAACAAGCGGAGAACGCCCGCCTCAGCCGCAAGCTGGCCACCATCCAGATGGAGAGCCCGGTGGAGTTCGATCCTGACCAGTTCCGGGTCTCGCCGCCTGATCCGGAGGCACTTGTACCGCTGCTGAAGGAGTTGGAGTTTTCAACGCTGCTGAAAACGCTGCTGCCGGCATCGACGGAGGAGCAGGCCATCGGAGTTGATGCGGAGACGATACGGGACGAGACGGGAGCGAGGAGGTTTGCCGACCAGGCAGCGCGACAAGGGCTGCTTGCGATCCAGTGCCTGTTGGGTGAGGCAACCGGGGTCAACGCAACGTTGCAGGGGCTGGCTTTGAGCACCTCGAATGGCCAGACGGTTTTGGGGGTAGTGGAGGGCCGAACACTCCTCAAGCCGCTGCAGGAGTTGCTGCGCAACCAAGCACTCATCAAAGCAGCACACGATCTGAAACCGGTCTGGCTGGCCATGCAGCGTGCTGGACTTGAGTTTGCCGGCCCAGGCTTCGACACGATGATCGCCGCCTATTTGCTCAACCCGAACCGGCGCGGCCATGGCTTGGAGGCCGTTGCGTTCGAGGTCCTGGGCTATCGGCTGGGAACGCACCAGGCTGCTGGATCGATGAAGCCTCCGAAGGACCTGTTCGAGCAAGCCGATCCAAGTCGGTTCAAACAGGCGGCGGAAGCAGCCGCAGTCGTCGTCAAGCTCGTACCGGTGCTGAAAGAGCGGCTGGAAGAACAGGGAAGCCTGAGGCTGTTCGAGGAAGTCGAGATGCCGCTCGTACCGGTGCTGGCGGAGATCGAACGGAACGGGTTTGCTCTGGACGTGAGAGTGCTGGAGGCGATGAGCAAGGAACTGGAGCGGGAGCTGGACCGGATGATGGAAACGATCGGAAGGTTGGCTGGTGGGGAGTTCAACATCAACTCTCCGAAACAACTGGCCACCGTGCTCTTTGACAAGCTCGGCCTGAAGCCCATTCGGAAGACCAAGACCGGCTATTCCACAGATGAAGACACGCTGACCCAGCTGGCGAGCCAGCATGATCTGCCGGCCCAGATCCTCAACTACCGGACTCTGAGCAAGCTCAAGTCCACCTATGTGGATGCGCTGCCCGAACTGGTCAATCCAGAAACAGGTCGGCTACATACGTCGCTGAACCAGACGGTCGCGGCGACGGGCCGCTTATCGTCGGCCGATCCGAACCTGCAGAACATTCCAGTCAAAGGTGAGTACGGGCTGCGGATTCGTGAGGCCTTCGTCGCGGCCCCAGGCCATACCTTGCTCTGCGCCGACTATAGCCAGATCGAGCCGCGCATCCTGGCGCATCTCTCGCAGGACGAGCGGCTGCTCAGGGTCTTTGAACGGGGCGAGGACATCCACACGGCCACGGCGGTGGAGATTTTCAAGTTGTCACCGGAGCTGATCACGAAAGAAATGCGGCGGGCGGCCAAGACCGTGGTCTTCGGGATCGTCTATGGCATCAGCCCGTTCGGGCTCTCCCAGAACATCGGCGTCTCGCAGCAGGAAGCCAAGAAGTACATCGATGCCTACTTTGAACGGTACGCGGGGGTCAGGGCCTTGATGGATCGGACGATTGCCGAGGCCAAGGAGAAGGGGTACACAACGACGATCCTGGGCCGCCGCCGTCCGATCCCGGAACTGCAAAGCTCCGACCCCACCCAGCGCGGCTTTGGCGAGCGTATGGCAGTCAACAGCCCGATTCAGGGTTCAGCGGCGGACCTGATTAAAGTGGCGATGATCAACGTGAGCAAGCGGCTGCACGCCGAGCTGCTGGGGACGAAGATGATCTTGCAGGTCCACGACGAACTGATCTTCGAGACGCCGGAGAGGGATGTGGAAAAGGCGAAGCAGCTGGTGAAGTCGGAAATGGAGGCGACGGGGATGAAGCTCGGATTGTCGGTGCCGCTGAAGGTGGATTTGGGCGTTGGCCGCAATTGGCGCGAAGCACATCCTTAGGATGCTGAAAAGGTCCCCCAACTTCGTTCTCAGTTACGCGTCTCCCTGCGACGTACCGAAAAGCGTACGCCTCAGTCGCCGCGCTCCCTGCGGCCTTGTTGGCTGACCATTTTGAGCATCCTGTTGTAGTTATGG
>Ga0209861_1000045_pt1 | contig 13556 bp, 13 predicted proteins | sample GWRWS2_30_40_FD_187245 | JGI IMG/M metagenome (GOLD analysis project Ga0209861, IMG submission 187245) | Riverbed sediment microbial communities from areas with vegetation nearby in Columbia River, Washington, USA - GW-RW S2_30_40 (SPAdes)... | ecosystem: Environmental > Aquatic > Freshwater >...
TTTTACGTACCAATCTTTTTAGTTGGCTAAAACATTTACCATTCGAAATGGGAAAGGATGGTTTAGTCATAGTTTACACAGGAAATGGCAAAGGAAAAACAACTGCGGCTTTGGGGATGGCTTTGAGGGCAATAGGATACAACCACAAAATTTGTATGATTCAATTTATCAAAGGCTCATGGCCTTATGGAGAAATGGAATCAGCAAAAAGACTAAAACCAGAATTAGAATGGGTAGTTTCTGGTAAGGGTTTTGTTGGTATTATCGATGACAAAAGTCCTCGTAAAGATCATGAAGAAATAGCTAAAGAAGCCATTCAAATAAGTAAGGAAAAAATTCAATCTGCAAAGTATGATATCGTAATTCTTGATGAAGTAAATTATGCAGTAAATCTTGGCTTGGTTAGCATCAAAGATGTTTTAGATTTGATTAATTCCAAACCAGCTAATCTCAACCTTGTTCTAACTGGTAATCATGCTAAAAATGAGATTATTAAAGTGGCAGACCTGGTTACTGAGATGAAGGAGATAAAACATCCCTTCAAATCAGGAATAAAAGCAAAAAAAGGCATAGATTTCTAACCAGCAACAATAAATTATACACGTAAAAATTTGAAACAATGACAACCGAAATACAAGAGTTACCTGAAGTTGGAGAAATTGTTATTGCGACTGTAAGCAAAGTTTCAGATCATGGGGCATATGTTACTCTTGATGAATACAATAACATTCAGGGATTTTTACATGTTTCAGAAATTGCTCCTGGTTGGGTAAGAAACATAAGCAGGTATGTAAAAGAAGGAGAAAAAAAAGTACTATTAGTAAAAAAAGTAAGGTCTGAAAGATCAGAAATTGATCTATCACTAAAACAGATTTCAAAAGATCAAAAAAAGAAAAAATTGTTAGAAGTAAAAAGATACGAAAAAGGAAGAACTATTATTCAAAGTGTAAAAGAAGTTGCAGATCTTTCGCAAAAGGAGGTAGAAAAATTAGAGGAGATAATTTTTTCAAAATATGACTCGATTTATGATGCATTTTTGGATGTTGTTAGAAAGGGAATTATTGTTTTAAATGATCTAGCACTACCGAAAAAAACTATTTCAGCAATAGAAGAGGTTAGCTCCAAAATTAGATTACCATCAGTAGAAATTCGTGGGATTTTAGAGATAACAAATTCCAAACCAGATGGAGTAGAAATAATTAAAAAAATACTTGGCAATGCAATTAAGAATGATGATGAATCTAAAGTGGAAATAACCTATGTCGGAGCACCAAAGTATAGAATTACTGTTTCTGCTCAAGATTTCAAAGCTGCAGAAAAAACTCTTAAACCAATTATACTAAATATTCAAGAATCGATAGAAAAACAAAAGGGTACATTCAATTTCGTAAGAGAAGATTCGAAGAAAACTAGAGAAGGATAAAATGCATTTCCAACTTAGAAAATGTGTTTCTTGCAATCATTATACTCTCAAAAATGAATGCCCAAAATGTAATGAAATAACGAAAACATCACATCCTGCAAAATATTCACCTGATGATAAGTACATGAAATATCGTCTAGCAGAAAGATATGAATGAAATTTTCAACTAAGTAAATTTAATTATTCAGTCTGAATTATGGTAATTTTTTCTATTATTGACATGTCAGAATCAATTGGTTGGTCCTGAGAATTTGTTTCTAGTAATGCAATTTTATCTACTATTTCAGATCCAGAGGTTACCTCACCAAAAACTGTGTATTTTCCATCCAACCAAGGAGCATTATCTAAAACAATAAAAAATTGAGATCCTGCACTGTTGATGTCACTTCCACGCGCCATTGAAACAATATATTTTTCATGTTTGATATTACTAAACTCTGCATCAATTGAATATCCTGGTCCCCCCTGGCCCCAAGTATCACGACTTCCTGAAATGGTATTAGGATCTCCTCCTTGAATTACAAAACCAGGTACTATTCTATGGAAAATTGTTCCATCATAAAATCCTGAATTAGCTAAATTTTTGAAGTTTTCTACAGTTTTTGGTGCGATATCATCTTTTAATTCTATTGTAATGTCTCCAAAAGTAGTCACAATAACTGCAGTATCTCTAGTATCGGGTAGATCTGCAGTAATTGGTATTTCTTGAGTTGGTACATAATCTTTGTTTATTTCATAAATGAATACTCCACTTATAGGTCCTGGAGTAGTTCTAGCAAAGCTAGGAGATGAATAAACCAATTTAAGCGGTCCATCTCCATCAGTTGGATATTTTATATCCTTAGTGTAAAGAGCTGTAAAACCAGGTTGATATGTTTCTGATTGTAAATTAGAAGCAAAATTAACATAGACTTCTGGAGAAAATGGAAACATTTTACCTAGTAATGTATTCTGCCAAAAATAATCAGTTCCACTTAGTCCATCTGCTTCAACATATCTAGAAACAGGTTCGCCTGCTATACGCATAAACCACTGTTTTTTACTTTCATCTCCACCACCTTGAAGTAGATATATGGGGTCTTCTCCTTCGTTTGTTATTAGTTGAGCTGCAGTATATACTAAAACATAATCAGCATCTAATTCTTGCAATAATTCCCAAGCTTGATCTGGAGAACTTAATAACATACGGGCAATTTTTTGTATTTGTAAAGTACTAAGTGTTGCATTATCAGCTAAAGATATTTTTTCTCCGAGTGTAGTAATCCAATAGCCATAATCCCACCAAGCAGCTACCACTGTGTCCTTGGGAGTATTATTTTTTAACCATTCCATTGCTGCGGGCCAATCGTCGGTTGCTATGTTGAAATTAGTTCCGCCGTTTAGTATAGTAGGTGGAGCTTTTATGCCAGTAATCCAACTTGCAGCACCAGGTAATGCTGAAGGAATTATAAGTAATGTTATTATTACAACAATGAAAGAAATTTTTGTAATAGTTTTAGGTGAATGAGTAACTTTTTTTAGATCATAACTTTTCTTTTTAAGAATTTCCGCTGTAATTATGGATAATCCTATGGATGATAAAATGATTACCGAGATAGATGCATAAAGTTCTAATCTTACAAAAGCAGAGCTTATGTAAACTCCAATAAGACCAATGATGAGTGCAAATGCTATCATATCGTTTTTTAAAATTATCACTTGTTCTTTGGAGTGGGATCTGGATCTAAAGATTAACCATATTCCAATTCCAGAAAATATCATAAGAATTGAAAGAAAATAGAATGATTGTGAGATGGTTAAGCTTGCATGTTCAGCGACAGAATCTACTAGGGGATCTAGAGTTGTCAGGAATGGATTAATTGCATTCAGATAACGAAAACTAGGTAGAGGAAGAAATTGGGCAGTGGAGTTTATTACAATAATTGATGCACCAGCCACAATAGCACCTCCTAGTAAGGCAAGACCATTTCGTAATCTTTTTTCTTCTTTGCTCAGTTTTTGGATCATAATACAAACTACAAGAAATATGGTAGGACCAATTAATGCCAATCCTCCAATTCCTACAACAAAATCTATACCAGGTCTCTCAAATGCGAGTACAGTTACAATTACTGACGATACAAAAACTGGTATTGCCCAGAGCATAAATTTATGATCGTTTCGTACAAATGGTAATGCTAAGAAAAATAACCCTAATGGAAGAATAAAAAACTGAATACCTCCCCAAGAAGCAAGACCAAAACTTAGGAAAATGCCTCCAGCAATTAATTTTGCAATTGCAATTTTTTTATTTTCTGATCTTATTCCACTAAGAAATAAGTAGATTCCAAGTAATCCATAAAAAAGTCCTAACGGTTCAGACTTGAACCAACCGATTGTTCCCCTAATTATCACAGGCACAGATATGGAAAAGAATAATGCTGCAAAGAGTCCTGCTGTAGTTCCACCAATAACTCTCACTAGTGCAAAAATAATAATCGTAGTTAAGGAACCAATTACAACTGGAAATAATATTGTGAAAGTATAGAGATCATTTCCTGCTCCAAAGATTTGATAGAGTGTTGCAGCAGTTATGTGAAGCATTACTTGTGAAGTACTAGATACATCTCTACCATTTGGATACCAGCTTCTATCATCATGCCACTCAAAATAAGCAGTAAATCCATTATCTACTAAGAATTGGGTTGCTCTATAGTTAAAAAATGGATCAAATTCATTTAATTCAAAACCATAATCCGCAGCTTGTGATCTTACCATAAATGACATTGAAAATGAAATTATCAAGATGCCAATTATTAATAAATGTTGTAAGCGAAATTGAAAATTTCCAACATTAAATAGTTGTAGATTTGAGATCAATCATGCTGTCTGAAATTAGATTGTTTATTACTGTTTTGTAAGAATTCTATTAATATCAATGAATAAAATAATTTTATTAACAATTAAAGTCATGGAGCAAAAGTACCTTTGAGTATGGTTTGATCTAGGATTTTACCATTCATGGCTTTCTCGAGTTGAACTTTAGTGGAACCTTTTTTCAAATTTAATTTTGTTTTAAGTGCAAATAGTTTGAAAATATAGGTATGTCTTTTATCAGGAGGGGCAGGTCCTCCATAACCAATTTCACCAAAATCGGTTTTCCCTTCAATTGAACCAGAAGGTAATGAACCTTCAGAAATTTCCGATATAGTGGGATCAATATTCCATATAACCCAATGAACCCAAACTCTTCCAACAGCTTTCATTGCATCTGGATCATCCATAATAAGAGCAAGTGAGTTGGCATCTGAGGGAATTCCTCTTATCTTAATTGGAGGACTGACATTATCATTTTTGTATCCATATTTTTTTGGGATTTCCCCCCCAGATGTAAAAGCTGAACTTGTAATACTTAATTTGCCCATTGGATTGTGTTATTTTTTGTTTAAGTTAAATTTTACTAGGATTCTAAAACAACTCGATCATTAGATAATGACATAATTGAACCACCAGAATTCTTCACTTTATCCTTCAATTCTTTATCCAGTGTTCCAATAATCCCCCCATGTAGTTTAACATGATCAATTAATGCTTTATCAGTAAATTCTCCAACAATAGATATTTTTTTCAGATTTTTACTAAAATCTAGTGTTGCCAAAACTAGTTTTTGTTTTTTATATTGGGATCCAAGTTTTTGAAGCTCCTTAATTACGATATCTGGTACAACAAATTGGATTTGGCCAACATCAGTTTCGAGGCTAGAGATATTTTTTATTCGTTTAGTAGCAATGTGTATTAAGAAACTAGTATCACAAATAACTTCAACCAACTACACCTGCTCCAATTAATCTCCATCTTTCTGCAATACGTCTACTAATTGCTATATTACCACCCTCAAAAACACACACTGGTCTTCTAAATTCAATTTCTATATTATTTGATTTCACTTTAGTAACTTTGGAAAGAACAGGTGCAGTGCCAATATTTACTCTTAATGATTCTCCAATCTGGATTGGTAAAACCTTAGTTTCATCAGTAGTTCCAACAGCAGAATCAAACAAATTAACTTCCACGTTTGCAGTCAAGGAATTTTCTGGAAGAGTATTTGGTTTTCCTATTACTGAACCGATAAATGAGTCACTTCTTGTGAGAGATGGATCAAGTTTGGTACCTATTGCAACTAATCCTCCTGGTTTCACTATATCGACTCTACCAGAACCAGTACCTAGTGATACAATCTCTGTCTGAATAGGCTCGTATGACTTTTTTTTCTCATTGAATATACCTGGTTTGATCTCTATTTCATCACCTATTTTGAAGGTACCTTGGATAAGACTTCCTCCTATCACACCTCCTTTGATATCTTTTATTTTTGCTCCTGGTTTGTTTACATCAAAAGATCGTAAAACATGCATTACGCCATTTTTTGATTCGTCATGTTTTGGAGTTTCTATTGTATCTTCAATGGCTCCAATCAAGGCATCAATATTAAGACCAGATTGAGCTGAAACAGGAATTATTGGAGATTTTGCAGCATTTGTTCCTTTTACAAATTTTGCAATATCATTATAATTTGATACTGCTTCATTATACGATATTAAATCAACTTTATTCTGAACTACCACGATCTGTTTAATTCCTAAAGTTTCTAATGCAAGAAGATGTTCTCTTGTTTGTGGTTTAGGTACTTGTTCATTTGCAGCTATTACTAGAATTGCTCCATCCATCAAGGCTGAACCGGAGAGCATATTTGCCATCAAGCTTTCGTGTCCTGGACTATCCACAAAACTTACCACTCTAGATAATTCGCTTTCTTTTCCACAGTTAGGACATTTTGGAGTAGTTGAATATCCTAATGGAGATTCACAACTCTTACACTTGTAAAAAGCAGCATCAGAATAGCCAACTCGTATTGTAATACCTCTTTTGAGTTCTTGACTATGGACACTTGTCCAAATTCCAGTAAGTGCTTGAATTAAAGATGTTTTTCCGTGATCAACATGACCTGCAGTTCCAATATTTACACAAGGTTGGTATCCATATTTTTTTACATACCATTCAGGAAGAGTTTCACGCCAGTGCAATATTAGAAATGAAAAATAGGATTATGTTAATCTATGCCTTTTTTGCTTCGCCCTTAACTTCTTTCTTAGCTGAATCATCTTTTTTTGGTGCTTCTTTAGCTGAATCTACCTTGTCGTCAGCTTCTGGTGTTTTTTCAATTTTTATTTCGCCATCAAATCTACAGTTTATCTGATAGATTTCTTCAGAAATGGTGTTTCCCCTTACGAGTTTACGAACTCTTTCTCCTTTTTCAGCATCATTCAATCCAACTCCTTTTGATAACAAAACATACTTTCTTGCGCCACCATGAATATCAGCGCGCATTGGAACCCCCGATTTATCACTACCTCCTGTAATTTTCATTTTTCCACTTAACCCTACAGTAGTAGCATCAACGTCATTACCGATGTTTAAACCCACAAAGGGGTTGGCATCACTTTCTTTAAGCTCCTTTGTAATGGACTTTCCTTTCATATCGGATATCGTCAGTTTGAAATTAGCCAACTACTCAAAAAAAAATTGAACTACTAATTAACCTTTGGACAAAATATTTCTCTAAAAATCTTTAACTTAACCACACCTTAATCATATTATGAGTGAGGCGATAAAATGCCCCAGATGTGAAAAAAAAATGATTGCTATGCAATCTTGTCACATGATCTGCACAAATTGTGGAGCACATCTTGATTGTTCAGATAAGGGTAGTTTTTGGTAATTAGAATCCAGGTCTATCAGGAATATAGTCAGCTGCCATGTTTACAGCATTTTCTTTCATAATGTCTATGTAAGAGTCATAAGAAGCTTCAAAACCACAATGAGGACACTTGACATTTGTAATATCATCTGAGAGAACAGCTACTTTTTCACATTTAGGACAGCGTGCATCCATGAATGAGTTAATTCACCAAACTATATAATGCTAGACGAAAAAGTCGATTTGCGCGGAGTTAGTCCAGACTGGTAGGACGTCAGCTTCCCAAGCTGAAGGTCGCGTGTTCAAATCCCGCACTCCGCATTGTGTTAAGGTTAAAATATTCAAAATTAGAATCTGTGAAAAGACATGATAAAAAAACTTGAACTTAAGGTAAATGAAAAAGGAGAAATTACATCTCCTACATATCATGAAATAGTTTCTAAGATAAATGAGTTAATTGAAAAACGAAACTATGAAGAAGATTTAAGATAGAATCATTAAAGAGAAACAAAAGCGTCTATGATAGTCTTACCATCAGTACTCATTTCTGGATGAAATTGTGTCCCAAATATGTTAAGTTCAATATGTTGAATCATTTCAAACATACAGTTTTTTGATTGAGCAATATCAATTAAAGAACTACCTAGTCGTGAAATTTCGTAATTATGGCTCTCAAAAACCCTAATTCTTCCTTTGCAGAGTGGATTTTCCTTTAGTATAGAAATCTCTTGCTCACCTTTTTCAAGTACATCCATTTTTTTTATTGTACCTCCAAGAGTTAGTGCTAGTATTTCAGCACCATAACATATCCCCAACAGATTTTTTTTTTCTGAAACTGCATGTTGAATAATTTTTGAATTTAAGGAATTCATTTCTTTGTTATTTTGACGACGTCCTGAGAGAATGAATGAATGAAATTCTTTAATTTTATAGAGGTTAATCTGATTATGTTTAAGATTTGTAAATTTTATTTTCTTCTCGGACAGAAAGTCTATTAAATTTTTAGTATATACTGAACCATTGTCCACAACTAAAAGTAATTTATTTGCCAATCTCTATCGAGATGTAATGCATCTCTGGAATACTTTCTACAAGTACTATTGTTCCAAAATTAATTACGTTGTCTTCTTCCCACATGAATACTCGTTCTGTTCGAGGTTTAACAAAATCGTCAATAAATTTAGAGATTAACTTTTCAGTATCTTCAAGATCAGATTGTGTAAAGAATGCAATTTTTCCTTCATTAAACGATAGAGGAATTTGAATATTAGATGGGCTTAGGAGTTGAAGCTCTGCTTCTTCAATAATTGATTTAATTTTTTCCATTCTTGCTTCTCTATCAAATTCGAGATTAAACTCTCCATTAGTGGTAGTAGAAGCCACGCCAGAGAGTTTTTGAAGATATGCTTCAAAGGCTTTTTGTTGGGTTTCACCTAAACCAACATAGTATTCACCTGTAAATGCAGCACCAACTGCAGCAATTGTACCTAATTGAGCAACAACTCCACCTGCACCTGCAGTATAAACTGGAATAAAGTAAATATCTTGATCTCCTACTCGATATAATATATTGTCACCAATTCTAGGATTTCTCAATAAAGTTTTTAGCTGTGCAAAGTCTGGATCTCTATCAAGGGCTTCGCCAACTGCAGTTGGGCCTATTAGTTTTGTTGTTGCATTCAATGGAACTTCATAAAATTGCATATCCCCAAGATTAGATAGGTCGTTTTCTACTATCATATAACCTGCCAAGTTTCTTCCCTGAGATCCTCTCAATTCAAGTGATAACAAACCAATGAATTTTGGTTCTTCAAATCCAGGTGGTTTTGCTTCAATATAGTATGTTTCTAATCCACGAGGAATCTCATAGAATTCTTTTGCTTGGATGAATGTTTCTACATCAGTAACATGGTAGATATTATACATCTCAGTTTTCCAATTAAATAATTCAACTGGGTACCGAATCTGTTCTTCAAGCCAAGGTGGAATTTCAATAAATTGGTCTTCGTATTGACTAGCAAACATTTCACTAAAGAAATCATCACCAGTTTTAATTAATTGAATGGAACCATCATAGGTATCTATCAATCCATATCCAACTAATCTAAGATATGGATTTCCAACTGACCAAGGAACATCATGAGTATCAAAACCAACTATTAACGGAACCAACCAATATGTATTTGTACCATCAGTTACTGGTAAAGAATCCAACTCCTTTCCAAACAAATTATACAGAAAATAAGGATAGAGTATTTCCATTCGCTGTTGAATATCCTTGTATCGCATTATGTGAACTGGTTCAGCAGGAAATGACAAAAGGAAGTTTGGTTCAAAAATCCAGCTAGTTGGGGGGGTTAGGGTTAAACCTCCTGTACCGCTATAGAATGCATTATTTAATTCAGCACTAACATCTCCTCTATTCACAGGATATCCAGACCAAGTTTCTGCTAATAATCCTCCTTCACCATAATAGATAGATCTTTGTTTAAAGAACTGAGCACTATCAATAATATTACCATCAGTTGCACCTAATGTAAGAAGACCGTTTGGAACATATGTATAAACAAGATGTTCGTTATACCATCGATTTTCTGAACTTACTGAAGGAGGTAGAATTGGTTTCATGGATGCAGTCCAATAAAGAGTATTGTTGAACCTTAAGATGTCATTGTCCTCAAAATCAACATAAGGTATCAAACCAATTTCAGGTTTTAATTTTGCAAATGCGGCATCCCAATCCCAAACTCTTATAACATTTAGCACGTCTGCATTTTGATTAACATAATTTTTGATATTATTTGGAGATACTGATTGTAACTGAACATTATGTGTATTTTCTTGAACTTTGTATAGCTCTCCTAGATATCTATTTACTCCTATTTGTTGGGCAGTATAAGGCCCAAGAAATTCTAGCTTTCTAGCATCTGCTATGCTATTATTTACGGACATTATAGCTCCAGCTATGATAGCTATTGCAATTATTGTTAATACTCGAATGTAGATATCTCGCTTGATTGGGTGAGTAAGTATTTTTGCTCGTATCCGATCTAGGAATGAAAATGTAATTAGTGCAAACCCTGCTACAAAGGTTCCTCCAATTACATATCTGGTATTGTAATCTATCTGGTCTGTAAAGAACATGCTAAAAGCAGCCCATAAAACTCCAATTCCGATTATTCCTTCTAAGGTTGATATGTAATTAAGAAATCGTGGTTTACCTTCTGATGAATCTTGAATATAGGAAGTTACAACTCCAATAATAGAGTGTAATCCAACGTACAAAACTAGACGAAGTCCTATAGCGCCAAGAATTGGTGGTATTAAAATAATCAGAGCAGGTATCATTGGCACGACGTTATCGAATGCATAAGAAGTATCAGTAGGTGGAGTTAAGAATGGTAACTGAAATATTGTTGGTAATGTATCAATCCCAAGATAATTTCCATCAATAACAGATATTGCTGCAAATCCAAACATTACATTAGTAAAGAAGGCACCAAAAAGAAGAACTTTGGTGATTTGCCAGATAATAAAACTTGGAATACTTAATTTGTAATCTCTGAAACTTGTAATGTTTCTAGTAACTGGATCATTTGACCCACGATTAAGAAATGTTATGGCAGAACTGAGACCGTACCAAAAAATTGAAGATCTTTTTAGAATGTTTATTCGAATTAGAGCTACTGCGGAAAGAACTACAGCAGAAACTACACCATAAAAGAGAGGTTTAGTAAATTTTTCGCCAAATTCACTAATATTCATTGATATTATAATTCCTTGATTACCCACAATTGCAAAAATTATTAGTCCAATTGCTACTACAATTCCTATTCTGATGTATTTTCCAGCATCAGGTGGAGATGATGTATTTTCCTGTTTTGGCTTGCTATACAAAGCAAAGTTCGTTGTTAAAGCCGTAAATTAATGTCTTACCTGTTGAAATGATAGTAAGATTTAGTTTTGTATTAAAGTGGTATTAGCAAGACCTTTACAAATCAAATAAATTGCGGCATATTTAGGAATGGTAACTTTTTCATTTTTATATGGTCCAAATTTTTTATCCTTGAGCGTAAATTGATTAGGACAGTTTGCAAGAACAGTTGTATTTTCATCATCAATAAAGCAGCTATCACGAAATGCATTAAATTTGTCTATATTTTCACAGAGAACCTTTGACATTCCACTTTTGCTATTAAGTGAACCAGGAAGTCTAAAAATTCTATGAATGTCTATGGTTACATTTGGATCGATTTTAACTCCTATAATATCCTTCAAACTATCTAATCTATGCTGAACAATAGAGTAACCATCACTATTCTTGATAATTTCAGAAATTGTTTTAGAACGATTTGATTTAGATCCAAAAATATGTTTCGAAGCTCTTCCTCTCCAGCCTTTTTCATTAATATCTGCAAAAGAAGATCTCTCTGGTTTGTATTTTTTCATACCAAAAGTTTCCGGCATTGCACCACGAAACATTATATAATCTACCAATTCGTTTCTTTCTCTTGAACCTAGTAGTTGATATGGAGAATCAGTTACATGAACATGAAATCCTTCATTTCCTGAAAAGTAAACTTGAATTTTTTCTTTCTTTATATCAAGATCATCTTCAAGTATTTTTTTGAGTTTAACTACTTCTTCCTTTGCACCATTAATACAATTTTTACATGTAAGAGATTTTATTTCTATTTTCGTTGATTTACAACTAGGGCAAGTAGATTGTACTGCAGAAACTTCATCACATGAAATACATTTGATACAAGTATGTTTTTGTCTACAATCAAGATTAAGATCCTTTGCATCTATATCAAAAATCAAATCTGCTCCTTTCCAATCTTTTTCTGACATAGGAAGATTTGGAAATGAATAGTAAGCGTTGGAACAATAAACATCTGATGGTATGTTAGTGATTAGCATTAATCGGAGTTCTTCATTTGATTTAATTGAAATATGTCTATTCATTCCTCCATTAAATTTTTGATAACCAAACTCTCTTTCAGATGACCTTTCAGGTATTAGAAGTAAATCAAAGTGATCAAAATAATATTTTTTGAAAGCTGCCTCTACTAATTGTAAATCTTGTTCAAGCATTTAGAGTCTTTTTCTTCTTAAATTGTAATGGATTAATAATACCATCACAGTCTGAGGTGGCAAAACAAAGATCCTTACTTTTTACTCGTTCACATGATGGACATTTGTATTCAGTACCACTCCCAGAACTACCATTGAGATGATTAAGCTGGTACATTGTAATTTTTTCATTATAATCTGGTGCGTTTTTAAACAGTGGAGCAATTTGTTCTATGTTTTGTCCATTTCCCAAGAGATATGTAGCAAGCAAAAATCTTCCTGAATGAGGCAGATTTTCGCCTTTATCAAGTACATCAATTGCATGCTTAATGCATGGTGGGTATTCTGTTGATACTACAGTGGGAACTGAAAATTTCTTTCCTAAGGATACTAATCTTTCAACTGGTTTTTTTAACGCCTCAATCATTGAAGGTGTTCCTGTTGAACGTATTTTGGAGGCGATATAGTTATCGAGTTCTTTTCGAATAAGTCTCACTGTTTCATGAGATGATAGAATTACCTTCCCATGTTCTACGTGTCTGTTAATTAGCTTCCATTCTCTTTCATGAAAATTTACTGCATGCTTTAGATAGTCGGATATAGGAATAATAAAAAAATTTTCTCTTTTCTCAACATTGATGGAGAATAGTTCTTTGATTATTCTGGTAGCTAACTCTTCTTTTGTTTTGTTTGAAAGATCAGCTAAATCTTTTTCAAGATATTTTTCAGCTCTTCGCGCTTCAGCAAGAGAAAATCGTCGGATTAAAGTATTCATTCCACTTAGTTTAAGCAAGATTACAGCCAAAAGAAATGAGAAAACTTCTAGATCAAGATCTTCAAGACTCGTAACCTCTGAGCGGTAAATCTTTCCTGTTGTAGCAATTTCAATTCTATTATAGGCTTTGTCTAAAATAGGTTTGAGGTCAGGATCTGTTCCGAATTGATCAAGACTAAATCCTTTATCTTTTAGATATTGACCTGCCTCTGTCAAAAAAGGATACTTTGCGATCTCGTCTGTTCCGAGGTTTAACATGTATTCTATTGTTGTTACTTTACCTTAAAAATTTGGATCGTTTAAAAAATGATTTTTTTATCAAAAAACACTACTGATTTAAATTATGCAGTTTTGAGTTGTTTCCTATGCAAATTGGTTGTCATGTATCAATTTCTGGTTCAATTCATCATGCAGTTGATAATGCAATCGAAAGAAAATGTTCTGCATTTCAAATATTTACACGTAGTCCAAGAAGTTGGCACGTAAAGGAACTAACAAAGGATGATATCAAAAACTTCAAAACGAAACTTGAAGATAGTAAAATA
>Ga0209861_1000046_pt1 | contig 13507 bp, 16 predicted proteins | sample GWRWS2_30_40_FD_187245 | JGI IMG/M metagenome (GOLD analysis project Ga0209861, IMG submission 187245) | Riverbed sediment microbial communities from areas with vegetation nearby in Columbia River, Washington, USA - GW-RW S2_30_40 (SPAdes)... | ecosystem: Environmental > Aquatic > Freshwater >...
GGGTCCACCTGTGGCTGTCGTGGGCGGCGCGGCGCGCCGGCCCGTCCGGGCGCGAGCAGCCCCGCCGCCCGTCCCGTTTCCTCGACGACGTGGTCGCGCCCGGCGGCGGCCGGGTCCGGCCTCGGGCGGTAGCCTCCGGCATGACCCGCGGCGGCCGCTCCGGCACCCAGGCCCGGGCCGACGGCCCCGTCGCCGACGCGCTGCGGGCCTGGCGGCGCAAGCGGGCCGAGGCCGACGGCGTCCCCGCCTACGTGGTCTTCAACGACCGCACGCTCGCCGCCCTCGCCGAGCGCCGCCCCCGCAGCCGCGGCGAGCTGCTGGCGGTGGACGGGATCGGCCCGGCCAAGCTGGACCGCTACGGCGACGAGCTGCTCGCCCTGCTGGCGACCGACGGGTAGCCAGCCGCCAGCGCCCGCTGGCCTGCGGGCGGCCCCGGGCGCCACAATCTCAGGTATGGCCCGACAGAAGGAGCGCGAGCGCGGCGCCCGCCCGCCGGTGTGCCAGTACTGCGCGGTGATCGCCGACACCGGCGGCCCGGGCCTCCCCCTGGGCTGGACCATCCAGACCGGCGTGCGCGGCTGGACCTACCTGTGCGCCTCCTGCACCCGCTCCAACCTCCGCTCGATCGAGTCACGGCTGTACGACCGCGACGTCCTCGGCTTCGGGCCCAACTGAGGCGTCCATCCCCATGGGGGACTTCGAGCTGCTCGAGCACACCGCCGACGTCGGCATCCGGGCGCGCGGCGCCACCCTCGAGGAGGCGTTCGAGCAGGCCACCCAGGGCCTTGCCGAGGTCCTCGGCGCGCTGCGGCCCGGCCCGGGGGAGGCCGTCGCCGTGGAGGTGACGGCCGGCGACCCGGGCGCGCTGCTGGTCGACTGGCTGAACGAGGTGCTGTGGCTGCACGAGACGCGGGGCCACGCCGCCATCGCCGCCGTCGGGGTCGAGCGGGTCGGCGACGACCGGGCGGCCGGCAGCGTGACCTTCTCGTCCACAGATCCGCCGCCCGACGGGACCTTCGTGAAGGCGGTCACCTACCATCGGCTGCGGGTCGGCCGCGACGCCGGCGGCTGGCTGGCAGAGGTCTACCTCGACGTCTGACCGGGTCCGGGGCTCATGCCGCCGAAGACGGCAGCCCCCGGCTGGGAAGGGAGGTGCGCGATCGCGACCGAGCCGCGGCGGGTCGAGCCGTTCGTCTGGGAGGTGCCGGTCGGCTATGTCGACGGCATGCGCGTGCCCGGCGTGGTGTTCGCCTCCGACGAGCTGTTCGCCCGCGCCCTCGAGGACCGCGCCGTCGAGCAGGTCGCCAACGTGGCCACCCTGCCAGGGATCGTCCGCGCCTCCTATGCGATGCCCGACATCCACTGGGGCTACGGCTTCCCGATCGGCGGGGTGGCGGCCACCGACGTCGCCGCCGGCGGGGTGGTGTCGCCAGGCGGGGTCGGCTTCGACATCGGCTGCGGCGTCCGGCTGCTCCGCAGCGACCTCGACTGGGAACGGGACGCCAAGGACCGGATCGGCGCGCTGGTCCACGCCCTGGCCAGGCGAATCCCGCGTGGCACCGGCGGCACGGGCCTGCTGCCGCTGGACCGTGCCGGGGTCGAGCGGGTCCTGGTCGAGGGCGTGCGCTACCCCCTCGGCCGCGGCGTCGGCGTGGAGGGCGACGCGGACGCCTGCGAGGACGGCGGCACCCTCGCCGACGCCGACCCCGGCCAGGTGACCGACCGCGCCTACCAGCGGGGCGCCCCGCAGCTCGGCAGCCTCGGCGGCGGCAACCACTTCCTCGAGGTCCAGGTCGTCGACGAGGTCCGCGACCCCCGGGCTGCCGACGCCATGGGGCTGCGGCCCGGCCAGGTCTGCGTGATGCTCCACTCCGGCTCCCGGGGCATCGGCCACCAGACCTGCACCGACCACCTGAAGGTCATCGACCGGCTGGCCCCGACCCTCGGCATCCGGGTGCCCGACCGCCAGCTCGTCAGCCTGCCCGTGGAGCGGCCGGAGGCGCTGGCGTACCTGGGCGCGATGCGGGCCGCCGCCAACTTCGCCCTGGCCAACCGGCACGTGCTCGCCGACGGGGTGCGCCGCGCCTTCTCCGAGGTGCTCGGCCGCCCGCAGCGCGACCTCGGCATGGACCTCGTCTACGACGTCAGCCACAACCTGGCCAAGCTCGAGGACCACCAGGTCGACGGCCGTCGCCGCACCCTCTGCGTGCACCGCAAGGGGGCCACCAGGGCGCTCGGCCCCGGCCACCCCGAGCTGCCCGACCGCTACCGGGAGGTGGGCCAGCCGGTCATCAACCCGGGCAGCATGGGGACGTTCTCCTACGTGCTGGCCGGGGACGAGCGGGCCGAGGCGCGCGCGTTCGCCTCCACCTGCCACGGCGCCGGACGGGCGATGAGCCGGACCAGGGCCAGGAAGCTCATGTCAGGTCCCGACCTGCGCCGCAAGCTGGAAGGAGAGGGGGTGGTGCTGGCCGCCGCCAACTGGAAGCTGCTCAGCGAGGAGGCCCCCTACGCCTACAAGGACGCCACCGCGGTGGTGGAGACCTGCGAGCGGGTCGGGCTGTCGCGGGTGGTCGCCCGGCTGCGCCCGGCAGGGGTCCTCAAGGGATGACAGCGGGCGCATGCTGGGTAGAAGGGAGACAGGACCGACCGGGCCACGCCGACGACAAGGAGGACGCGACGCATGACCGAGGATGCCGTGCCAGAGGCCGACGCCCTGGAGCAGCGGACGCCGGTGCTGGATCGCGACCCGCCGCCGGAGCCCACGATCGACGACGAGGTGCCCGAGGCGGACGCGCTCGACCAGGCCCGGCCGGTGCCGATCGACGAGGACGACGAGCCCCGCTGACGGCGCCATGACCAGGACCGTGTTCCGCGACCGGGTGGAGGCCGGCGACGTGCTGGCCGCCCGGCTCGGCCACTACGCCGGCCGGGCTCGCGCTCCGCAAGCCGAAGCCGCTGGCGCTCCGCGCGCCGGAGCCGCCGACGTGCTGGTGCTCGCCCTGCCCCGCGGCGGCGTCCCCGTCGGCGCGCGGGTGGCGCGGGCGCTCGGCGCCCCGCTGGATGTCTTCGTGGTCCGCAAGCTCGGCATCCCCGGCCACGAGGAGCTGGCCATGGGGGCGATCGCCGGCGGCGGGGTCCGCGTCCGCAACGAGGAGGTCGTGCGCAAGCTCCACGTGGACGACGCCACCATCCAGCGGGTGGCCGAGGCCGAGGAGCGGGAGCTGGCCAGGCGCGAGCGAGGCTACCGCGGGCACCGTCCCCCTCTCGACCTGGCCGGCCGGGTGGTGATCCTGGTCGACGACGGGCTGGCCACCGGGTCGACCATGCGGGCGGCCGTCGCCGCCGCCAGCGCGGCCGGGCCGCCCGCCCGGGTGGTGGTGGCGGTGCCGACGGCGCCGGCGGCGACCTGCGAGCAGCTCCGGCGCGAGGCCGACGAGGTCGTCTGCGCCACCACCCCGCGGCCGTTCCGGGCCGTCGGCTACTCCTACCGGTCGTTCCCGCAGACAACCGACGAGGAGGTGCGGGAGCTGCTGCGGGCCGCCTGGGCGGCGGCCGAACCATAGAGCGCTCGGCACCGGCGCCGCCGTCCGCGTGGTCGGCCCCGCCCGGTGAGGGGGCCGGGGCCTGCCGGTCGTCAGGACCCGGCGCGCTCCGAGCCGGGCTCCAGGCCGAGCAGGGCGGCGGCGGCCGGCTCGGCGTAGGCCACACCGCGGAGCTCCTCGCCGTCGAACCGCAGCGTGGTCACGCTCGCCAGCGTGCAGTTCCGCCGGCCCGGCAGGTGCGCCAGGGAGCGGCGCTCGAACGCGAGCCTGGCCACCCAGATCGGCGCCTGGTGGGAGACGAGCACGGCCTGCCCGCCGGCGAACGCGTCGCGCGCCTCCGCGACCGCCGCGTGCACCCGCTCGACCGTGTCGACGTTGCGCTCGCCCCAGGACGGGGCGCGCAGGTCGCGGAGCTGCCACCAGATCCGCGGGTGCCGCAGGATGTACCACACCACGTTGCCGGCCACGCCCTCGAAGATGCTGCTGGTCTCGATCAGGCGGAGGTCGGTGCGGACCTCCAGGCCGTGGGCGGCGGCGATCGGCCCGGCGGTCTGCTGGGCCCGCTCCAGCGGGCTGGACACGACCGCGGCCAGCGGGCTGGCGGCGAAGTGCTGGGCCAGCAGGTCGGCTTGGGCGCGCCCGCGGGCCGACAGGTGGAATCCTGGCAGCCGGCCGTAGAGCACGCGGCCAGGGTTCTCCACGTGGCCGTGGCGAACCAGGTGGATGACGGTCTCGGGCACGGCGAGGATGGTAGCAGCGGCGCCGGCCATGCCCGCCTCCGCCTATGCTGCGCGCATGTCCCACCCGACCGACCGGCCACCCCCCGAGGCACCCACCCGGCCCGGCTGGGTCCCGCGCCGGCCGGCCCCCGGCGCGCGGCCCTCCTGGGCGGTGCCGGTTGCGCTGCTGGCCACCGCCGCCGTCTACCCGGCCGCCTTCCAGCTCCGGGTGGTGCCGTTCTGGCCCGCGATGGTGGCGCTGGCGGCGCTGTCCTGGTGGGCCGCCTGGCATCCCTACCTGCCGGCCCGCCTGCGGCCGACCTGGCGGCTCGGGGCGATGGGCGCGGTCTCCGGCCTGGGGCTGTACGCGCTGTCGTGCGCCGGCGCCGTGGCCGTGCGCGAGACGCCGCTGTGGTCGGGCGTCCAGGACGTCACCGACCTCGCCGGGGGCGTCCCGCTGGCGGTGGCCGCGCTGCTGGTGGTGGTCGGGACCGCCCCCGCCGAGGAGGTGCTCTGGCGGGGGGCGGTGTTCGCCCGCGCCACCCGCCGGCTCGGCCCTGGCTGGCGGCCGGTCGCCGCCACCACCGGCCTGTACGGGGCCGTCGTCGCGCTCTCCGGCTACCCGGCCCTGCTGCTGGCCGCGCTGGTCTGCGGCGCCGTCTGGGCGCGGCAGCGCCAGGTCACCGGGAGCCTGGTCCCCGGCATGGTCTCCCACGCCGTCTGGGCGCTGCTGCTGCTGCTGTACGTCCCCGGGAACCAGTAAGGGCCCCGACGGTGGGGCCCTTGGGTATCGGCTAGGTCGTGCTCAGTTCCTGAAGGCCTCGGGGGAGTAGTTCCACGGCTGGCCGCGCGCGATCTGGAAACGGTGGCCGACCTCGGGGTCGGTGTCGACGCCGACGACCTGCTGGCACTTTGGGCACTTCCAGCGCTCGAAGCCGTAGGCGGAGCTCTCCAGCTCCATGCGCGACCCGCACTTGTCGCACATCTCACGCTGCAAGGTGGGGGTGCTGGTGGTGCCAGTGTCGTCGGTGCCCATGTCGTCTCCTTGCCTCCCCCGGTCGCTAGCCCGGGACGCACCACCAGCATGGCCCAACTCAGAAGATCTTGCACCCCTTCGCCGGCAACTTCCGCATACCGATCTCGTATCTGCGGGTGGCTACGTGCAGTATCTTCGCCTACCTAGGCAACAACACGGACCTCCGCGGCCCGGATTCCCTGTTTGTGATCTTCGCAATCACGAATCCGGACGCGTGACGCGGCGGCGAAGCGCACCTACGATGCGGGCATGACACGGCGGGAAGGCACTGGTCCGGGCCGGGTGCTGCTGACCGGCGGCCCGCTGCGCGTCGCCGAGGTGGTGGCGGTCGCCCGCGGGCGCGTCCCGGTCGAGCTGGCGGAGGAGGGCCGCAAGCGCATGGCGGGCGCCCGCGACGTGGTCGAGCGGGCGGTCGCGGAGGGCCGCCGGGTCTACGGCGTCTCGACCGGCTTCGGGCTGCTGGCCAACACCGCCGTCGACCCCGGCGACCTGGAAGAGCTGCAGCGCCGCATCGTGCTGTCGCACGCCACCGGCACCGGCGACCCCCTCGACGTCGAGGTGGTCAGGGCCATGCAGCTCCTGCGCGCCCGCACCCTGACCCAGGGGCACTCCGGGGTCCGCCCGGTGGTCGTGGAGGCGCTGCTCGCCCTGCTGGCGGCCGGGGTGACCCCGGTGATCCCCGAGCACGGCTCGGTGGGCGCCTCCGGCGACCTCGCCCAGCTCGCCCACCTGGCCCTGCCGCTGCTCGGCGAGGGCGAGGTCCAGGTCGACGGCCGGCGGCTGCCCGCCGCCGAGGGGCTCCGCCTGGCCGGGCTGGCGCCGCTGCGGCTCTCCTTCAAGGAGGGCCTGTCGCTGGTCAACGGCACCGAGGGGATGCTCGCGCTGGCCTGCCTGGCGGTGGCCGACGCCGAGGCGCTGGCGGCCATGGCCGACCTGGCGTGCGCCATGTCGATCGAGGGACTGCTCGGCACCGACCGTCCCTTCCAGGCTCGCCTGCACGAGCTGCGGCCCCACCCCGGCCAGGCCGCCAGCGCCGCCAACCTCCGCGGGCTGCTCGCCGGCTCGCCGATCCTGGCCAGCCACCGCCACTCCGACCACGCCATCCAGGACGCCTACTCGCTGCGCTGCGCACCCCAGGTGCACGGCGCCTGCCGCGACGTGATCGCCTTCGCCCGCCAGGTGGTCGAGCGCGAGCTCGGCTCGGTGACCGACAACCCGGTGGTCTTCGCCGACACCGACGAGGTGGTCTCGGTCGGCAACTTCCACGGGGAGCCGCTCGCCTTCGTGCTCGACTTCCTCGCGATCGCCCTGGCCGAGCTGGCCGACATCTCCGAGCGCCGCGTCGACCGGCTGCTGGACCCGGCCCTCAACCACGACCTGCCGCCGTTCCTGGCCCGCGACCCCGGCCTGAACTCCGGGCTGATGCTCACCCAGTACACGGCGGCGGCGCTGGTCGCCGACTGCAAGGTGCTCGCCCATCCCGCCTCGGTGGACTCGATCCCGACCTCCGGCAACCAGGAGGACCACGTCTCGATGGGCTGGACCGCCGGGCTGAAGCTGCGCCGGGTGCTCGCCAACGTCCGCCGCGCCCTGGCCATCGAGGCCGTCTGCGCCGCCCAGGCGATCGATCTACGACTGCCGCTGCGCCCGGGGGCGCCGGTGGCGGCGGCCCACGCCCGCCTGCGCGAGGAGGTGCCAGCCCTGGACGACGACCGCTATCTTGCCCCCGACCTGGCCGCGGTCGAGCGGCAGGTGGCCTCCGGGGCGCTGGTCGCCGCCGCCGAGACGGTCGTCGGGCCGCTGGGCTAGGGCCGACCAGGAAGGAGCTGGTTCGCGATGGAAGGTGCCCGCCTCGTCCGCGCCCCCCGCGGGAGCGAGCTGTCCTGCCGCGGCTGGCAGCAGGAGGCCGCCCTGCGCATGCTCTGCAACAACCTCGACCCGGAGGTGGCCGAGCGTCCCGACGACCTGGTGGTGTACGGCGGCACCGGGCGGGCGGCGCGCAACTGGGCGGCGTTCGACCGGATCGTCGCCACCCTGCGCCGGCTGCGGGACGACGAGACGCTGCTGGTCCAGTCCGGCAAGCCGGTCGGGGTGTTCCGCACCCACTCGTTCGCGCCCCGGGTGCTGCTCGCCAACTCCCTGCTGGTGCCCGAGTGGGCGACCTGGGAGCGGTTCCGCGAGCTGGAGGCCGCCGGCCTGACGATGTACGGGCAGATGACCGCCGGCTCCTGGATCTACATCGGCACCCAGGGCATCCTGCAGGGCACCTACGAGACGTTCGCGGCGGTCGCGGCCGCCAACGGTTGGGAGAGCCTCCGCGGCAAGGTGGTGCTCACCGCGGGGCTCGGCGGCATGGGCGGGGCGCAGCCGCTGGCCGTCACCATGAACGAGGGGGTCGCCCTCTGCGTCGAGGTCGACCCGGAGCGGCTGGCCCGCCGCCTGGACACCGGCTACCTGGACGAGCGGGCCGCCGATCTCGGGGACGCCGTCGAGCGGGCCGGGACGGCCGCCGCGGACGGCCGGGCGGTCTCGATCGGGCTGGTCGGCAACGCCGCCGAGGTCTTCCCCGAGCTGCTCGCCGCGGGCTTCCGGCCGGACGTGGTCACCGACCAGACCTCCGCGCACGACCCGCTCGGCGGCTACGTGCCGAGCGGCGTCGACCCGGGCGACGCGCCCAAGGCCAGGGCCGACGACCCGGCCGGCTACGTCAAGCAGGCCCGCGAGTCGATCGCGCGGCACTGCGAGGCGATGGTCGGCTTCCAGCGGGCCGGCGCGGAGGTGTTCGACTACGGCAACAACCTCCGCGGCGAGGCCAGGACGGCCGGGTTCGCCGACGCCTTCGCCTACCCGGGGTTCGTGCCCGCCTACATCCGGCCGCTGTTCTGCGAGGGCAAGGGGCCGTTCCGCTGGGCGGCCCTGTCCGGCGACCCGGCCGACATCGCCCGCACCGACCGTGCCGTCATGGACCTGTTCCCCGGCGACGAGCACCTGCGACGCTGGCTGCGCATGGCCGCCGAGCGGGTCCGGTTCCAGGGGCTGCCGGCACGGATCTGCTGGCTCGGCTACGGCGAGCGCCACCAGGCGGGGCTCGCCTTCAACGAGCTGGTCCGCAGCGGCGAGCTGCGGGCCCCGGTGGCGATCGGCCGCGACCACCTGGATGCCGGGTCGGTGGCGAGCCCCTACCGGGAGACCGAGGCGATGGCCGACGGCTCCGACGCGATCGCCGACTGGCCGATCCTGAACGCCCTGCTCAACACCGCCTCCGGCGCCTCCTGGGTGAGCGTCCACCACGGCGGCGGGGTGGGGATCGGCCGCTCCATCCACGCCGGCGTGGTGGTGGTCGCCGACGGCACCGACGAGGGCGCCAAGCGGGTCGAGCTGGTCCTCACCAACGACCCGGGCACCGGCGTGATGCGCCACGCCGACGCCGGCTACGACGTGGCGCTCGGGGTCGCCCGCGAGCGGGGCCTGGACCTGCCTGGAGCGACCTCGTGAGCGTGGACTTCCTGCTGACCGGGGCCGGGCAGCTCGTCACCTGCGACCCGGGGCTGGGGGAGGGGCCGCTGGGGCTCGTCGAGCACGGGGCGGTGGCGGCCTCCGCCGGGACCGTGGTGTACGCCGGTCCCGAGGGCGGCCTGCCCGACCTGGAGGTGGCCGCCGACGCCACCCGGCTGGACGCCGGCGGCCGCGCCGTGCTCCCCGGGTTCGTCGACGCCCACACCCACCTGGTGTTCGCCGGCGACCGCGCCGACGAGTTCGCCGCGCGCCTGCGCGGGGTCGGCTACGAGGAGGCGCTGGCCGCCGGGGGCGGCATCAACCGCACCGTCCGCGAGACCAGGGCGGCCACCGACGCCGAGCTGGAGGCGGCCGCGGCCGGGCGGCTGGTGGAGGCGGCCAGGCATGGCACCACCACGCTGGAGGCCAAGTCCGGGTACGGCCTCACCGTCGACGACGAGCGCCGCTCGCTGGAGGTGCTCGCCTCGCTGGCCGGGCGCTTCCCGGTCGACGTGGTCCCGACCTTCCTCGGCGCCCACCTCGTCCCGGCCGAGCACGCCGCCGACCGGGACGGGTACCTGGAGCTGCTGGAGCGCGAGATGCTGCCGGTGTGCGCGCCGCTGGCGCGGTTCGTGGACGCCTTCTGCGACCGGGGCGCGCTCACCGTCGAGGAGTCCCGCCGGGTGCTGGCGGCGGGACGCCGCCACGGCCTCGGGCTCAAGCTCCACGCCAACGAGCTCGGCTCGACCGGCGGGGCCGCGCTCGCCGCCGAGCTCGGCTGCGTCTCAGCCGACCACCTGCTGTTCTGCGACGAGCGGGAGGCGAAGGCGCTGGCCGCCGCCGGCACCGTCGCGGTGTTGCTGCCCGGCACGAGCTTCCTGCTCGGCACCGGCCGGGCGGCGCCCGTCGAGGTGCTCCGCGACGCCGGCGTCACCCTCGCGCTCGGGACCGACTGCAACCCCGGCACCTGCTACTGCGAGTCGATGCAGCTCGTGATGGCGCTGGCGTGCGTGCACGGCGGCCTCACCCCGGAGGAGGCGGTGCTGGCCGCGACCGGCGGCGCCGCCAGAGCGGTCGGCCTGGCCGGCCAGGTCGGGCTGCTCGCCCCTGGCGCCGCCTGCGACCTGGTGGTGCTGGCCGGCCGCAGCTACCTGGACCTCGTCTACCACCTCGGGGTCAACCTCGCCGCCGTGGTCGTCAAGCGGGGCTCGGTGATCGCCGGCGACGGCGCCCCGACCGGCGCGCTGCGGGAGGCGAGGTGATGGACGCCGACCGGCTGGTCGAGTGCGTGCCGAACGTCTCGGAGGGCCGCCGGGCCGAGGTGGTCGACGAGATCGTCGCCGCCTTCGCCGGCACCGACGTGCTTGTGCTCGACCGCTCCTCCGACGCCGACCACAACCGCTCCGTCCTGACCCTGGCGGGCCCGGGGCCGGCGCTGGTCGAGGCGGCGGTGGCCGGCGCCGTCGCCTGCGCCCGCCTGATCGACCTGACGCGCCACCGGGGCGTCCACCCGCGCATGGGCGCGCTGGACGTGCTGCCGTTCGTCCCGCTCGGCCGGGCCACCGTGCTGCGGGGCGCGGCCGACCCCGACCTGGACTGCGCGGCGCTGGCGCTGCGCGCGGGGCGGCGGATCGCCGAGGACGCGGGCGTCCCGGTCTACCTGTACGGCGCCGCCGCCCGCCGCCCGGAGCGCGCCGCCCTCCCCGCCGTCCGCGGCCGCGGCTTCGAGGCCTTGGACGCCGCGCCCGACTTCGGCGGCCCCGGGCCGCACCCGACCGCCGGGGCGACCGCCGTGGGCGCCAGGGAGGTCCTGGTCGCCTACAACGTCGACCTGGCCGGCGCCGACCTCGAGCTGGCCAGACGGATCGCCAGGGCGGTGCGCGAGCGGGACGGCGGCCTGCCCGCGGTCCGCGCCATGGGCGTCGCCCTGGAGGGCCGCGGGCTCGTCCAGGTCTCCATGAACCTGCTCGACTTCCGGGTGACGCCGCCGGCGGTCGCGTTCGCGGCCGTCGCCGGCCTGGCCGGGCGGGCCGGCGCCCGGGTGGTCCGCTCGGAGGTCGTCGGCCTGGTCCCGGCGGCCGCCCTGGCCGGCACCGACCCGGCCGAGCTGCGGCTGGACGGGTTCACGCCCGACCGGTTGCTGGAGGAGCGTCTCGCGCGGGTGCTGCGCGCCCGGTCCGGCGACCAAGCGGAGGTGGCCACGTGACCCCAATGCCCCGTCTCGGCGAGCACCCGTGGCTGGATGCCTACGCCGCCCCCACCGTCACCCCCGGCGGTGGCAGCGCCTCCGCGGTGGCCGCCGCCCTCGGGTGCGCCCTGATCGCGATGGCGGCCCGCATCGGCGGCCGCAAGGCCGACCCGGAGCATCGCGACCGCCTCCGCTGGCTGGCCGGCGAGGCCGAGCGGCTCCGTGCCGCCCTGGTGGAGCAGGAGCGGGCCGACGCCGGCGTGTTCGAGCGGATGGTGGCGACGGTCCGCGCGGCCCGGGCGACCGCCGGCAACCCCGGCGCCGAGCGGGCCGCCGAGTCGGCCAGGGCGGACGCCACCGACGTCCCGCTGGTCACCGCCGAGCTGGCCGCCGAGGGGCTGGCGCTGGCCGCGGAGCTGGCGTCGATGGGGCTGGTCCGGACGGTCAGCGACCAGCTCGTCGCCGCCCACCTGCTGCGAGCGGGCCTGGAAGGCGGCATCTCGACGGTCTCGTTCAACCTCGGGAGGCTGGCCGAGGGGGAGGTCCGCGACGGGCTCAGGGATCGGCTGGGCCGCCTCGACGAGGCCCGCCGGACCGCGGCCGGCCTGATCGAACGGCTCACCGGGATGGTCGATTGAGCTCGGATTTCCCTGGCGAGCCGCCGAGGGCGGATACTCCTCGGACGTCGAGCGGGAGGAACGAGGTGACCAGCGACTTCCGGGGCCCCGACAGGCCAGGTGGCGGCCGGACGGCCGTGGAGCCGACGCTCCCGGTCGACGACCTGATGGTCGAGTCGCCGGGCGGCTACCGCCCTCCGCCCAACCGGCCGGGCTCCTACTGGACCGGCCTGGTGGCGCTGGCCATCGGCCTGGCCGTCACCGTGGTGGCGCTCGCGACCCGGGTCACCTCGATCGTGCAGACCGTGCTGCTCGCCGTGCCCCTGGCGCTGGTCGGGCTCGGGCTGGAGCGGGTGGGGCGCGGGGTGGGCCGGGGCTCGCTGCGGGCGGTCGGCGCCCTGCTGCTGCTGGTCGCCATGATCGGCCCCGTCACCCTGTCGCTGTCCTCGCCGGAGCCGGCGGTGGAGGTCCAGCGGAGCGCGGACGTCCCGGCCGGGGCGACCAAGGCGCTGCTGCGGGCCAGCCTCGGCGGCGGCGAGCTCCGGATCGATCCGGAGGCGCCCGGGCTGTACACGGCCGACCTGCGTGGCCCCGGCCAGCCGAGCGAGCAGGTCACCATCACCGAGGCGAAGGAGGCCGTGCTCGACCTGCGCGGCCCCGTCCGGCGCGGGCTGCTCGCCCGCAACCGCGGCAACAACTGGTCGGTCAGGCTCACCACCGGGCTGCCGTGGCGGGTGGAGGTCGACGCCGGCGCCGTCACCGCCGACCTGGACCTGCGCCAGTTCGACCTGCGCGGCGTCAGCGTCGAGGCCGGCGTCTCGCGGCTGGCCGTGCGGCTCGGCCAGCCGGTCGCCCGGATCCCCGTCGACCTGCGGATCTCCACCGGCTTCATCGACGTCCACCTGCCGAGGGCGGCCGCCTGCGAGATCCGGGTCGACGGCTTCAGCGTCGACAACTTCCGCCAGGAGGGCCTGGTCCGCGAGGGCGGGGTCTGGCGCACCGGCGACGTCGGGCGGGCCGACCGCTACGTGTTCAACATCCGCAGCACCGGCGCCCGCATCCGCCTCCACCGGGAGTAGTCCTTCGGTCGCGCGGCCATGCGCACCCGTTCCGTCCGGTCCGTCCGGTTCGACCGGGCTGATTCCCAGGAGTGCGAACCCGGATTACGCCAGCCAGGTCAGGTCGGCGAGAACGACGACGCGTTGCTTGTCGAAGACCTGGTAGTCCAGGAAGCCGTGCCCGCCCGCAAGCGAGAAGATGACCGTCTTGTACTCCGAGCCGCCCACGACGGTGAATGCGGCGCTGGCCGCAGTGGGATCGGCGCGCAGGAACGCGACGATGCCGGCAACGTAGCCTTGGAGCTGTAGTGGGGCGTCGCGGAGCTGCTCGCGGACCCGAAGACCGACGATGACCCTATGTCGGGAGGCCAAGCTCGGCCGCGACCTCTTCCCAGGGGACCGTGCCGGACTCGTCGCCGCGGCGAACCCGCTCCAGCAGCTCGCGGATCTCGGCCTCCCGCTCTGGCGTCTTGGGCGGCAGGCTGACCGGTTGCGCGGCGTTCTCGCTCATGCGAGCAGCGTACACGGCGCATTCGGCCTTGTTGCCAGTGCCGCTGAAGTCGTGCCATCTGGCCTGGCTGCGGTACTGGCTCGCCCCCGGCCGGAACTTGACAGTTACTATCTTTTGGAGTCCACTTTCTTACAAGGGTAACTATCGAAAGGATGTAGCTGCCATGAAGACCTCCGAGACACGCAGGTGGTGGGCGCTCGGCGCGCTCTCCCTCAGCGTGCTGGTAGTCGGCCTGGACCTGACGGTGCTCAACCTGGCGCTGCCGACCCTCGCCACCGACCTGCACGCCTCCACCGCGCAGCTCCAGTGGATCGTGGACGCCTACAGCCTGGTCCTGG
>Ga0209861_1000049_pt1 | contig 13192 bp, 13 predicted proteins | sample GWRWS2_30_40_FD_187245 | JGI IMG/M metagenome (GOLD analysis project Ga0209861, IMG submission 187245) | Riverbed sediment microbial communities from areas with vegetation nearby in Columbia River, Washington, USA - GW-RW S2_30_40 (SPAdes)... | ecosystem: Environmental > Aquatic > Freshwater >...
CCCTGGTGGAGGTACGCGCCCAGCATCTGTCTGAGATCAAGGAAGGAATCCGACGCGGGCTCGCCAGCGCAGAAGCCACAGGATTCGTGCGCGATCTCTGCAATCATCCGTCCAACGTCATGACGCCCGCCCGGATCGCGGCTGAAGCCAAGGCCATCGGCAAGGAACATGGAGTCCGGGTCAAGATCCTGGAACAACGGGATGTAGCAAAACTCGGCATGGGAGCATTCCTGGGAGTGGCGCGCGGCAGTCACGAGCCGCCCAAGTTCATCATCCTTGAATACCGGGGCACGGGCGGCGCGAGGCGAAACGGCCGGAACCCGAAGCCGATCGTGCTGGTGGGCAAGACCATCACCTTTGACACCGGCGGCATCTCGCTGAAGCCGGCCGAGAACATGGAACAAATGAAGGCGGACATGACCGGCGGTGCTGAAGTCCTGGCCACCGTGCGAGCTGCCTCCCGCTTGCGCCTGCCGCTGCATGTCATCGGCATCCTCCCCGCAACCGAGAACATGCCGGGCGGACGGGCGATCAAACCGGGCGATATTCTCACCGCGCTCTCAGGGAAAACAATTGAGGTGCAAAACACCGATGCCGAAGGCCGGCTCATCCTGGCCGATGGGCTGGCCTACGCGACGCGGCTGAAGCCGGCCGCGATCATTGACGTCGCCACGTTAACGGGAGCCTGTATGGTGGCGCTGGGCCAGTTTGCCGTCGGCATGTTCAGCAATAACGACACGCTCAAGAAGCGCGTTCAGGAGGCTGGCGACAAGGCGGGCGAGCGGGTCTGGGAAATGCCGCTCTGGGACGAATACTTCGAGCAGCTCCGCAGCGACGTGGCCGACATGCGCAACATCGGAGGCCGGGGCGGCGGGATGATCACCGCGGCGATCTTCCTCAGTAAGTTCGTGGGTGACTGGCCCTGGGTCCACCTGGACATTGCCAGCACAGACTGGAGCGAGCGGGAGCGAGCCTATATTCCCAAGGGCCCTACCGGCATCGGCACCAGACTGCTCATCCAATATCTCATCGACGAAGCCACAGCCTCACGATAGGCGGACTTGCCATGACGTTGCGTGAGAAGATCGGCCAACTCTTCATGATCGGCTTTTCGGGGTCGTCCGTCTCGAAGGACTTGGCCTCGCTGATGGCCGAATACCGGCCCGGCGGCGTAATTCTCTTTGCCCGGAACCTGGAATCGCCTGCTCAGATTCTTCATCTCACGAATGATCTGCAGAAGCTGGCCCACCATGAACCGCTCTTCGTCTCAATAGACCAGGAAGGCGGCCGCGTCTCGCGACTTCCCGCCGGCTTTACCGTGTTCCCTCCGTGCTCGGTCTTGGGCCAGTGCGACTCCACCGAGCTAGCCTATGCGGCCGCTTCGGCGACGGCCACCGAACTGCGGGCGGTTGGGATCAATATGAATCTGGCTCCTGTCTTGGATCTCAACACGAACCCGGAGAATCCCGTCATCGGCGACCGATCGTTCGGCGCCACGCCCACGCAAGTTTCCGCCTTAGGGCTGGCCACGATCGCGGGGCTGCAGGACAATAAAGTGATTGCCTGTGGCAAGCACTTCCCTGGTCACGGCGATACGACCACCGATTCCCATAAGGAGCTGCCGGTGGTCACCGCATCCGTCGAGCGATTGTGGGAGATGGAGCTACGCCCCTTCAGCCACGCCATCGAAAATGGACTGGCCACAATCATGACCGCCCACGTGCTGTACCCCTCCTTGGATGAACGCTATCCGGCCACACTGTCCTCCGCTATCCTGACCGGCTTGCTCAGAGATCGACTCTACTTTGCGGGCCTGATCCTCACGGACGACCTCGAGATGCACGCGATCATTGATCACTATGGGGTCGAAGAGGCGGCCATCAAAGCGTTTCTGGCCGGCGCCGACATCCTGTTGATCTGCAAAGACCGGGATCGCCAGGTGGCGGCGATGGACGCGGTCCATGATGCCGTGAAAGACGGCACGATCCCCCAGGCTCGTCTTGAGGCGTCGCTGCAGCGCATTGCGAAGACGAAGGAACGGTTTCTTCACCACTACGAGCCGGCCGATCCAAGCGCCGCCAAAGAGCTGGTGGGGAGCCAGAAACACGCGGCTCTGTTGGACACAATCCATCGCACCAGCGAGCGGCGCCTGAAGGCGCAGGTGTGATGGCGTGAGCGGAAGGGACCTGCTGGAGAACCCCTTCGTAGCGAGGCGAATGAGACGCGGCCAGATGCCAGGCCGCAGGCTTGAAACAACCGGAGGCGTATTCTCCGAAATACGTTGAGGATTGTTTCGAGCCGAGAACGACGCAGATGACCACGGATTATTCGCCGCTGTAGAATGGGAGTTCCCCGACAGGCTCCTAGGCCGGCCGGTCCCAGAGAAATCTGGGCCTGGTGTTTGTACGACTTCGCCAATTCCTCCTTTACCACCCTCATCGTCACGGTTGCTTACAGCGTCTATTTCGTCCAAGTCGTCGCCCGCCCCCTCGGTCAGGATGGAACGGCCGAGCGAATCTGGTTTTGGGGCTATGCGGTCTCCATGCTGGTCGCGGCGGTGCTGTCTCCCGTCCTAGGCGCTCTAGCGGACGCGCGGGCAGTCAAACGTGCCTTCCTGATTGGTTCTACCCTCATCTGCGTCGCCTGCACCGCGCTCTTGTCGTTTGTCCAGGCCGGTGATGTCTGGATGGGCCTGGTGTTGTTCGGGGCGGCCAACATTGCCTTCGATCTGGGGTTCTTGTTTTGCAGCGCCTTCCTGGTCGAACTAGCGACGTCCGAGAACATGGGTCGGATCTCGGGCTATGGGTGGGGCCTGGGCTATGTGGGTGGCTTGTTGTCGCTGGCCTTGGCCTATCCGTTCATCCGTGGCGGTTTTGCAGAGGCCAACCTGCCTTCCTACCGGATGAGCTTTGCCATGACGGCCGCCTTTTTCCTCCTGGCCTCACTCCCGACCTTTTTCTGGCTTCGCGAGCGCGCTATCCCGCAGCCTAAGAGCGCTGGAGAGTCTGCCTGGCGACAAGGATTCGCCAGACTGGCTTCCACCGCTCGGCAGTTCCGCCGCTACCGGGATCTCTTTGCCTACTTGATCGCCTATCTGATCTATACGGACGCCATCAACACGGTCATTGTGGCCTCCGCGATCTTCGCAAACAAAGTCCTGGACTTTTCGCCGGCCGATCTGATTATCTACTTCCTGGTCACGCAGGTGACGGCGGGGCTGGGTGCTGTGGGATGTGGAGTGTTGGCCGATCGGATCGGCGCCAAACACACGATCAGTCTCACGCTTCTGGCCTGGATCGCCCTGGCCGGTGCTGCCGCGCTTGTGCAGACACACGCACAGTTCTACGTGATCGGTCTCTTTGCCGGCACTGTGTTGGGGGCCAATCAGGCGACCAGCCGCGCGCTGCTTGGCCGATTCACGCCGGCAGGCAGGCAAGCGGAGTTTTTTGGATTTTTTTCCGTCACCGGGAAGTTCGCCGCCGTCATTGGCCCGATGGTCTACGGGGAGGTCACGGCCTGGACCGGCAGTCAGCGCTGGGCCATCGTCTCGATGGCCGTCTTTTCGCAATCGGGCTGTGGGCCTTACAGGCCGTGAATGAACGACGAGGCATGATTGCCGCACATGGAAACTCGTGAGGCGTGACGTGTGAGGCGTTAGGTGTACGAGACGGTGACTCATGGGCGTGAAGAAGGGCGATATCATTGACGAGCAGAAGCATCATCCGGACGGGTGCGGGCTGGTCGTGAAAATCATGGGCGGCGGCGAGGGGTTCCAAAAGATCGTCTGCTGCGATCATGAGCTCACCGAAGAAGATGTCGTGTTCCAGATGGGGTCTCCCATGGGGCGGAAAAAGGGTGAGCTGCCGCTTGCAGTGATTCTTGACGAGAAAAAGCTCTACCCTGATTCCTGCGGCCTGCGGGTGATGGTCATGGATGGCGGCGCGGGATTTCAGGAGATCGTCTGCTGCGGGCATTCTCTCACCATCAGTTCCATGCGGGAACTGAAGCATGGGCAGAGGCGTGACGTGGTGGCTCCCAGTGACTCCGGGCCATACAGCACAGCGTAACGGCGATAAGGGGGAAGGTCTATGGCTGACCGGACAGAAACCATGAAGCACTGCCTGTCCTGGATGGAATGGCTGGACCGGTGGGGCTACATCACCGCTGGGTTCAGTCTGCTCATTCTGGGGATGCTCATTTTCGCCCAAAGCTGGTACAAGTTCATCACGACGGCGGCCTCCAAGAGTGCAGTGTTGCCGGCCGGTCTTCAGATGCTCAACGACTTGCTGCTGGTCATCATCATTCTGGAGTTGTTCCGGACAGTCGTCCGCTTTCTCCAGACCGAAATCCTCGCGATCGAGCCGTACCTGGCCGTCGGCATCATCGCCTGCACGCGACGCATTCTCACCGCCAGTGCCGAACTATCCCACCTCCCCGAAGTGACGAAGGACCTGTTCGACCGGTACATCTGGGATGTTACGTTGAACGTCGCCGTTATCCTGGTGCTGATCATCGCCGTGTTCATCATGCGGTGTCAGAAGCCGGGGCAGGCATCACCCGCGGCCTCCTAGCCCGACTGCTGCTTGATGCAGGAGCCCACCTTTTCCGAAACACCGGGCGACGAACCCGTCGGCCGCGCACCCGGCCGACTGCTGAGTTTTTTTGCGGGCCCGTTCGCCGCCGCCACGGTTTACTTCCTTCCCTTCCCGTCTCTGTCGCCCGACGCCCACATGCTGGCCGCGATCATGGCGGCCGTTGTCATCTACTGGATCGCGGAACCGATCCCGCTGCCGATCACGGCGCTGCTTGGCACGGCGTTTTGTGTCCTCGCCGGTCTCGGATCTGCCAAGAGCGTGTTTGCTTCCTACGCCCACCCAATCATTTTCCTATTCATGGGCAGCTTCTTGCTCGCGGAAGCCATGGCGGTGCACGGGCTGGATCGAAGATTTGCGGCCTGGATGCTGTCCTTCGCCTGGGTGGGGGGACGCCCTCGCCGGATTCTTCTCGCAATCGGGATGGTGACTGCCCTCATCTCCATGTGGGTCAGCAATACCGCGACCACCGCGCTCATGCTCCCGATTGCGCTGGGGGTGCTTGCGACGATCCGTGAGACTCCGGCGAACGAGCTCGGAGGGTTTCGCATCGGGTTGATGCTGATGCTGTCCTATGGAGCCACAGCCGGCGGGATGGCGACAATCGTCGGCACTCCGCCTAACTTGATCGGCACCGCGCTGATCGCCCAGCAGGCGGGTGTGTCCATTTCCTTTATGACCTGGACGGCGATCGGGTTGCCGCTGGCGATGTTCATGCTGCTCGTCGCCTGGGCGGTGCTGACATGGCTGCATCCGGCCGAGACGTCCGTGCTATCCGGTCTCAGGCAGCATCAGCAAGAGCAGAAGCTGGGGCTCGTGCCCTGGACCAGTGGTCAGGTGAATGCCTCCGTAGCGTTCGGCACTGCGGTTGTTCTCTGGGTCATGCCAGGCCTCATCGCGGCAATTTGGGGATCGGACAATACGTTGACCATCTGGTTGGATACCCATGTGCCCAAAGAGTTGGTCGCCATCTTGGCAGCAGGACTCTTGTTCTTGCTTCCAACCAACTTGAGCAAAGGGGAGTGGACACTCTCGTGGAAGCAAGCGGCAGGCATCAATTGGGGCATCATCATCCTGTTCGGGGGTGGGCTGGCTTTCGGAGAGCTGATGGTCAAGACCGGGCTGTCGAACTCAATCGGCCAGGGAGTCGTGGCTCTCTTCGGGAGCCAGACAGTCTGGAGTCTCACGGCTGGCTCAATCGTCGTCGCAGTCCTGGTCAGCGAACTGGTCTCGAATACTGCCACGGCTAGCATGGTGATCCCGGTCGTGATCGCGATTGCGCAATCGGCAGACATCCCACCGGTTGCGCCAGCCCTCGGCGCGTGTCTTGGAGCAAGCCTCGGCTTTGCTCTGCCGGTCTCGACCCCGCCCAACGCGATCGTGTACGGCACCGGCTTCGTCCCCATCAAGAGCATGCTCCGCACCGGCCTCCTCTACGACCTCCTCGGCGCTATTCTTATCTGGGTGACGCTCAGGCTCTTGTGCCCGATTGTTGGATTAGTCTGATTCTCCCTTTCCTCTTCACAGCGTCAGCATCACCGATAATGACGGTTCATTTCTGAGGCGTACCGTCGCCCAAGGAGTTCGGCGTTCTTATCCAGCCAGTCACTCAGGCGCGTTTGCCCGGTTGGAGGATGGCTGGACACCAGTAGGTTGGCCCTCAATGCGCCCAATTCGTCTCCAGTCAGCACCACATCATTCACCATGAGGCCGACCAGTTTTAAGAGAAAGAGCGCAAGCTGAGGACTCGCGTGAAAGAACAGCCCTCTGCTCCGAATCTTCTCTTTGATCAGGCGGACCATATCGTCAAAGCCAAAAATGTCCGGGCCTGCCGCATCAAGGACCTGATTGTGGACGTTCATGGCCGCGTGGACAGCTAGCGCTGCGACCTCTTCCACAACGATCGGTTGAAGCCGGTATTCTCCACTCCCCGGAAGCGCGAAAACCGGAAACCGTCTGAGGAGCCAGGCGATGTTGTTCACCAAGATTTCCTCTTCTCCGCCGTAAACCAGCGTGGGCCTGATGATCGCGTAGGGCAGCTTGGACTCCACGATGGCCTTCTCTAATTGTGCTTTCCCCCTGAAATACGGAAAGGGAGACTCTTCAGAAGGATTTGAGACGCTGATGTGGACGATCTTGCGGATTCCCGCTTCAGCGGCTGCCTTGATGAGGACCCTGGTATTCTCCACCGCCTTCGCGAAGGAAATTTGCCAGTAATCGAAACGAACCCAATAGGTGTTGTAGAGTGTGGTGGCGCCTTGCAAGCTTTGGATCAGTTCGCCCGTATTATCGAAGTGAAAGGGTGTAATGCGCACACGCTCGCCGAAGGGGTTGGGACGATTCGGATGCCCTGTCAGGATTAAAACTCGCTGTCCCTCTTCAAGCAGGCGCCGAGCGATGTACTTGCCGATGTAACTGAGCCCCCCTGTTATGACGTTCAGCTCAGAACTCTTCATCGAATACCTTTCACGACAAGAGACTCTTGTTTGTTTACCTGAAAGTGTAGCAGGGAGTCAGGAAATCGGGAGATAAAGAAGGGCAAAAATTACATTGTTTCCGTCGAGGCGGTGGTAAAAGCGACCTTGCGGGTGCGCTGCGCTGATGTGCGTAGCGGAAGAATGAGCGAGGCCCGGCCGTCCTTGGCTGTAGAAACAGCCAAGGACGGATCGGAGAACCACCAAATTCTGATTTGGGGGATGGGGGGAGCCGCAGCCGTTCTTCCGGTAGCTACAGCAGCTAGGCGCGCATGCACCGGAGCGATCACCACCGCCTCGACGGGCTTTCATCTCCTTCGTCACCCGAGGCTCCTTGCCTCCATCCTCTTGCTCAGCAATCTCCGATATGGCATCATGCCGACTCCCTGAGAAATAAATGGCTAACCTCTTAGAATACGTCGGCAGCCTGCACATCTTTCTGGGGCCCTATCGCGGGAACCCGGTCGCTCTGTACTTGAAACGCGGATCGAACGGTTGCCAGATTGCTCCCAAGGTCTATCCCTGGAGTGAGGTCGCGGGTGTCGGGGACACGCCTAACCGCGCCGCCGCTGATTTTGAAGAGAAGTGGAAGGCCCGTGGCTTGTCGCCTGAGATGTACTCGGGCCCCTCCTGGGAAGGAGGGATCAAACCAGAGAAGCCAGCGCCGCCGAAACCAGCCGCCCCGCCCAAGCCAACCGCGGCTGCGGCTCCTGCTCCTGCTGCGGAGCCCAAGGTCGCCGCCTCACCTGCAGAACCAAACTCATCCAGCGGAGAAGCCAGCTAGCCCATCTCACTGATTCGTGACAGTCTGCGCCTGCGGCATGCCCTGATCAGCCAGCTTGCTGTGCCGCATGCTGTAGCCGAAATAGACTATTACGCCGATGACGGTCCAAATGCCAAACCGAATCCAGGTGATGGTCGGCAGGAATGACATCAACCCGAGGCAGGCTAACATCCCGCAGAGAGGAATCCATGGCATCAACGGGACGCGGAAGGGTCGAGGATGATTCGGCCTGGTCCGCCGGAGGACAATCACCCCGGCGCAGACCAGCACAAAGGCGAACAGCGTGCCGATGTTGGTCATGTCGGCTGCCTCTCCGATCGGCACAAATGCAGCCATGACCGCGACCCCTACGCCGGTCAGTAGCGTCGCGTGGTGGGGCGTTCTGAACCGGGGATGCACTTTTGAGAGCCAGGGACCCAGCAGTCGATCGCGCGACATCGCGAAGAATACTCGAATCTGTCCGATCAACATCACGACCAGGACGCTTGTGATCCCGGCCACAGCCCCTGTGGCCACAACTGCCGCCCCCCAGTGGAACCCGGCGACCCGAAGGGCCTCGGCTACCGGCGCATGGATGTCAATCTTCTGGTAGGGGATGATGCCGGTCAGCACCGCTGCGACCAACACATAGAGCACTGTGCAAAGGCCCAGCGACGTGATAATGCCGATGGGCAAATCCCGTTGCGGGTTGCGCGCCTCCTCGGCCGTGGTGGAGACCGCGTCGAACCCGATGTAAGCGAAGAACACGATCGCCGCTGCGGCGCCGACGCCTTCGAACCCGAAGGGCATGAACGGCGACCAGTTCGCCGGCTCGATCGCTCTGAACCCCACGGCCAGGAAGAACAGGATGACCGCCAACTTCACCATCACGATCACGCCGGTCGTCCGCGCGCTTTCCTTGACGCCGATGACCAAGACCACGGTCACCAACAGGACAATGATGGCGGCCGGCAAGTTGGCGATTCCCCCTTCCGCGGAGCCTGGGGCATGGGTGGCCCAGACAGGTAATTGGATGCCGAGCGTTTTCAGAATGTTGTTGAAGTAGCCGGACCACCCGATCGCCACCGCCACGCAGGCCACCCCGTATTCCAAGATGAGGTTCCATCCGGTAATCCAGGCCAGGAATTCGCCGAGGGTCGCGTAGGAATAGGTATAGGCGCTGCCGGCTGCGGGGATCATCGTGGCGAACTCGGCATAGCAGAGCGCGGCCAGGGCGCAGGTCAGGCCAGACAGGATGAACGAGAGCACAATCCCCGGGCCTGCGCCCGGCCTGTGTGCGTCGCCGACCACCGCGGTCCCGATCAGCACGAAGATGCCGGTGCCGATAATAGCCCCGATGCCCAGCATAGTCAGGTCCCAGGCTGTGAGCGTTTTCTTCAGGCGATGCTCGGGGCGATCGCTGTCGGCGAGGATTTCCTCGATGGACTTGGTTCGAAGCAGTGGATTAGACACTCACGCCCTCCATCAGGGAGAAGAGACGTTTAAAGAAAGTATAGCAGGTCAGAAACTCAGGTCGACCAAGCCAGCGGGCGGTCATGGCGAGCCCATCTGGAGCCCTGTCCCTGGAAGTACCGGAAAACATTGGCTGGGCGAACGGGGAGATGGGGGTTTGTTCCGACATCCTGTCCGGATCAGGCGCGGGCGGCTCTCAGGAAAGCCAGAAAGAGCCGTCGCTGAATGGCGTAGCGGTCGTAGAGAAATTCCGGATGCCACTGGACCCCCAGCAAGAACGGGTGCCGGTATGATGCATTCGCCTCGATCGCCTCGATGATCCCATCCGGGGCGACGGCACTGGCCACCAGCGAGGACGCCAGACGATTCACCGACTGGTGGTGCGAGCTGTTCACGCGAATCTTGGCCTGTCCCACGATGCGGCGCAGCAGGCTTCGCGGGGCCACCTGAATCGAATGCGATAGCCGAGTGGCCGGCCCTGGCGCCCGATGGGGAAGCGCGGCAGAAATCTGCGAGGGGATGTCCTGGACAAGGCTGCCCCCGAGCGCCACATTGATCGCCTGCATGCCGCCGCAGATACCCAAGGTCGGCAGACCGGCGTCTGCTGCTAGGCGCGCCATTCCCAGCTCAAACTCGTAGCGCTGTTGGCTCATCACACGGTACCGGAATCGCTGGCGCTCCCCGTACAGGCCGGGAGGGAGGTCCGGTCCGCTACCGGTCAGCAGCAGACCGTCCAGCCCCTTCAGCAGACGCTGCTGCAACGCTCGGTCTCCGGAGAGTGGAAGAATGAGCGGGACGCCGCCCAGCTCTTCGATCGCGCGGAGATACCGAGCCCGCAGGAAGTACGTGGGCTCGCGCCCCCCCATGTCCTCCCGGTCGCCTGCGTTGAAATCCGGCGTGACCCCGACAAGCGGCTTCATTATTTCGGCGGTTCTGGAGCCATTGGCGCTGGTTCGCCTAACGGCTGCTGGGAGGCCGCCTCCTCTTCTGGCGGCACCCCGAGGAAGCGAACCGGCTTATCTCCCTTCAGATGCTCGGGCGTGATCACGTAGGTGCCCCGTAAACTGGTGTCCCAAATCTTCTTGGCTGGTTTTTCGTCAAACCCGGTCAACACATAGGCGAATCCGCCGATAATTGCACCGAGCCCCGCATAAACGACCTTGACGATCCCGTAAGGGATTGTGAGCAACACACTGGCCACGCCAAGGCCACCCTGGGACTCGGTGGCTTCAGTGCTGCCCTCCTCCTTCCCCTGTCCCCAGGCGATGGGGATTACAGTCAGGTGACACATCGAAAGCACCATGACCACTGCTACAGCTTTCCTCAATTGGGCTAGAAAGCTGTTCTGCGTGCCGATCAGACATTCTCCCTGGAAATTGTGCACGTGCCTCCCTCCTCTTCAATGTGGTTGTCTGGCGTCGCCTGATGTGTACCTGGTGGCGTGCGCGGGTTCTATCGTCGACTTGGTTATAGCAAATTCGGTCTCGAATGCAAACCCCTGAGTCATCCTTCTTCCAGGTCCAACTCCGTCAGAATCTGTGATTGAATCCGCGCTCTCTGGTCAGACACCGCTTGATCCAACTCTTTGACCAGTGCGTCTCCTGCAAGACAACCGTTCTCCTGTCGGATGCCGACTTCGACTGCGAGGTCGAGTTTGAGCGAACAGAGTCCTTGCACCAACAGGTCCTGCGCGCGACTCTGGTAGTCATCACGCTCATCATCAGGGATTCCGGCCAAGACATTCTCCAGCCAGTCTTCGAACCCGATCGCTTGGCGAGCGCGGGCAAGTTGGTCCTCCTCTAGCTCGACCGCAATCTGCACGCCCCCTTTCCAACTCCGTTTCTTGACGTTGAAGACGCAGCAGACGCGGGAGGGTGTTGCCTTCACCGGCTGGGGGCCGAAGAAGAGCGTCACACGGTACTGCGGCAGCTCTGGGGTCGGAACCGACGACATGCTCGTGTTTGGGCCTGCGCTCTTTACGGAGCGAACATCGGCGCATTGTAGCATGCCATCTGAACCACCTGACACATCGGATTGACGGCCTTGAGAGGCGGCGATAAGATGGCGTTGGGATGATCGACAGACCTGCTGACCAACAGCGCATCGCTGAGATCCAGCAAGCCCTGCGAGCGGTGCCGGGCCTCGACGGGTGGCTGTTCTATGACTTCCGTGGCAGCGATCCGCTGGGCTATCGGGTGCTCCGCCTCGATCCGACCAGACATGTGACCCGCCGCTGGTACTATTGGATTCCGGCCCAGGGGCGGACGGTGAAACTGGTCCACAGGATCGAGCCTCATACGCTTGACGAGTTGCCCGGAGAGACCGTGCAGTATGCCTCCTGGGATGAACAACAGACTTGCCTGGCCCGCATCCTGGACAAGGCCAAGCAAGTCGCCATGCAGTACTCGCCTCTGAACGCCATCCCCTACATTTCGCGGGTGGACGCCGGGACCATCGAGCTGATCAGGAGTCTCGGAATTGAAGTGGTCACCTCCGCAGATCTGGTCCAGCAGTTTGAGGCGGTTTGGAACGATCATCAGCTCGACTCCCATCGCGATGCAGCGGCAAAGCTTCGGCGGATCGTGGATGAAGCTTTCACGCACGTGGGCAAGTCGGTCAGTGCCCGTACTGCTCTCACCGAGTACGATCTGCAGCAGTTCATCCTGTCGCGCATGGATGCCCATGGCTTGATCACGTCCAGCCCTCCGATTGCCGCAGTCAACGCCCACAGCGCGGATCCCCATTACACACCAGGCCCGAACGGATCAGCCCGGATCGGCGCGGGCGACTTGGTCTTGATTGATCTCTGGGCCAAAAGACCCGAGTCCGGCAGCGTCTATGCGGACATTACCTGGACCGGCTACGTCGGCTCCACGGCTCCGACTCGCCAGAGCGAGATTTTCGGGATCGTGCGGGAGGCGCGCGACGCCGCGCTGGCTTTCGTCCGGGCTCGCGTCGTGGCCGGAGACTTTCCCTGCGGCTGGGAGGTGGATGAGGTCTGCCGGCAGGTCGTCCGGAACGCCGGCTACGAAGATCGGTTCCTGCATCGCACTGGGCACTCCATCGGTGAGGAAGTGCATGGCAACGGCGCCAACATTGATAATCTGGAGACCAGAGATGGGCGCCGTCTCATGCCGAGAACCTGCTTTTCCATCGAGCCTGGCATCTACCTGGCCGGCCAGTTCGGCATCCGGAGCGAACTGGATGTTTATCTGTCCGACCGCGAAGCCATCGTATTCGGCCAGCCGCTGCAGATGGAAATCGTTCCGATTCTGACGAAGGCGTGAGGCAAGAGGCAGTTGGCTCTAGGTCACTCTGCCCTATGCCTCTAGCCTCTTGCCCCGAGCCATTCCCCTGCCACCAAGCTTGACACCGGTCAATCCCAGCAGATAGAGTTTGCAGAGCCTGGTTGTCATCTAAAGGCAGGACGACATGTTCGGCACGTTGGGATTTTCAGAACTGATCATCATCGTGGCCATCGTCCTCATCATCTTCGGGGCCGGACGGCTCCCGCAGATTGGAGAGGGGTTGGGCAAGGCGCTCAAGGGGTTCAAGAAAGAGGTGCATGAAGCGCCCCCTCCACTTGATCCCAATGCGAACCCAAACACAGCCCCGACCGGCACCCCTCCACAGTCGCCGATTGAAGAGGCGCAGGTGGCGTCGAACCCACAGGTCGCGGCTCAGCAAGCTCAGGGCAAACCCACCGCGCCCTACCAACCTGGGCCCGAGTTGACCCCGGGGACCACGGCGGCGATCATGGCAGCCGGGGTCGGGCCGCAGCCCCCTCAACCACCCCGTCCACGGCCATCTGCCGGCCAAACAGCTCAGCCAACCACCATGGAAGACCGGCAGGTTCCGCAGCCTGCATCACAAGCGGTCTATCCACCTCT
>Ga0209861_1000050_pt1 | contig 13134 bp, 7 predicted proteins | sample GWRWS2_30_40_FD_187245 | JGI IMG/M metagenome (GOLD analysis project Ga0209861, IMG submission 187245) | Riverbed sediment microbial communities from areas with vegetation nearby in Columbia River, Washington, USA - GW-RW S2_30_40 (SPAdes)... | ecosystem: Environmental > Aquatic > Freshwater >...
GCGATCATCGGGGCTGTCCTGATGGCCTTCACGCTCTCGCTGGACGACTTCATCGTGACTTTCTTCACAGCCGGTCCCGGCTCAACCACGCTTCCCTTGAAAGTCTATTCGATGATCAAGTCCGGGGTGTCGCCGGAGATCAATGCGCTATCCGCGATACTGGTTCTGATCTCCATGGCATTAATCGGACTCTCACTGCTGGTCCAACGTCAGAGGCATTGAATCCTTGAGCCGATGAGGATTTGGTGATCGAGTCATGGTGAACAATCACCAAATGCACACATCACGAAATCGTAAATGGCTCGCGGCATTTCTCTGTGTCGCGAGCTTGTCCGCCTGTCAGCCGACGGCAGAGGACGGGCTTAAGAAGGGCCGCACGCTCTATTACTTCACGTGGTCTGATTATGTCAGCCCGGATTTGATTGCAGAATTTGAGAGACAGGCTAGTGCCAAAGTGGTCGTCGATACGTTCAGCAGCAATGAGGAGCTCTTGGCCAAATTGCAAGGTGGCGCGACCGGCTACGACGTGGCGGTGCCATCCGACTTCATGGTGTCCATTATGGTGAGGCAAGGGCTTCTGGCCGAGCTGGCGTTGGAGAAGATCCCGAACGCCACGCTGCTGGCTGAGCGGCTGCAGCGACTGCCATTCGATCCCGACAACCGGTACTCGATTCCGTATCTGTGGGGGACAGTTGGGATCGGCTACGATTCGAATGTGATTTCCCCCCCGCCGGAGAGTTGGACCGTACTCTGGGACCCTCGGTTTAAAGGGAGGATCAGCATGCTGAACGATCAGCGCGAGGTGTTCGGCGTGGCTTTACGCGTGATCGGACAGTCGCTCAATTCCCGCGATCCAACGGTGATCGGCCAGGCCAAGGCCAAGCTGCTGAGCCAGAAACCGCTAGTCAAGACCTATACCAGCGAGAGCTATGATCAGTTGCTGATCTCGGGAGAAGTGGCCCTGGCCCATGGATGGGGAGGCGCAATAGCCCGTGCAATGGCAGAACGTCCCTCCATCAAGTATGTGGTTCCGAAGGAAGGGGGAACGATCTGGGCCGACTGTCTGGTAGTCTTGAAGACTTCCCGGAACAGGGACCTCGCCATGCGATTTATCAATTACCTGTTGGATCCAGTGGTGGCGGCTCGGACCACCAACCGTCTGCGATTCGCGTCTTCGAACCGGCAAGCGAAGGCCCTCGTGGATGAACAGCTTCGCGAGAACCCCGCGGTCTATCCGCTTGATTCAACCTTTGACAGACTGGAGTGGATGGCTGATTTAGGTGATGCGATCCGACAGTACGATCGGGCCTGGACCGAACTCAAGATGCAGTAGGCCTGTAGGGGAAAAAGCGGACATCTATTCCAAAGACCTAGGGAAATCCAGTATAATGTGACATTGTTGTCGCGGACGTTGCGGAACCGGCACGACACTTGTTGCTCATCAGAGTTGATGAGACGGGGCTTGATTATGAAGACACATCTATCCGCAAGTAGGGAGAAGCACGAGCTTGTCATTCGCAAGGTATCAGGCGCGTTCGGGATCTGGGCGGCGATCGTCCTTTGTGCCGTTTTGAGTCCGATAAATTCCAGCCTGACCTCTGCGGCCCAGGCGGAGCCTAAGGCCGACATGCCTGCGTCGTCCACCCTGCGCCTGAGCCTGGATGAAGCCTTGGCGCTTTTTCTCCGACAGAACCTGGACCTGATCACCGTGAGGTTCGGGATTGACTCCGCCAAGGCTCAGCAAATTACTGCCGGGCTCTTTCCTAACCCCGTGCTTTCTGTCGCCACGCTCGGGTCTTTTTCCAAGGAGCAGCGGGGCGAACCATCCAATCTCTCGCGCAGCGGGCAAGTCTACACTCAGGTGCAACAGCTTTTTGAAATGGCCGGCAAGCGAGGCTATCGGATTGAAAGCTCTGCCTTCGGGACCCAATCAACAGAGGCGAACTTTGAGGATGCCATCCGCCAACTGAGTTTCACGGTGAAGGACACTTACTATCGGGTCCAGCTCGCGCAACGGAGGTTGGCGCTGGCTGAGGAAAACCGCGACCGGTTCGCTAGGATTCTGGAGGTCAACACCATCCGGTTTAAGAAGGGTTATATCGCTGAGATAGATCTCATCCGAATCCGCCTCCAGGTCGTGGACTTTCAGTCTCAGGTCATTCAGTCCGTTCAGGAAGCCAATGCCGCTCGTGCCGATCTGCGCCTGCTCTTGCGCCTCTCGCCGGCCACGAAGCTGGAGCTCACCACGGAACTCGAATATCGCCGTGTTGATCCGGACATCGCGACCTTGCGGCACCTCGCAATCGATACCAGGCCGGACATCCGCGTCAAACGTCTCGTCCAGTCTCAACGAATGGCGGATCTGAAACTGGCCAAGGCGTACCGGTATCCTGATGTGACGGCTGGTGGCGGGTACGCATTTCAGGGGCCGGTGGGGCCAGATAACCAGCAGCAGTTTGGGTTAAGTCTTGGTGTGCCCGTTCCGCTGTTCAATCGGAACCAGGGAGGGATCGCGCAGGCCGAGGTGGGAGTCCAGGTGGCGGAAGCGGAGTTCCAGAAGACCCTGAATCAAGTCGAAAACCAGGTGGACCTGGCCTATCGAAATCTTCTGCAGAGTCGTCAATTGGTAGAGGCCTATCAAGCTGGAGTCCTCGACGATGCGCGCTCTGTCTTCACGATTGTGGAACGGGCTTATGAACGAGGAGGGGCCACCATTCTGGACCTGCTGGATGCGGCGCGAACGTCCCGGTTGATCCAGCAGAACTACATCGAGACGCTGTTCAATTACCAGCGCAATGTCTTCCTGCTGGAAAGTGCAGTGGGGCGGGAGATTACTTCATGACGGTGTGGCCAAAAACATTGTTGCTTATCGTGGCTCTGGTGTGGCTGGGAGCCTGCGGCCGAGCTGAGGAACCCAGTGCCTCCAGTGCCGCGACCACGACCGCCCAGAAAGCAACGAGCCGGCCGGCGGATGCGGCGAGTCGAGTCGAGACCTCCGTGGTGGCTTATAGTTCGGAGAGAGCCGCCCTCACGCTGGCGGGCAAGGTCGCCTATGGTGAGGATCGGTACTCGAAGATCTCCTCACCGGTACAGGGCCGGGTCGTGGAGGTCCGTGCGAAGCTGGGCGATCATGTCAAGGCCGGGGACGTCCTGCTCGTGGTTGATAGCCCGGACATTACGGCCGCCTATTCCGATTTTGTAAAGGAGTCGTCTGAACTTGAATATGCGACGCGTGCCTATGGGCTGGCCAAAGACCTGTATGAGACGAGAGCCCTGCCTCAGAAGGATCTCAAGCAGGCCGAGAATGAACTCGTTAAGGCTCGCGCGGAGTTCCGTCGAGCCAAGGAACGTTTGCTCTCCCTTAAGGTGTCCGCTGCGGAGCTGGAGAAGCCGCTAGCCGAACAGAAGATCTCCTCGCGATTCGAACTGAAGAGTCCGCTTGAGGGAACGGTGGTGGAGCGGACCGTCACTCCAGGCAGTTCCGTGGGCGGTGATCCCTCCCAGGTGCTCTTCACGGTCGCCGATCTGGGCAAGTTACAGATGGTCGCGGATGTCTACGAACGGGACCTGGCTCTGGTGAAGGTGGGGCAGGTGGCGAGGGTGACTGTCGAGGCCTATCCAGACATCGGCTTTCCAGCCGCCGTCGCGGCCATCGGGGACGTGGTAGACCCCAATACCAGGACAATCAAAGTCAGGGCCTGGGTGAACAACGAGGCGCGAAAGCTGAAGCCCGAGATGTTCGCGCGGCTGCACATCGAGATTGGCGACGCGACTTCGTTCCTCACGATTCCCAAGGAAGCAGTCCTGGAGATTGATGGGAAGGAATTCGTCTATGTGGAAGAGGCGCAAGGCCGGTTCGTGAAGCGGCAGGTCAAGGTGGGGACTGCCTCTGGCGAACAAGTGCGGATTCTGGAAGGGCTTCAGCCTGGAGAACGAATCGTCACGAAAGGGGCCGTGTTGATTAAAGGGCAGGAAGCGAAGGGATAAGACTCATCCGGATGATGCGGTTGACTGACGGATTCGGTGACCGTTTGAGACCATGATCGCCCGGCTGATCGAGTTTGCTCTCGTCCAGCGGGTACTTGTCTGCATATTCGGCCTGATCCTTTTCTTCGGCGGCCTCTATGCCTTTCATATCCTTGACGTTATCGCCTACCCTGATCCATCTCCTCCTATGGTCGAGGTGATCACCCAGTATCCCGGGTGGTCGGCCGAAGAAATCGAGCGACAAATTACGATCCCTATGGAAACGGCCCTTCTCGGCATGCCGGGCCTCAAAGACATCCGTTCCTTGTCCATCTTCGGCCTCAGCGACATCAAATTCTACTTCGACTTCGGCACGAACTACTTTGTGGATCGGCAGGAGGTCCTGAACCGGTTGGCGATCCTCACGAGTCTCCCCCCCGAGGTGCAACCGGCGCTCTCGCCCTGGTGGGCTATCGCCGAGATCTATCGCTATGAGCTGGTCGGGGACGGGACCACCACCTTGACAGAGCTGAAGGCGCTTCAGGATTGGAGGCTGCAGCGGGAGTTCAAGCGGACACCGGGCGTGATTGACGTGACCGCGTTCGGCGGAACAACCAAAGAGTACCACGTGGATATCAACCCCGGGGCCTTGATCAGCTATGGCGTGAGCCTGCCCCAGGTCATTACCGCTCTGGCCAACAGCAATGCCAATGTCGGGGGCAACTATCTCTCCGTTGGCGCGCAGAATTTTAACGTCCGAGGACTCGGATTGATTAACGCACTGGGCGACATCGAAGACGTGATGGTGGCCGAGAAGAACGGAACGCCGGTGTTCGTGAAAAATCTCGGCAAGGTGAGCGTCGGCTATCGGGTGAGGCTGGGTAAGGTCGGCATTGATGACCGGGATGACGTGGTGGAAGGTGTGGTCCTGCTCCAGCGGGGCTACAAAGCGATGGAGGTTCTGGGTCGTGTGCACGGTAAGGTGGAGGAGCTCAACAGCTGGAAACTGCCGAAGGGAGTCCAGGTCAAGACCTTTTACGACCGGACCGTCCTGATCCACACCACCATCGAAACCGTGGTGGATATCGTGATCAGCGGTATCCTGCTCGTGTTCGTGATCCTCTACCTGTTTCTCGGCCACTTCCGGACGTCTGCGATCGTCGCGCTGACGGTCCCGACGGCGCTGCTCTTCACGTTTACGATGATGGTCAATCTGGGGGAGTCGGCCAATCTGATTTCACTCGGCGCGATCGATTTCGGCATCATCGTAGATTCGACGCTGATCATGGTGGAAAGCATCTTCTCCCACATTGCCCACAGGTCAGGCCCGGGCCTGACTGTCCCGATGCACATCGTCCGGGCCGCTCGGGAGGTTGGCCGGCCCATCATTTTTGCCACTGTCATTATTCTCGTGGCCTTCATTCCCTTGTTCACGATGACCGGCGTGCCAGGAAAAATCTTTGCGCCGATGTCGCTCACGTATGGCCTGGCGCTCAGCGGTGCGCTTCTGATGGCCTTCACCCTGGCGCCGGTGCTTTGCATGTTGCTGCTTGAGGGTCCTATTCGTGAAGAGGATACGCTGCTGGTACGCGTGGTGCGGCGCCTCTATCTGAGGTTTTTGCATTGGGCGCTCGGACACCAAGTGATCGTGGTAAGCGCGGCCGCTGGGCTATTGGTCTGCGCGCTGGGGGCCGTGCCCTTGTTGGGCGGGGAGTTCATGCCGGCCTTGGAGGAGGGGAACCTGTGGGTACGCGCCACGATGCCGGTGGACATTTCATTCGAACAGGCTAGCCGGTTGGCGACAGACGTCAGGGCAATTTTCCAACAGTTCCCTGAGGTGACCGGCGTGGTGTCTCAACTGGGCCGGCCGGACGACGGGACTGATCCGACCAGCTTTTTCAATGCCGAGTTCTTGGTGAATCTGAAGCGAGCCAAGGAGTGGCGCGCTGAGATCACCTCTAAAGAGAAGCTGATCGAAGAGATCGAGAAGGTGCTGGCCACGATTCCAGGCGTGACCTTCAATTTTTCTCAAGTCATCCAAGACAATGTGCAAGAAGCCATGTCTGGCGTGAAGGGGGAAAATTCGATCAAGCTGTTTGGCGCGGACCTGAAGGTCTTGGAAGCGAAAGCCATGGAAATTGAGCAGGTCATGAAGCAGGTCCATGGCGTGAAGGATTTGGGCATTTTCCGTCTGTTGGGTCAGCCCAACCTCCTGATCCGGGTAGATCGGGAAGCTTGCGCGCGGTACGGGTTGCTCGTGTCTGATGTGAATGCGGTGGTCCAGGCGGCCATTGGAGGGCAGGCCTTGACTCGCGTGTTTGAGGGCGAGCGATGGTTCGATCTGGTGGTCCGGTTTCTACCCGAGTACCGGCAGGACATCGAGACGATCGGAAACATCTTGATCAGTACGCCGGAGGGAGCGCGTATTCCGCTCAAGCAACTGACCGCCATTTCCATGCAAACCGGTGCGTTCATTATTTTTAGGGAGAATAATGAGCGGTACATTCCGATTAAATTCAGTGTGCGTGGCCGTGATCTGGAAAGCACGGTCAGGGAGGCACAGGCCCGACTCCGGGAGCAGGTCTCCTTGCCGGAGCGATATCGGATCGAATGGCATGGCGAATACGATCAGTTACAGGATGAGAAGCAGCGACTGGCGACGATTGTTCCGTTCAGCCTGGTGATCATTCTGTTTCTGGTCTATCTTACCGTGGGTTCATTTCGGGATGCGGTATTGGTCCTGCTCGCAGTTCCATTTGCGCTGATCGGTGGGGTGTTCTCGCTCCTGGTCACTGGAACGGACTTCAGTATTTCGGCGGCGGTGGGGTTCATCTCGCTGTTCGGGGTGGCGATCCAGGGTGGCCTGATCCTGGTGGTCAGGATCCGTGATCTGGTGCAAGAGGGGCATGATCTGCGAAACGCGATTGTGACAGGAGCCGATGCGCGCATGCGGCCGGTGCTTATGACCACTTTGGCGGCCGGCATCGGCCTGTTGCCAGCCGCGATTGCCACCGGAATCGGTGCGCAATCCCAGCAACCGCTGGCACGGGTGGTGGTGGGAGGCATGCTGACCTCGGCCGTGCTGATCCTGCTGGTGCTTCCGGTTCTGTATTCGCTCCTGCATCGAGAACTGAACAGGTCTGCATCAAGATGATTCTACGAGTGGTCGAGTTCGCCCTGGTTCAGCGGGTACTGGTGTTCGTGCTCGGCTTCGTGCTGTTATTCGGAGGCCTCTACGCGTTCCACATCCTGGACATTGCAGCCTACCCGGACCCGTCCCCTCCGATGATTGAGGTGATCACTCAATATCCTGGCTGGTCGGCCGAGGAAATTGAACGGCAGATTACGATTCCCATCGAGACCACGCTGACCGGCATGCCTGGCCTCCAGGATATACGCTCCTTGTCCCTCTTTGGCCTCAGCGACATCAAGTTCTATTTCGACTTTGGCACCAAATACTTTGTGGATCGACAGGAGGTCCTGAACCGGCTGGCGATGATGTCCTTTCCACCCAGTGTACAACCGGTTCTCTCGCCCTGGTGGACCATCGCCGAGATTTATCGCTATGAACTGGTCGGGGACGATGCCACGCTCACCGACTTGAAAACGATTCAGGACTGGATGCTGCAGCGGGAGTTCAAGCGGGTGTCGGGGGTCGTTGATGTCACGGCCTTCGGCGGGATGACCAAGCAGTATCACGTGGATCTCAACCCCGGCGCCTTGATCAGCTATGGGGTGACCCTCCCCCAGGTCATGACTGCCCTGGCCAACAGCAACGCCAACGTCGGGGGCAATTATCTCACTATCGGCGCTCAGAACTTTAATATCCGAGGGCTGGGATTGATTGACAGCCTGAGTGATATCGAAAACGTCATGGTGGCCGAGAAGGATGGAACGCCGGTCTTCGTCAGAAGCCTGGGAAAAGTGAGCGTCGGCCATCGGGTGCGACTGGGAAAGGTGGGCATTGATGACAGGGATGATGTCGTCGAAGGGGTCGTCCTACTCCAGCGCAACTACAAAGCACTGCCGGTGCTTGAACGGGTCAAGCGCAAGGTGGAGGATTTGAACACCTGGAAGCTTCCCAAAGGGGTCAAAATCAAGACCTTCTACGACCGGACGGTGTTGATCCATACCACGATCGAGACCGTCACCAACATTCTGATCAGCGGGATGCTTCTGGTGTTTCTGATTCTGTATGTCTTTCTGGGGAACATTCGGGCTGCGATGATCGTCGCGCTGACCATCCCCTTGTCGCTTCTCTTCACCTTCGCCATGATGGTAATGCTTGGTCAATCCGCAAACCTGATTTCTCTCGGGGCGATTGACTTCGGCATTATCGTGGACGCGACGCTGATCATGGTGGAGAGCATCTACTATCACCTGGGCCATCATGTCGGGCCGGGGCTCACCCCGCCGCAACAGATCATCCGGGCGGCTCGCCAGGTTGGGCGCCCGATCTTCTACTCAACCGCCATCATTGTGGTGGCCTTCATTCCGCTCTTTACGATGACCGGCGTACCGGGAAAAATCTTTGCGCCGATGTCCGTTACCTATGGATTCGCCCTGCTGGGTGCTTTGCTGATCGCGTTCACCATCGCACCCCTCCTGTGCTCTTTTCTGCTGACAGGGCCGATTCAGGAAAAGGATACGAAGTCTGTTCGATTTGTTCGAGGCCTGTATGCACCCTTATTGAAATGGGCGTTGCGGCATCAACTGGTTGTGGTCGGATTTTCTCTTGCCCTGCTGGTGCTGGCTTTGATCGCACTCCAGTTCCTGGGAGGAGAATTCATGCCCGCGCTTGAAGAGGGCAATCTCTGGGTTCGGGCGACGATGCCGGTTGATATCTCATTCGAGCAGGCGAGCCGCTTGGCGACGGAGATCAGGGGCATTTTCCGTCAGTTCCCGGAGGTGACCAGCGTCGTGTCCCAACTGGGTCGGCCAGACGATGGCACCGATCCAACCAGCTTTTTCAATGCCGAGTTTCTGGTGACTCTGGATCCAGCCAAAGAGTGGCGCGCTGAGATCACCTCCAAGGACAAGCTGATCGAAGAGATCGAGAAAGTGCTGGCGACGATTCCGGGCGTGACTTTCAATTTTTCACAAATGATTCAGGATAATGTCCAAGAAGCGATGTCCGGGGTCAAGGGGGAAAACTCGATCAAGCTGATTGGCCCAGATCTGAAAATCTTAGAAACAAATGCAGTCGAAATCGAGAAAGCGATGAAGCAGATTCGGGGTGTGAAGGATCTCGGGGTCTTCCGGCTGATCGGCCAACCGAATCTCTTGATTGAGGTGGATCGGCAGGCCTGCGCGAGATACGGACTGTTGGTGTCTGATGTGAATGCGGTGGTCCAGGCGGCTGTTGGGGGACAGGCGCTCACCCGCGTATTTGAGGGTGAACGGTGGTTCGACCTGTCGGTGAGGTTTTTGCCTGAGTACCGGCAGGACATTGAGGCGATCGGGAACATTCTGGTCCATACGCCGGAAGGCGCCAGGATCCCCCTGAAACAGTTGGCCACCATTTCCATGAAGACCGGCGCCTTCATTATTTACCGGGAAAATAACGAGCGGTACATTCCGATCAAGTTCAGCGTCCGCGGTCGGGACCTGGAGAGCACCGTTCGAGAGGCGCAGGCAGTGCTGGCCGAGAAGATCCACCTCCCTGAACGATATCGGATTGAATGGGCAGGTGAATATGATCAGTTGAAGGATGAGCAAAAGCGGTTGGCGGTTATCGTCCCGCTTGCGATGCTCATGATCTTGCTCCTCCTATACACTACATTCGACTCTGTTCGCGACGCAGTTCTCGTCCTGGCCACCATTCCCTTCGCCTTGATCGGCGGGGTGTTCTCGCTGGTCGCGACCGGTACCGCCTTCAGCATTTCGGCTGCGGTCGGCGTCATCTCCACGCTGGGTGTCGCCATTCTGGGCGGGGTGCTGCTCATCACGCGTATCGGGGATTACCGCAAGTTGGGCCTGCCGTTGGAGGAGGCCATCCTCAAGGGAGCAGACGTCCAGCTCCGCCCGATTTTGATGGCGACCCTGGCGGCTGCCATCGGGCTTCTGCCCGCCGCCATGGCAACAGGTATCGGGTCCCAGGCCCAGAGACCGCTCGCGCGGGTCGTCGTGGGAGGGATGCTGACAGCGGCCGTGCTGATTCTGCTGGTGCTTCCGGTTCTGTATCAGCTCGTGCATCGGACGAGAGGCGAGGCGTCCCGCTCGAATGCCCAGCCAGACCAGCCACCAACGTGAGCAATTGAATCCTCGTCACTGTCCACCGCTTACGAATTCGTCTGCGTCCGTTGCTTTTCGGTTTCGGGCGAAGGTACCATGCAAGAAAGCTGTGGAATGATCATCGAACGTCGTAAAAGCGAGTTGGTCTCAACGGAAGGCGGGACCATGAGTCGGATGATGCGGATCCTGCTGCTCGGATGGTTTGTTGTGATTACGGTGCTTGCGACTGCCTCGGGATCTGCGGGTGCGTTCAGTGAGTGGGCTCATGTGGTGCCCACTCAAGTGCCGTTCGATTTCCCTCCGAAACCGGACGCAGCCCCTGACACCTCGGTCCCCCGCAACGCAAAGCCTCTGAGTCCGGAAGAAATCCAACGGGCCGAAGCGCTCCTGCCGTTGCTTGATGGCAAGCAAGAATTGTGGGCAATGGGGGAGTTCGTCCACCTTGGCGCGCCGGTGGTTCCCGTGCTGGTTAAGGCATTGACGATGCCTGGTCCGCGGCTCCGGTACAATGCGATCGAAACGCTCTTGATGATCAAGGATCCCGGCGCAGTCCCGGCGCTGGTTGCGACTGCAAAGGAACCAAACGAAATGGCCAGGGTCCGGGAGCATGCCTTGCGGGTGGCGGTGCGTTTGGACCCTCCGCTGGTCCCGCCGGCGATAGAAGTCATGGCCAAAGACCCCAACCCTACGATCAGGAAAGCTGCAGCGTTCGAGGCCCGTTATGTGCGGAAAAAATCGGTGATTCCTGTACTCATCGGGCTGATCCCGGACGACGAGCGATTTGTGGCCTTGACCGCCGTCCAGTCGCTTTGGCTTTTGACTCGCTACGAGAGCGAGATGCATGACTGGGATATCTCGACGAAACAGGACCGAGTGGAATGGGCGCAGGAATGGGTCGAATGGTGGAAGGCGAACCAGGAGATCTTCGAGATTCCTGACCCTCGTGCGCCCAGGAAACGAACCTACCAGGAGTGAGCGATCAACGGGAAGGACTTCCGTAGCAAGACTGTAGCCCGGCTTGCAGGCCGGAGAAACCGTGTGTTATAAACACCTAGATCTGATAGCCAAGCCTTCACCGAAGAATGATTGACGACCGATAAACGTCCAGGAAAAGGACTCATGGCTCTGCTCACCATCGCCAAGCTGGGGAATCCGCTCTTGCGGCAGGTCGCACAGGCTGTGGACCCCAATGAAATCGGAACCCAGGCGTTTCAGCAATTCATCGACGACATGTTCGAGACGATGCAGGGGGCGGAGGGGATCGGTCTGGCTGCGCCACAGGTCTCACGCTCGCAGCAGCTCGTGGTGATGGCATGCCCAGGCGACAATGGATTTCTCCAAACGGTTTTGGTGAATCCTCGAATCGTGTATTACGGACCCCATCAGGTCGAGAACTGGGAGGGGTGTCTCAGCGTGGATGGGCTGCGCGGGAAAGTCGCGCGCCCCTCGATGGTTCGCGTTCATGGGCTCGACCGGCACGGATCGCCCTTGGACTTCGAGGCCACGGATCTCTTTGCCGTCTGTATCCAGCACGAACTCGACCATTTGAACGGGAAATTGTTCCTCGACCGTATGACCGACCTGGCCACCTTGACGCAACTGGACGAATTTGACCGGTTCTGGAAGAAAGAGCATGCGACGGTTATTTAGCCTCAACCTGCACCCTAGCTGCTTGTGAAAACTCTCTTTCGTGTTCTGAAGTATCTCCGCCCCTATCGTCTCCTTGCGATCACCACCCTGCTCTGCGCAGGTGTGACCACGGCGCTTGAGTTGGTGCCACCCTGGTTAGTCAAGATCGTCATCGACGACGTGATTCAAGCCCGCCGCCCTGGGCTCCTCTCCTGGGTGATCGTCGGGTTCCTGCTCGCCTACGGGCTCAAGAATGTCTTTGCTTCCCTTCGGATCCGCTTCAACAACACCCTTGAGCAGCGGGTCGTACATGATTTGCGCGCCCAGGTGTTCGCCGCGCTACAACGGCTGTCCGTGAGCTACTTCGAGAGCCGCTCCACCGGCGAGATCATGTCACGAGTCAATAGCGACACGGAACATGTCGAACGAATCTTTGTTGACGGCTTGGAAGGGCTGCTGACCGCCTCGCTGACCCTCGTGGGGATCACGGCCATGCTGTTCATGTTGAACTGGAAGCTGGCCGCTTTGTCGCTGCTTCCCATCCCCATTTTGGTCCTGTCCGCCTCAGCGTTCACGAAGCAGGTGCACCGCTACTATCATGCCATCAGGAGGAATGCGGCCGAACTGAATGCCTATCTCCAGGACGCGCTGTCCGGAATTCGGGAGACGATGGGGTTCAACCGGCAGAGCTACGAGCGAGACCGGTTCAACGTACTGAGCCGCGAGTACAGTGACAGCAATCTCAAAGCCATGTGTCTCTGGTCCCTCTATTCGCCCGGCATGATCTTCGTGGGCAGCCTGGGTACCGTGCTGATCATCTGGTATGGGGCTGGGGAGGTGCTGCGGGGCGCTCTGACAGTGGGCGAGCTCGTTATGTTCCTGTCCTACCTCGCGCTCTTCTACGTGCCGATCAATCAGATTCATTCGGTCAACCACATGCTTCAGCATGCGCTGGCCGCCAGCGAGCGCGTCTTCGATATCCTGGACACCTTGCCGGAGGTGCAGGATCGACCAGGTACGATCGCGCCGGCGAATCGGATGAACGGAGCGGTCCGGTTCGACCGCGTCTCGTTCCACTATCGTCCGGACGTGCCGGTCCTCTTTAGTGTGACGCTGGATGTCCAGCCGGGTGAACGGATCGCGTTGGTCGGCCCCAGCGGAGCCGGCAAAAGCACCATGCTGAAGCTGCTGATGCGGTTCTACGACGTACGGGCGGGGGCGATCACCATCGACGGCTATGACCTGCGGCACCTGCCTCTTGCGTTCCTGCGCAGCCAAATCGGCCTGGTGCAACAGGAACCCTTT
>Ga0209861_1000051_pt1 | contig 12981 bp, 10 predicted proteins | sample GWRWS2_30_40_FD_187245 | JGI IMG/M metagenome (GOLD analysis project Ga0209861, IMG submission 187245) | Riverbed sediment microbial communities from areas with vegetation nearby in Columbia River, Washington, USA - GW-RW S2_30_40 (SPAdes)... | ecosystem: Environmental > Aquatic > Freshwater >...
GGTCACGCGCTCATGAAGTGACCTGGTTGCCGGCACCGGACCCGCCCAGGCGGTATTTTGATTCGAGCCGCAAGCTCTGTGTTACCGTCAAGGGCGAGACCGTGCAGAAAGTGACGGTGCCTGACGATCCAACTGGCTTAGCTTTCGTCAAGGTTGACCCGCGTGGGTTCGCACCTTGTGAACGGAGCGTCGAGGTGAGGGGAAGCGTGCTGTTACTGATAGACCGTGAGAAGCACACCGAGGTTCCCGTGAACCAGAGCTGGGGCATCCGTTCAAGTGAAGGGCGCGACTCCTTACAAGACCGGTTGTCGACATATCCACTGGGCTGGCGGGCGCTCTTCGGTGGTCCGCTGCCGCAGGTGACCCCATCCCAGGCTTTCTCTGCGGTCCTCCTGTATCCGGATGATGGCACGGAAATCGAAGAGGCGCCGAGCCAACCTTTCGTGGCTGATCACCTGCAGGATGCCGTCGAACAACAACCTGAACTTGCGTCCCACCTGGCGAGGGCAGGTCGGGTCTTGATTCACAACTTCGATGCCGCTGTGAATACCTGTATCAATCTGGATAGTCCCAGGGACTACACGATTCTTTATCATCGCCCGGAATTTGCTCAAAAGCAGGCGCAGGTCCTGTGGAACCGGTTCGCCCAAGCCAATCGTCTGGACTGGGCCAAGCGGATCACGTTCTTACCGGCCGAGACCTACTTGAAAGCGGCTTATGAGCAACAATATGACGTGATCTATGAATGGGTTGCATTTTCACACTTCGATCAGTCCATGAAGTTGCACGACACTGCCAAAGCTGTAGCCGGCGCTCTGCGACCCGGCGGACTTGCGTTCGTTGTAGGGCCTCGCGCAATGCGCGAGCCGTTGCAGGCCCCACCGCTCCGTGTTCTACAGGCTGAGGCGGTTGAAACCCTGCCGAGCTTCCATATGCATCAGGCCATCCTGCCCAATGCACATCTGAAAGCCGGGCTCACGCTGTTTCACGCCGCGAAGGTGTGACAACCCTTGCCACGTGGTCAGGGCGGAGTCCGGGCCTGCTTGACACCCGCAACTGAACCAGATAAGATGCACCTGCCTTTAACGCTCATCCGGTGAGGTGAGCAAGGAGTGTATCCCTTATGGAACGGCCGGTTCTCCGCCGTCCGTTAGAGAGTGACCTTCTCATCGATCTTGTCGGTGAGGAGGTTTTTTTATGCCCGTTGGCTGGCCTTTTTGCGCATCCTTCACGTAGGGTCGTATGATCGTCGGGGAAAAGAAAGAGCGCAAGCAAGAAAAGCTCGTCATGGATCAAAGCGAGATGGGGCGAGCCCTGACTCGCATCGCCCACGAGATTCTGGAGCGCAACAGGGGGACCCAGGAAATGGCGCTGGTCGGCATCAGAACCGGTGGCGTGCATCTGGCGCACCGGCTCGCAAGACGGATTCAGGAGATCGAGCGTTCCCAGGTACCGATTGGTGAACTGGACATTACACTCTATCGTGACGATCTCGCGATTCGAAAAGACCAACCGATTCTGCGGAAGACCACAATACCCTTCAACATCTCGGACCTGAGGGTTGTGCTGGTGGACGATGTACTGTTTACCGGTCGCACGATCCGCGCGGCCATGGATGGACTCATAGACTTGGGCCGGCCGGCCGAGATCCAGTTGGCCGTGCTGGTGGACCGTGGGCACCGACAACTGCCGATCAAAGCCAACTACATCGGGAAGAATATCCCCACATCGCGCGAAGAAGTTGTGCGTGTGTTGCTTGAAGAAGAAGGCGAGGAAGACCGGGTCGTGATTCTCAACGAGTAAAACGGAGCCAGACGGTGAGCCTCAAACAGAAGGATCTGGTCAGCCTTGCGTCCCTGTCTCCTGATGAAATCATGCTGATTCTTGAGACTACCGATTCATTCAAAGAGGTGAGCGGCCGCGAGATCAAAAAGGTGCCGGCTCTCAGGGGGAAGACTGTCGTGAATCTATTCTTCGAGCCCAGCACCAGGACCCGTACTTCCTTCGAGTTGGCGGCCAAGCGACTCAGCGCCGATGTGATCAATTTCTCGCCCTCCTCCAGCAGCGTGGTGAAGGGTGAGACCTTGCTGGATACCGCTCGCAACATCGAGGCGATGCAGGCCGACATCATCGTCCTGCGCCACCCGGCGGCTGGCGCGGCGGAGACTTTGGCTAGGGGGGTCAAGTCCTCGGTCATTAACGGCGGCGACGGCTGGCATGAACATCCGACTCAGGCGCTCCTGGACCTGTTCACGCTGAGAGAGCGGAAGCTTGAGTTCAAGGGACTGCGGGTCGCCATCGTGGGAGACATTGCCCACAGCCGCGTCGCCCGATCCAATATCTATGCGCTCACCAAGCTGGGCGCGGAAGTGAGGGTGGTGGGACCGCCCACCATGATCCCGGCCTATCTGGATCGGTTGGGGGTGCGTATCTGTTACGATTTGGACGAGGGCTTGCGGGGCGCGGATGTCATCATGATGCTGCGGCTGCAATTGGAACGCCAGGGCCGCGCGCTCTTTCCCACGATCCGCGAATACTCGCGTCTCTACGGGCTCACCCCGGAACGGGTCAAGCTGGCGGAGCCGGGCGCCCTGATCATGCATCCTGGCCCCATCAATCGCGGAGTGGAGATTGCGCCGGAAGTGGCCGACAGCCTCTCCTCGGTCATCCTGGAGCAGGTCGCGAACGGGGTCGCGGTGCGGATGGGAATCCTCTACCTGCTCTCAGGAGCAGGTAATTGAATCATTTGCTGATTTGTTGCTTGAGGGATTTGAAGCAAGCCATCACACAATGAATCAATCGCCAAATCAACAGATTCTTATCAAGGGCGGTCACGTGATTGATCCGGGGCGGGTAAACGGTCTCGCCGATGTACTCATCGAAAAGGGAAAGATTCTCGCAACGGGACAGAACCTCAGCGCCGCTCCCAAGTCGACGGTGATCGATGCGACAGGGAAGCTCGTGCTCCCGGGCTTTGTGGATCTGCACGTGCATCTGCGCGAACCGGGGTTCGAGTACAAGGAAACGATTGCCACCGGGACCGCAGCGGCCGTGGCCGGAGGGTTCACATCCGTGTGCTGCATGCCGAACACGACCCCGGTCAATGATAACCAGTCCATCACCGAGTTCATTCTGGACCAGGCCCGTGCGGCCGGGAACGCCCACGTGTTTCCGGTGGGCGCGATCACCAAGGGCTCCGAAGGCAAGGAGTTGGCGGAGATCGGCGATCTACATCAGGCCGGCTGCGTAGCCATCTCGGATGACGGGCAGCCGGTGATGAGTAGCCAGGTGATGCGGCGGGCCATGGAGTACGCGCTCGCGTTCGATCTGCCGGTGATTGATCACTGCGAGGATCTGCATCTCTCTGAAGACGGCTGCATGAACGAGGGGATCGTGTCCACGGAACTCGGGCTTCCGGGGATTCCGGCCGCGGCGGAGGAAATCATGGTGGCTCGCAATCTTGCGCTGGCCGAACTGACCGGGGCTCATCTGCATCTTGCCCATCTCAGCACGGCCGGATCGGTGCGGATGGTTCGGGAGGCGAAGGCACGTGGGATTCGGGTCACGGCTGAGGCCTGTCCGCATCATTTTTCGCTGACGGAGGAGGCAGTGCGTGGATATGACACACATGCCAAGATGAACCCGCCGCTCCGTACCTGGCAGGACGTGCAGGCGATCAAGGAGGGTTTGCGAGACGGAACGATTGACGTGATCGCGACGGACCATGCTCCGCATGCGATCCAGGAGAAGCAGCAAGAGTTCGCGGCAGCCCCGAATGGGGTCGTCGGGCTTGAAACGGCCTTGCCCCTTACGCTGGCGTTGGTCGAGGAGGGGATGCTTTCCCTCGAGGCAGCGGTGGCCAAGCTCACGACCGAACCGGCCCGAGCCTTCGGGTTGCACAAGGGCACCCTTGCCCCAGGCTCTGACGCTGACGTGGTGGTGGTGGACCAGCAGGAGAGTTGGGAAGTGGATCCGATGAAGTTCCGATCCAGGAGCCGGAACACCCCTTTTGCCGGGTGGAAGGTGAAGGGGCGTGTCATTCTGACGCTGGTGGATGGCCGCGTCGTCTACGAGGCTGTCTCTGCGTGAGAGATGGCAGCGCCGCGCCCGACACAGCTGCTGGTCTGCTACACGGTTGAATTGGTGGCCTTGTCAATCTGGACCGGCGGGCTGGTGGTGATTATCGGATCGGTGATTCCGGCTGTGTTCAATTCATTCGGGATGGAACCGGGAGGCCGGTTTCTGACCAAAGTTTTCGAGGGATATAATCAGCTAGTCGCGCTGGCCATCATGCTCCTGGTTAGTGCCGCGGCGTGGCGGTTCTGGGTCAGCTCGCGTAGCGACCGCCTGGACGCGGCGGTCAGCCGATCTGAGTGCGCGCTGCTCATTGTCATGATCGGGGTAGCAGCGCTGATTGCGCTCGTGATGTGGCCTGAGTCGGTGACGCGGCAAGAGCAAGCTTTTGCCACGCAGGGCGAGGTTGCCAGAAAAGCCGCTTACGAAGCTTTTTTCCGGACCCATACTGTGGTACGTGGACTGTATATATTGAACCTGGGTTTAGGGATCGCGCTGCTGGCTGTCAAAGTCCGTTCGTTACTCGTTAAACGTGAATCGTGAACCGTCATGAGTGATGGTCAAACATGGCTAGGTCCGTGATTAACGAATAACGATTCACGTCTGTCAAAGAGATAAAGATGAAGAAAGCCATCCTGGCGCTCGCGGACGGGACGGTGTTTGAAGGTTGTGCCTTAGGCTTCGAAGGCGAGACCGTCGGCGAGGTCGTGTTCAATACGGCGATGAGCGGCTATCAGGAGATCCTAACCGATCCGTCCTATAAGGGCCAGATCGTCACGATGACTTGTCCGCACATTGGGAACTATGGGGTGACCCGTGAAGACACCGAGTCCAGGCGGGTCTGGGCCGAAGGCTTCGTGGTGAAGGAATCCAGCCGCAAGCCCAGCAATTGGCGCGGCGAGCAAGCCTTGGATGAGTACCTGAAGCAGGCCCGGGTCGTCGGCATCGAAGGGCTGGATACCCGCGCGCTGACGAGACATCTTCGGGATGTGGGTTCTCAGCAAGGGGTCATCTCGCATGTGGACCTGGATCCACGTCGTGTCGTGGAGAAGGCGAGGACGGCTCCCAGCATCCTGGGGCGTGACCTCGTTGCGGAGGTCACCTGCCGTCAGCCCTATGAATGGACAGATGGGTCTGGGGTCTGGGCGCCGGATGTAGACGGCGAATCCAGCCGGGATCGGCGATCCCACCTAGACGGTGGCAATAAATTCCGGGTGGTCGCTTATGACTTCGGCATCAAGCGAAACATTCTGCGTCGGCTGGTGGATGTGGGCTGCGCCGTGACAGTGGTGCCGGCCTCTACGGCAGTCGAGGCGGTGGAAGCGATGAAGCCGGACGGTCTCGTGCTCTCCAACGGCCCAGGGGATCCGGAAGGGGTCCCCTACGGGATCGAAGCGGTTCGGCAGTTGATTGGGCGACGCCCCATCCTCGGCATTTGCCTGGGGCATCAGATTCTTGGGCTGGCGATGGGGCTCAGCACCTACAAATTGAAGTTCGGTCATCATGGAGCCAATCATCCGGTGCTGGACTTGCGGACGAGGAAAGTGGAGATCACCTCGCAGAATCATAATTTCGCGGTGCGGGTGCCAGGGGTGAGCCATACAACCGCGGGGCAGCGGCCGGTCGTCGAGACCAAGTACGGGCCGGTGGCGATCAGCCACCTCAGCCTGAATGATGATGCGGTTGAAGGGATGGCCTGCCTGGACCATCCGGTGTTCTCGATCCAGTACCATCCCGAAGCCTCTCCCGGTCCACACGATTCAGCCTATCTGTTCGAGCAGTTTGTCAAGATAATGGAGAAGGGTCATGCGTAACGATCATGCCATTCGGATGAGTGTTGTCGCGGTCGGTCTGATGCTGTTGTCAGGCTGCATCACCATCAATCTCTTGCCGGCACCTGGGCCTCTCAAGGAAGAGCAACTGAGCGGGTCCGGCGCTTCAAAGGTCTTGCTGGTCGAGCTGTCAGGTCTGATCAGCTCCCAGGACAGCGGGGGTTTCCTGGAACAGCCCAACATGGTGGCTCACCTGAAAGAGGAATTGACCCGCGCGGCCGAAGACACCAGTATCAAGGCCTTGGTGGTGCGCATCAACAGTCCCGGCGGCACGGTGACCGCGTCCGATGTGCTCTATCATGAGTTGCGGGTCTTCAAGGAGAAACGGAAGATCCCGATCATCGCCTCGATCGTGGACCTCGGCGCCTCAGGTGGCTATTACGTCGCGGTGGCGGCGGATACGATCGTGGCGCATCCCTCGTCCGTGACCGGCAGTCTAGGTGTGATCATGCTGACTGTGAATGCGCGCGGGCTGCTGGAAAAGGTCGGGGTTGAGACGACCGCGGTGACCTCCGGACCGAAGAAAGACATGGGGTCGCCCTTCAGACCCATGACGGAGGAGGAACGGGCGATCTTCCAAGGGGTCATTGACTCCTTCTATCGACGGTTCCTGAATGTGGTGCAAGAAGGGCGTCGAAACCTCACGGCCGACCAGGTGCGGAAACTGGCGGACGGCCGGATCTATTCGGGAGAGCAGGCGAAGGAACTCGGCCTCGTGGATACGGTCGGCTATCTGGATGATGCGATCGAGATGGCCAAGAAGCAGGCTGGTCTGGCGGAGGCTCGGGTGGTGGTGTACAAAAGACCTGGTGACTATGTTAACAACATCTATTCTCGATGGCTTGGCGGGGGAAGCGGATTGGCAGGACTGACCAACCTGGACCTGATGGCCCTGATTCGAGGCGGCACCCCGCAATTCATGTATCTATGGATGCCATGACGGACGAAATGGTGATGTTTTTATTGACCCATTGAGCCAATGGGTCAATCACTCAAAGGTTCAATCAGGCAATGACTCAATCGCAGCATGATTCGTTCGATCGCCTTCTGAGCCTGCCGATCGGTCGCCGGACGGTGCTGGCCTTGGGGGTCCGAGGCGCGCTGGGCGCCTGCGCGGCCGTTGGATTCCTCGAGGCTTTGTCAGGCTGCTATCGGGCTCCTGGGACCGCTCGCGACCAGTTGATCTTCATCTCCGAGGATAAAGAGATCGCAATGGGGGTGCGCGCCTTCCGCGAGGTGTTGCGGGGGGCACCGCTGAATGAAAACCCCGAGATCAACGAGATGGTCCACCGGGTCGGCCAGCGCATCGCCGCTGCCGCCAACAAGCCGGAGTATCACTGGGAATTCGCGGTGATTCAGGAAGACCGGACGATCAATGCGTTCGCACTGCCCGGTGGAAAGGTGGCGGTGTTTACGGGACTTCTCAAGGTCACTAAAAGTGAGGCCGGGCTTGCAACCGTGATGGGCCATGAGGTGGCCCATGCCCTCCAGCGCCATGGAGCAGAGCGTATGAGCCGCAACATTCTCGAGCAGATCGCGCAGATCGGCGCCATGGCTGGGGCGGCGTCCGGGAAAATGGACCCCAGCGTGGCGATGGGAGCGATGAGCGCCTATGGCGTCGGGGTGTCGCTGCCGTTCAACCGGAAACAGGAATCGGAGGCAGATTACATGGGGCTGAGGCTGATGGCGCAAGCGGGGTACGATCCGCACGAGGCGGTACCGTTCTGGGAGCGCATGAGCGGATGCCCACGGAACATGATCGGCAAGCTCTGTTTCCGGTCGGCCTCAGCCATTCCCGAGTTTCTCTCCACCCACCCCTCGGATATCAGCCGCATCAATCAGATCGAGGCCTGGGTTCCGGATGCCATGCGATACTATCAGCCGGCGCAGGTGCCGGGCGCCACACCTCCAGGCTCTCCACATAGGCCGGAGATCGGGCCAATGCCCAGCAGCGGCTGAGGTGAATGGCATATTGCACCATGTGTTGGTTGACCTTCGGATGATTGAGACAATGACTCAATCCCCCGATGCCCCAATTCGTCACGCGAGAAGAAAGGATTGCTGTGCCCAGACGCCATGATATCTCCTGCATCCTGCTGATCGGGTCAGGTCCGATCGTCATCGGGCAAGCCTGCGAATTCGATTATTCCGGCACGCAGGCCTGCAAGGCGTTGAAGGAAGAGGGGTACCGGGTTGTCTTGATTAACAGCAATCCGGCCACGATCATGACTGATCCGGAACTGGCGGATCGGACCTATATCGAGCCCATTACGCTGGAGGTGGTGGAGCGGGTGATCGAACGTGAACGGCCGGATGCGCTGCTACCGACGATGGGGGGGCAGACCGCGCTGAACATCGCGGTGGGGCTGGCCAAGCGCGGGACGCTCGCCAAATATAAGGTCCAGCTGATTGGAGCCTCCTCCGAGGCGATCCATAAGGCCGAGGACCGTGGAGCCTTCAAGCAAGCCATGCAGCGAATCGGGCTCAAGACTCCAGACAGCGGCTCTGCCAGGACTCGGGAAGAGGCCGTCAAGGCCGTCGAACAGATCGGCTTCCCGGTTATCGTCCGTCCCTCCTTCACCCTGGGAGGAACCGGCGGCAACATCGCGTACAACCGCGAGGAGTTCGAGCGCGTCGTGGACTGGGGGCTGGCCATGAGCCCGGTGGGGGAAATCCTGGTCGAACGGTCCGTCATCGGCTGGAAGGAGTTCGAGCTCGAGGTGATGCGGGATCTGAAGGACAATGTGGTAATTGTCTGTCCGATCGAGAACCTTGATCCGATGGGCGTCCATACCGGCGACAGTATCACCGTCGCCCCGGCGATGACCTTGACGGACAAAGAGTATCAGGTCATGCGGGATGCAGCGGTGCGGATCATTCGGGAAATCGGCGTGGATACGGGAGGCTCCAACATCCAGTTCGCAGTTGATCCCGAGACGGGCGAGCTGGTGGTCATCGAGATGAACCCGCGGGTATCGCGCAGCTCGGCCTTGGCCTCCAAGGCCACCGGCTTTCCGATCGCCAAGATCGCCGCGAAGTTGGCGGTCGGCTACACGCTTGATGAGATTACCAACGATATCACCCGCGTAACTAAAGCCTCTTTCGAACCCACCATTGACTATGTCGTGCTCAAGATGCCGCGGTTCGCCTTCCAGAAATTTCCAGGCGCCGATCCCACCTTGACGACCCAGATGAAGTCGGTCGGGGAGGCCATGGCGATCGGCCGGACCTTCAAGGAAGCACTGCAGAAGGTCGTGCGGTCCCTCGAGGTGAATCGTGCCGGCCTCGTCTCACTCCAGTCGCTTGATGGGACGGTTCCTCCTGACATGAACCGGCGGGATGAGATGGTGGCCCGTGTTCGAAAAGCGCTCAGAACTCCTCATCCGGATCGGCTCTGGTACCTGGCTGACGCGATGCGTCTGGGTCTGCCGACCGAAGAGTTGTTCGCGTTGACGAAGATTGACCCCTGGTTCCTGGACCAGATCCGTGAAATCGTCGAGTTCGAAGATCGCCTAAAAGAAGCAAGTCAAAAGTTAAAAGTTAAAAGTAAAAACTCATCGGACTTTCGACCTTCGGACTTTGGGACTTTTGACGATGATTTATTGTGGGAAGCGAAAAAGCTTGGCTTCTCCGACGAGAGGATTGGTCAATTGCTCGGGGTCGCCCAGAAAGAAGTCCGGCGGTGGCGTACAGACGGGTTGGCCGGAACTCACCGGCAAGTGACCTACAAGCGGGTGGATACCTGCGCGGCTGAATTCGAAGCGCAGACCCCGTACCTCTACTCCACCTATGAGCAGAACTGTGAAGCTCGCCCGACCGGTCGGAAGAAAGTGGTGATTCTCGGCGGTGGGCCCAACCGGATCGGGCAGGGGATTGAGTTTGATTACTGCTGCGTGCATGCAGCCTTCGCCCTCCGGGAGGAGGGCATTGAAACGATCATGGTCAACTGCAATCCGGAAACCGTCAGCACGGACTATGACATTTCGGATCGGCTGTATTTCGAGCCCTTGACGGAAGAAGACGTGCTGAACATTGTAGATCGGGAGCAGCCAATCGGGGTGGTCGTCCAGTTTGGTGGACAGACGCCACTGAAACTGGCGCTCCCGCTGGAGCGGGCCGGCGTGACGATTCTCGGTACGAGTCCTGATGCCATTGATCGAGCCGAAGACCGGGAGCGGTTCCGGGATCTGATTGATCGGCTGGGGCTGAGGCAAGCAGCCAGCGGGATGGCGCGAACGGTCGAGGAAGCGGCGCGTGTCGCCGCCGCGATCAGCTATCCAGTCATGGTCCGTCCCTCATATGTCTTGGGCGGACGCGCCATGCAGATCATCTACGATGAGTCGAGCTTGGTGGCCTATGTGGAATCAGCCGTCAGGACCTCGCCGGACCATCCCGTGCTGATCGACAAGTACCTGCAGGATGCCATTGAAATCGATGTCGATGCGATCGCGGATGGGCGGCGGGTGGTGGTAGCGGGGATTATGGAGCACATTGAGGAGGCCGGCGTCCATTCCGGGGACTCGGCCTGCTCACTGCCTCCCTATACGCTCGGCGCGGACGTCGTCGCCGAGGTCCGACGCCAGACGACGGCGCTGGCCAAGGAGTTGGGAGTGATTGGTCTGATGAACACGCAGTTTGCGGTCAAAGATGGTCTGCTCTATGTGCTGGAGGTCAATCCCCGTGGGTCGCGCACTGTGCCGTTCGTCAGCAAAGCGATCGGGGTGCCGCTAGCCAAACTGGCCATGAAGGTCATGGTCGGGAAAACTCTGGACGAACTTGGCTTCACGGAGGCGCCGACGGTGGGGCATATGACAGTGAAAGAAGCTGTCTTCCCCTTCACGAAGTTTGCCGGCGTGGATGTCCTGTTGGGTCCGGAGATGAAGTCCACGGGAGAAGTCATGGGGATTGACGGCGATTTCGGATGGGCCTATGCCAAGTCTCAGGCTGCGGCCGGAGCCCCGCTCCCGAGTGCAGGAAGAGTATTCATCAGCGTGAGGGAGAAGGATAGACCGGTGGCGCTTGAGGTCACCCGTCGGCTGGGGCGGCTTGGGTTTGGGATCGAAGCGACGCGTGGCACAGCGGCCTATCTCCGGGAGCAGGGGGTCGAAGTCGAGACCGTGAACAAGGTCAAGGAAGGGCGACCACACATCGTGGACCATATCAAGAACGGGGAGATTAGTCTGGTTATCAACACAGTTGGGAACCAATCCTCCCAGGTCGACTCAGCGTCGATCCGGCGCGAGGCGCTTCAGCACGGGCTTCCCTATTGCACGACGATGCCAGGCGCCAGAGCTGCGGTGACGGCCATCGAGGCTACCCGGGAAAAAGGGCTCACGATCCGGTCATTGCAGGAGTACCACGGTACAGTATAGGCGAGAGGAGCGAGGCTAGCAGTCAGGGGAATGATCACCGGCTGCTCAAAAAGGCTATCCAACAAGGCCACAGGGAGCGAGGACCCTGAGGCGTACTTTTTGTGTACGTTGAGGGGTTCGAGCGACTGAGAACGCAGTTGGGAGACTTTTTCAGCAGCCGGCAAGAGAGAGGAATATGCCGACACCAATTACCAAGAAAGGCTATGAAGCGCTCAAGGCTGAAGTAGACCGGCTGCGAAGAGAGGAACGGCCGAAAGTGATCGAGGCCATTGCCGAAGCCCGATCACATGGCGACCTCAGCGAGAACGCCGAGTATGAGGCAGCCAAGGAGCGTCAGGGGTTCATCGAATCCCGGATTAACGAGCTGGAACGCAGGCTGGCCGACGCTCGGATCATCGAGACCGCCAACCTGTCCAGCGAGACCGTGGTATTTGGAGCGACCGTGGTCCTGATAGATGTGCAGTCGAACCAGAAGAGGCAGTACACGCTGGTGGGGCAGGATGAGGCTGACCTGAAAAACGGAAAGATTTCGGTCCAGTCGCCGGTTGGCAAGGCCTTGATCGGACGCCGCGTTGGGGATCAGGTGGAGGTGACCACACCAGCCAAGATCGTCGAATACGAGATCCAGGAAATCCGGTTCGAGGAACTCTGAACTGAACGGCTCATTACTCGTCACGTATCACCGCTAAAGGTTTACTGTAGCGAGTATGCCCTCCGCCATCTCTGTTGTTACATTGCTCACTGACTTCGGCGACCGGGATTACTTCGTTGCCAGCATGAAAGGTGTGATCCTGAACGTCAACCCGCAGGCCAGAATCGTGGATCTCTCCCACCAAGTGACCCCGCATCAAGTCGAGGAAGCGGCGTACCTTCTCAAGTCTTCATACCGGTATTTCCCGGACGGGACGGTGCACGTCGCGGTCGTGGACCCTGGAGTCGGCAGCGCAAGGCAGCCGCTGCTGGTCACGACGTCCCGATATTACTTCCTGGCGCCGGACAACGGTTTGCTGACCTACATCTATCAGGAAGAGCTGTCGGTTGAGGTGCGGCAGATCGACAACAAACAGTACCGTCTGGACTCTGAAGGGGCGACCTTTGACGGCCGGGACCTGTTTGCGCCAGCAGCGGCCTGGCTTACCAAGGGTCAACCGCCCGGGTCCTTTGGGCGGCTGATTCGCGACTATGTGAAGCTGCCGATTCAAGAGCCGTCATGGGAAGGCAAAGCCCTGGTTGGCCGGATCGTCTACGTGGATCACTTCGGTAATCTCATCTCAAACGTCACGCCGCTGCAGCTCAAGGAAGTCCAAGGCGTGACCAAGAGATCTCACTCCGAGGTCACGATCCGCGTAGGTGGCGCCGTGATCCAAGGGCTGGTCACTGCCTACGCCCAGGGTAACGCACTCGCGCCTCATGCCCTGATCAACAGCAACGGGCAGGTGGAAGTCTTCATCAAAGAAGGGAGCGCTGCGGAATTGCTTAAGTGCCGCTGCGGCGAACGAATCGAAGTCTCCTGACTGGTTCCGAATTCTCTCACCCCATCCTACTCAATGAGAGTTCAGGCTTCTGTGACGGCGCGGATGGATTTGTGCAGGATCGAGACCATCCGCGTCAACTCGTTGACCTTGGTGACGAGCGGCGGCATGAGCACGATGACGTTGCCCAAGGGCCGGATCAGCAGCCCCCGCTGACGAGCCTCCATGGCT
>Ga0209861_1000052_pt1 | contig 12839 bp, 15 predicted proteins | sample GWRWS2_30_40_FD_187245 | JGI IMG/M metagenome (GOLD analysis project Ga0209861, IMG submission 187245) | Riverbed sediment microbial communities from areas with vegetation nearby in Columbia River, Washington, USA - GW-RW S2_30_40 (SPAdes)... | ecosystem: Environmental > Aquatic > Freshwater >...
AGGCGGATGCTCCTCGCTCCGCGGCAGCGCCAGGGTGGCCGAGAGGTACAAGCCATAGAGGCCCAGACAGCAGAGAGTGACGACACCGCTCCACGCAAGGGCCCGGCGACCGTTCTTCCACAAACCAGAGATTTCAGTCACCACGCCTCCTTGGATAACCTATTGGAATCTTACGCCATAACCCTAGACAAAGCGACCGACGTCCCGAACAAGCGCCTGATTTTTCACGCTATTCCACTTATACTGCATCCCGTCACGTCATGGCCACACGACCACCATTTACATCTATATCAAAGCAACAAGCGTACCACTTTGTGACGGAGGGAACGAACAATGAACACCTTGCGAGCGTCTGCCGTGATGGTTGCCCTGGCTCTCTTAGTCGGAGGCTGCGAGAGCGGTCCCCAACCAGGCGTTGCCGGGGTCTATCAAACGTGGGATGACGTCATCACCCGATGGATCGGAGCCAACAAGACGGATTTGTATTACGAACTTGGGCCGCCAACTTTTCACCCAGCAGAATTGAAGGATGGATATGAGGAAATGGTCTGGGATATGACGATTCAGAGTATGCCGGGCCAAGCGCGAGAGTACAACACGCTTCCCCTCTACGGTGCCATTGAGAATTGCAAGCTCGTGTTTTTTGCTGATTTCAACGGCATCATCAAGTCCGGGCGGCGTATCGGATGTGACTGACACAGAACCAATTGACTTCCTCGCCGTAGCCGGAGCACACTGAAGAGGCTCGGCCACGCCAGAAACCCGGCTGGTGATCTTTGATGGCCGGATGCCCCACTCGCAGCACATCAAGCCGGACCAGTTCCAAGACCATTACCGGATCAACCAGGTCCTCTACTTCAAAGGCCACGACTGAGCGCTCACCCTGTCCATCGCCCTGGCGCGTTCGGCGACGACCCCGAACCGTGAGCGGTTCCGCCTGACGCACGTCTCCCAATGAGCGAGGAGGCCTCTATGAACCACCAGCGCACGTACAGCCGACGGACGTTCCTGACCGCCGCTTCGCTGGCGGGACTCGCTGCAGCCCAAGCCGCGCTCCATCCGCTGCAGGCTCAAACTCCTGACGCTCCGGCTCTGCCGGAAGATCCCACGAAGGTGCCCGGCGCATTGCCCAGCGCCTACGGGCAACGGTCGGCTTTTGAGCAGGCCCAGCGGCTGGCCGGATCATTCCGCTCTCTCACCCCGCTGCAGGAGCTCCACGGAATCGTCACTCCAGCTTCCTTGCACTTCGAACGACACCACAATGGGGTCCCGGTCATTGACCCCACCAGGCATCGCCTGCTGATCCACGGACTGGTCGAGCGGCCCATGATCTTCACGATGGACGAACTCAAACGATTTCCTGCCGTCTCACGCCTAGCCTTTATCGAATGTTCGGGCAATTCGGCGGGTGAATGGCGCGAACCCCGAGGACAGACCGTACAAGAGACTCACGGCTTGATGAGTACCAGCGAATGGACCGGCGTCGTGCTGGGGACGGTCCTGCGCGAGGTCGGAATAAAGCTTGACGCGACCTGGATGTTGGCGGAGGGAGCCGATGCGGCCGCCATGACCCGCAGCATCCCGCTTGCGCCCGTGTTGGAAGAGGCTCTGCTCTGCTACGCCCAAAACGGCGAGGCTTTGCGGCCGGAACAGGGCTATCCACTTCGGCTCCTGATCCCAGGCTGGGAGGGCAACGCCTGCATCAAATGGCTGCGGCGGTTGAAGCTGGGCAAGGCGCCCTCCATGACGCGAGAAGAAACCTCGCACTACACCGATCTCATGCCGGACGGCACCGCCAGACAATTCACCTTTGTGATGGAGGCCAAATCCGTGATCACCAGCCCATCAGGCGGACAGGAGATTCGGCCTGGCTTTGTGGAGATCCGCGGACTGGCCTGGAGTGGGGAAGGACGGGTGACGCAAGTCGAGGTGAGCACCGACGGCGGACAAACCTGGCAGCGAGCGCACCTGCAAGAGCCGGTCTTGTCCAAGTGTTCGACTCAGTTCCGTTTCCCCTGGCAATGGAAGGGACAAGCAGCGGTCCTCCAGAGCCGATGCACCGATGAGACCGGCTACGTGCAACCGAGCCGACAGGCCTTGGTCGCGGTTCGCGGGGTGAACTCCGTCTATCATTACAATGCCATCCAAAGCTGGAAAGTGTCGCGCGACGGGACGGTGCAGAATGTTCATGTCTAGGCCCTTTTGGTTGGCCATTGTCGGAGGGGTCAGCCTCGGAGTGGCCTGCGCATGGGCAGGCGGACCTCCACGAGAAGGCTCAACATCGTATCACCTCGGCCGCCCGGCCACGGAAGCCGAGATCAGCGCCTGGAACATTGATGTCTTACCGAGCGGCGAAGGTCTGCCCCCCGGCCGCGGGACGGTTCAGAACGGGAGACAGGTGTTTGCGCAGAAGTGTGCAAAGTGCCATGGCCAGACCGGTGTGGAGGGACCTATGGATCGGCTTGTCGGAGGACAGGGCACGCTGAAGAAGGACCAGCCGATCAAAACAGTGGGGAGCTACTGGCCCTATGCCACGACGCTCTATGACTATGTTCGCCGCACGATGCCCTTCACGGCCCCACAATCCCTGACTCCTGACGAAGTCTATTCCGTCGTCGCTTGGCTCCTGTACCAGAACGGCATCATCCCCGATGACGCCGTCTTGGATGCCAAGACACTGCCCGCTGTGCAGATGCCCAACCGCAAGGGGTTTGTCCCCGACCCACGACCAGACGTGCCAAAGTAAGCAAAATCATCGCGAAGTCCTTTCGGGTTCGTCCGGAGCCTTCGACTTTCATAACACAGCGGTTCGATGTACAGTGTCGTCCCATGTGCCATGTGAGAGTGCTGATTGAACATGAACAAGGCGGCACAGATCAAACAGTTTGTGAAGCAGGACCTGTGGACGACTGATCTCGATACCGTCCACATCGTTCAGCGTGTCGGCATCCAGGCGCTTCGGCTGGCGATCGCGGTGGCGTTGGAAGTTCGCCATCGCCTGCTAGACGCTCAGGCCGCCGGCCTGGTCTTCACCACACTCCTCTCGCTGGTACCCTTTCTCGCCGTGATGTTTTCCGTGTTGAAGGCCTTCGGTGTGCACCACCAGATCGAACCGGTGCTTGCCCAAGCGCTGGACCCCTTGGGCCCGAAGGGTCGGGAGATCACGTCCCAAGTGATCGGCTTTGTGGACAATCTCAAAGTCGGGGTGCTGGGTATCGTTGGCGTAGCGGGCCTGTTTTACACCACGTACTCGCTCATCAATAAGATCGAGCAGGCATTGAACGCGATTTGGCGGGTGCGGCAGGGGCGATCGTGGGCGCGAAAGTTTACCGACTATTTAAGTGTGGTCTTGGTCGGACCGTTGCTGATCGTCACAGCGTTGGGTCTGCTGGCATCCGTCCAAAGCCATACGGTGGTGCAGCGGGTGCTGGAAATCCAACCGTTGGGGTCCCTGCTGGTCTGGACGGCCAAGTTCGCTCCATTTCTTCTGCTGTGCGGGGTATTCACCTTTTTCTACAAGTTCATTCCCCACACCCAGGTTCAATTGCGCTCAGCCCTCGTCGGGGGGATCTCCGCCGCCATATTGTGGGGCATCGCGGGAGAGGGGTTTGCGACATTTGTCGCGGGGTCTGCCAAGTACAGCGCGATCTACTCCGGCTTTGCGATCTTGATCTTGTTTCTGTTATGGCTCTACGTTGGATGGCTGATTGTGCTCATCGGCGCCCAAGTCTCGTTTTTCCATCAACATCCCACGGCATATCTCTCGCACCTGCTCTGGCAACAAAGGACCCATGCGTTTCGAGAACGAATGGCATTGACGGCGATGGTGGCGCTGACTCGTCACTATATCAAAGGAGAAGGCCCGATTCGCGCGCCGGCTCTGGCAAGTGAGCTCAACCTTCCCGTCTCCATCGTTGAAGAGCAGGTTGAGCAGCTTGTCGAGCAGGGCCTTCTCGGTCGCATGACCGCACCGGAAGGCGTGACTCTGGTCAAGCCGCCAGATTTGGTCTCCGTCAAGGAGGTCCTGGATGCAGTCCGGGAAGGAGGTCCAGCAGGGGCGCTGGCCATGATCGACTCGATGGATCCAGTGGGCGATCTGCTTCGTCGGCGCGATGAGGCCGTCAAAGTGGCCCTCGCTGGACTGACCTTGCGATCGTTAGCGCTCGGACAGCCTGATGCGTCGAAAGAGCGCCCCGCCCCGTCCCGCGATGGATCAACGTGAGCCCTCACCTGCTGGTCGCGTGTTAAGCCCAAATGCCTTGAAGAGTCCCACACCGGCCTCTGCCCCTACTCCGGCCGTGTCACCGGTTTTTATGCGCCTGCAGATAGTCGTGCGAGACCTGCCAGCGCCGTTGGAGTCGGGCATACAGTCCATCCAATTTCGCCTGCTGATCCGGGGATAACTTGATCTTGAGCTCGCCGATGCCTCGGGCAAGAACCTGCTCGACTTCCGGCTGATGCTGGAAACGGAGCTGCAAGATCTCTACATGAACCCGACTGACGATCGGTTCAACATCAGCTTGTTGAGCGGACGTGAGAGACAATTCATGTGTCAGGCGCTTCATGATCCGCTCGTGCATCGCGGCCGGTCCTCGCTCCCACCGGTCTTGCTGCTCATAGTGATGATAGAGTCTGGTCCCTACGATCCCCGTCAGCAACCCAGCGAGAAACAGGACAACCAGTCCAGCCCACAGTTTCCCTCGTGTCATAGCGGTTCTTCCTCCATACCCTCGCTTTATTCGATGAGAGGCCCTCCAGCCTCGAACGCATCCGACAACAACGACGCGAGTTCGACCGTGTCCTGGCCGGTGTGGACCAATACAGACCCGGCAAAGCTCATGGCCAGTACAGCCGCGACCGCTGCAGCCCGCCACACGAGGAGATCAATCCCCGTGAACTGCAACATCCGCCTGTGCCCTGCGGCTCCCTGGCGGATATCCCGCATCACGTGCTGGGCCCAGTCCTCGCCGAGAGCGGGCTCCTGGCGCGACCGATGGGCTTCCGCCAACGCGCGCTCGAGTTTGTTGAGGTCCTGATCACTGAGTCGTGTCATCGTGTTGCCGCTCCTGTTCGAGGAATAGTTTGCGCAGCGTCTGCCGGGCCCGATGCGCCCGCACCTTCACCTTGGCGATGCTCCACTCCAGCAGGCTGGCCGCTTCGCGAGCGGAATAGCCCTCGAGATAGACGAGACTGAGCACGAGGCGATTGTCGGCCGAGAGATGGTTCAACCCCCACTGCAGCAGCTCCGCCGCTTCCCGTCGCCTGGCTTGTTCACGAAATTGGTCCTCCGATTCCGCGGCCAACACGTGCTCCATCCACTGCTGATGCTCATCGGTCAGGGCGCTCACCGGCAGTTCCTCCCGCCGAACCGTTCGCCAGAAGTGATGGCACGTCCGGACGGCAATGCGCGACAGCCAATGCTCGAACGGGGCCTGACCGGAAAAACCTGCTAAGCCGCCGTAGGCCCGGACAAAGACGTCATGGGCGACCTCCGCCACACGGTCCGCCGGCACGTGCCGGTTGACAATTCTGACCACGTGCTGCTGATACCGGGCGATCAACTCCGCAAACTGGTCAGTCTCCCCCTGCAATACCCGGTGAATAATCTCTAGATCATCAGACACCAGTGTCTGCACTCCAACGAGGCGGGACCACCCGGCCGCCACCTCCTCAGCCCTCGCATCATACTCCATCCACGGAAGGGGAGATACGACACTCAGGCTGGCCGCTCGTCGGGCAGTCCCGACACCCCATGGGTTAACTGGCCTGATGACCTCTGCCTGAATCGTCAGATCCGGTCTCAGTTCCGGGAGCCACCCCCTCAGCGGTCATTTCGTAGTCAGCTTGGTCCCATCCTTCGGCCTTCATCATCCGCTCTCGATGGGAGTGCCGGATCTGGTCAAGGAGAGCTTTCTGTTTCTCACGCTGCTCCGCGGTCAGCACCGCGAAGAGGTCTCGTTTCGCCTTGATTCCCATGAACTGCAGGTTGGCTTCGATCGCTTCGCGCTCTTTGAGCTTGGCTTGGATGACGGAGAGGTCCGTCTTCTCGTCCCAGACGAGCGCTCTCAGCTCCCGCTCCGCCACCATGACATCCGCGTGCGCCCGAATCCGCGCGCGGTCCTGGTCAAGCGCGAGGGTTCTGAGCTTGGTGACCTGCTCGTCCGTCAGACCGATTTCTTTCTGATGTCTGAGGAGATGACGAAGAACGTGTGAGGCCGTTCCCCCGTGGCCCGACATGCCATGCTGAGCCATCCCGACCGCATGGCCTCGGCCTCCCCTGCAGCCTGACCACCCGTCCGCCCACGCGAGGGAGGATGTCAATCCGAACAGCACGGTTCCCACCGCGATCCCGAGCAACATTTTGACTCCGCCAGTCATAATGACCTCCTTGGTGAAAGAGAGTGCCTGGAGTTCCGGTTCGACACCGGGTCACTCTCCCGGCCTCACCCATCAAGACGTTCCGAAAGGGGAAAAGGTTACACCCGCCCGTCAGGCCTCAGCATTTGTCGAGAAGTGCCCAATGGGGGATGGGAGGATCGTGAGCGTCGAGGAGAAAACTTTACGTGGTTGCAGGAAATGAAACTTTTGTTGCCCCCACGCTGACCCTGCAGTACAGTCAAGGTGCAAAAGAGAGAGGTCCAGTCACCAAGGAGACACAGATGGAGCTACGCGCGTACCCACGCATCCCTGTTGACCTTCCCGTGTTCTTCGCCACGCCTGACAGTGAAGGCATCGGCGTCAAGAAGGGAAGCATGTTCAACCTCTCTGCGGGAGGGTGTGCGGTGACGAGTGTCACCGGGGTGGAAGTCGGGACCGACATTGCCCTGTTTATTCAGGTGCCTCATGAGGACACCACGATCAAGGTTGACCAGGCCGCCGTTCGCTGGTCTCTGCTTGGGGAGTTTGGGCTGGAATTCCTTCGTCTGCGCCCTGAGGAACAGGAGCGCCTTCACCTCTTACTCACGACAGTGCAGTAAGCCGCAGTGCTGGCAACTCCCCGCCTCGCTCCAGGGGACGGATCAGCGTCGCCGTGCGACCCTTGGCGAAAGGGAGGTCAATGACCTCCTAAGCCGGGTAGGAACGACACCCCAATGGAGACCGCGATCAACACGATAATGATCCATTCCAGCACTTCCATGCGCCTCGTCGCCGCGCTGTCAGACACCTTACTGTAGATGCTTTCCAGAGTTTGTAGTTTACGGCTGATGCTCGCATCCCAGGCTTCGAGGTGAAACCGTTGGGACGCGAGGCGATGGACGCGCGCGAGATACTGGTCGCCGAAGAGTTTGAGTGTGTTGGTGACTCGCTCGAAGAGGATGGCGCTATCAACTTGCAACCGTGCAATGCGCCGGAGGTCTGCTTGAAACATGCCCGGTAAGGCGAGACGATCCCACTGCCGTTTGGACAAGGCCTCATAGGCTTGATCGAGGGCGTCGTCCAGTTGTTGATCCAATAACCGCATCTCGAGTAACTCGACATTGGCGAACTCCAACACGGCTTGCGCGTCATCCATGTCCTGCCCGAAGATCAGGGCCGCATTCCAATCGATGATGGTGATATCGTCTGGGCCGAAAGAAATGCGCTGGGCATTGGCATCGCGGACTTCTTGTTCTGCCAAAGGATGAGATTCGGATCGCAACACTTGGGCAATATCATGGATATGAGTGGCCAGAAGGTCGTGTTGATAGAAGGCGGGGGTAGATGCCTCGATCAAGAAAATGGAATAGCTCTCCGCGGACTTGGCAATTGAAGGCCGTTCCACCGTTCCATCGATTGCGGCCAGCAGATCTTCGACACGACGTTTGGAGTCTGCGAGGAGTACCTCGTTCTCATAGAGGTCGAGGCTCAGGGCGAGGAGGTCAGAGAACCCTCCGTCCAATGGAATGCTATACGTCACGGACACCGCGGCAAAATCGTACAGCAGCAGATCCACGGTTGAGCTGGTGCGGTACTGCCCAATGGCCAAAGAGTCCACTTCTTCTGTCACTCGAAGGGGGAGCGGGCTAAAGTCAAAATAAGGAGGAGTCCGACGTTTGTGCTTGATCCGTCCGCGCTGTTTGATCGCAGTAATGCGTCCCTCGGCTTTATCCAGATCAACCCATCGCCCCACGTCATAGGCGAACATGGCATAGCAGATCCCTTTATCGACATGGAAGGCCAGCGGCTTATCGTGGGTCATGGGGCTCGTGAGTTGGTTCTCGAGGACTCTGTTCATCTTATAAGAAGTGGCTCTCACAACACCAGAAGGATCAAAGCCGGTGGTCCACACGCCCTTCGGCGACGTGAAAGTCACACACTCTTGCCTGACCCTGTGTCCTCCGGTCCGACGTCATGGTGCGAGAGACGGTTACGGTATCCGTCATAATCAGGTACGAGGCGTTGATATTCGTCCGGCATGAGCGATGACGAAATCATGAAATCGGCGGAGGCGCGATTACAGGCAATGGGGATATTCCAGACCACCGCGATCCGCAACAGCGCCTTCACGTCGGGATCATGCGGCTGGGGCTTAAGTGGGTCCCAGAAAAAGATGAGAAAATTGATTTCTCCATCTGTGATTTTCGCCCCGATCTGCTGGTCGCCGCCGAGTGGTCCGCTTTGTAATCTCGCTACCGGAAGATCGAGCTCTGTTTCGAGCAACAGACCCGTGGTCCCTGTGGCAACCAGCGTGTGGTGCGCCAGCAGATCCCGGTTAAACTTAGCCCAGGCGAGGAGGTCGCCCTTCTTGTTGTCATGGGCCACCAACGCAATGGTCTTTTTCTCGCCTATCGTTACCGTTTGGTACTTCATTCCACTCTCCTTCCTCAGCGTGCTTGTGATTCGCGAGTCACCTCTTATTCAAAAGTCTGACACACGAGTGTTACAGCCGTGTTTCGGGCGAGAAGTCAACCACTGCCCCCTCGAGGCAGGAAGTGACACACCCAGCACAGCCACGCCACACGCCCCGCCTCGCGCCGTAAGAAAGAGAATATCTTTTTTTTCCTCTCTACGCTTTCGTTCGGAGGGCATCCACGCTCCAGATGCCCGAGCCTTGCGAGGAGATGAACAAGAAGACGAAGCAGAAGAGCGCCGCGAGTTCGCCGAAATTCTCAATGGGAAACAGCGCCTGGGTGCCGTGGACCATCCAATACGCCATGGCCATGAGCAAACTGCACAGGAACGCCGCCCAGCCAGCAAAGAGCCCTATCATCACGAGGAAGCCGCCCACCAGCTCGATGGGGCCGGCAATGTAGAGCACGATCGCAGGGACCTGCGGAGGGGGAGGAACCGGAAACGCGAACAATTTCGAAGCCCCATGGCAGAGAAACAAGAACCCGGCGACGATGCGCATCAGCGCGTACGCCTGTGCGTGAAACGCCTGCATGAAGGGCGGCATGGTGTCCTCCTCTCGTGAGTGTCCTGACGGCCAATGGAAATGGACATCAGAAACTGGGACAGACTACTTACTTAGGAGGATCGTGTCAATGAGGCCGATCCAGCACCTTGAGCGGGACGGAAAGTACCACGCCGCGCGCCCCACTTTGTGAGGGGACCCCCCTGCGCCACGCGAAAGGAGAAAACATTCCTGACACTTTGTTGACTTTCGGCTACACTCGCCGGCAGAGCCACAATGGACGCTCCCACACCTCGGTCCCTCAAGAAAACGCTGCTGGCCGGTGCGATCGGCAACGTGCTGGAATGGTATGATTTCGCACTCTATGGGTACTTTGCGCCCGTCTTCGCCGCCCTGTTCTTTCCCTCAGAAGACCCCTCCATCTCGCTGATCTCGGCCTTCGGGGTCTTCGCGATCGGGTTTCTCGCCCGGCCGCTTGGGGCGCTGCTCTTCGGCTACTGGGGCGACACGGTGGGACGGCGTGAAGCGCTGGCCTGGTCCATCATCCTCATGGCGATCCCGACCTGTCTCGTGGGGCTGCTGCCGACCTTTGACAGTATTGGCATCGCCGCGCCGCTCGCGCTCACCTGCTTGCGGTTTCTCCAAGGGTTGTCAGTAGGCGGGGAATTCACCGGCTCGGCGACCTTTCTGGTGGAACATGCGGCTCCGTCCCAGCGAAACTATATCGGCAGTTGGGCCGGGTTCAGTGCGCAAATGGGAGCACTGTTGGGTTCCGGGGTGGGCGCGCTGGTCGCCTCAAGTCTGACAGACGAAGCGCTCCGGCAGTGGGGATGGCGGATTCCGTTTCTGTTCGGAAGTCTCATTGCGCTGGTGGGCTGGTACGTGCGACGGCATATCCCGGAATCACCGGCGTTCGAACAGGCACGCCGAGCGGGAACTGTGTCGTCTTCCCCCATTCGCGACATTCTGTCGTCTCAGCGCGCGGCCGTCGCACAGGTGATCGGCCTCGTGTTGCTGCACGGCGTCGGGTTCTATCTGGTGTACGTGTACCTGACGACCTACCTCGTGGCGGTGACCACTGTTCCGCTCGGGAGCGTGCTGACCATCAATACGGTCTGCATGGGACTGCTGGCCGTTTTGATCCCCATCATGGGGGGCCTGGCAGACAGGGTCGGGCAGAGACTGTTGCTGATCATCGGCGCTGCGGGACTTGCCCTTACAGCCTACCCGCTGTTTACCTGGTTCACGGGCCATCGCGTGGCCCCCATCCTGATCGCCCAAGTCCTCTTGACCATCCTGTTATCCTGTTACATGGGCCCCTTTTTCGCCGCAGTGGCGACACTGTTCCCTACGCCACAACGTTACACTGGGCTGTCGGTCGGCTACAATATCGGGGCTGCCCTCTTCGGCGGCACAGCGCCGTTGATGGCCACGCTCCTCATACAGTGGAGCGGCAACATCCAGGCGCCGAGTATCTACTTGAGCGTCTGTGCAATCATCTCGTTGGCCGTCGTGCTGACCCTTCGAGAAGAGCCACGCCACACCGCCGGGGCGTCGCCCGCAGCACAAAACTAACCATCATAAGGCTCCCCTCTCCTAGTTCGTTCCAGATTCCGGGCTGAGAATTGCGCGTCCCGTGTCGCGAGCGGGCCGGGGCTTCTTAGAGGAAGATCCATTGTGTCAGAGCCAGAAAGGCCCCAATGCTGACGATCCGGGTCACTCCCCCGACCAGGATCGTGGCGGCCGTGGCAGGGTCAAATCCCAGGCGCTTCATCAGCAAGGGCATCACGGCGCCCACGACGCTGCTCACCATGGTGCTCACAATCATAGCCAGCAAAATAATCAGAGCTAACCACCCGGCTCCAGCATGGCCGTGGAATGACGCATAGGCATACATCCCCAAGGCGGAAGTCAGGCCGACGAGAGCACCATTGGCGATGCCGACCAAGGCTTCCTTATTGAGCAAGGCGTGCCATTGCTCGTGGCTGAATTCCCCGAGCGTGAGTCCTCGTAACGCGACTGCGAGCGCTTGTCCGCCCGTACTGGCCGACTGCCCCACCATCACGGGCACAAAGGCGGCGACCGCGATGACTTGGAGGATGGTATCCTCGTAGAGGCCCACCACGCCGGCTGCCAGAAAACTGATCAAGAGATTCACTTGAAGCCACGGATGTCGCAAATGGAGGCTGCGCCAAGGGCTCGTCTGTATGTGTTCCTCCCGATCGATGCCCACCATCTTTCCCGGTTGGGCGCTGAGTTCGAGTGTGTGCTCTTGAAACAGGGCATACCCCCGAACAATTCCAATGATCCGACGCTCGTCATCACAGACCGGGTATTCCGGAAAATGCCGGGTATGCACCAGAGGAATGACCTGGGTCACCTGTTGCATGGCCTTCAGCGAGAACGGATGGTCGATCATCACCTCCCGAACCGGTTGGCCGGGCTCAGCCAGTAAGAGCTCGCGCATCACCAACACCCCGATGAGCCGACGACGTTCGTCGACGACATAGCCGTAGGTGATGAAGGCCTGCTTCACCATGTCGCGCAACCGCTCGACCGCTTCACGAACCGTCACGGTGGGTGCGAAGGTAGCGACCACCGGTTCCATCAAGCGCCCCACACTTCCCTCCGGGTAGTGCTGATTGTGGAGCCACTGCTCGCGCTGGCCCGGTGTCAGCGCCGCCAGAATCGCGGCGCGACGTGCGGCGTCAAACCTCGGAAGCAACGCCACAGCTTTGGCTGGCGGGAGCAAAGCCAGCACCGTGACGATGGTCTGCTCCGATTCGTCGGCGAGCAGATTCGCGGCTTCTTGTTGCCCTCGTCGAAGGATCTCCTGGACCAGAAACGTCGATCTCGACGGCGGCTCCTGATTGACAGTGGAGGAAGTCTGATCTGCATCTGCCACCTGACACCTCGCTTTCTACGGCCGCCGCGCCCCGCCCAGTTCCGCAATATGGGATGGCACGAACTGTCCCTCTCCGGGGCTTTGTTCTAGCTGACTGTCTAGGTTTTCGATCGGACAGCGTCCACGCTCCAGATGCCCGAGCCATGTGAAGAGATGAACAAGAAGACGAAGCAGTAGAGCGCGGCCAGTTCGCCGTGGTTCTGAATGGGAAACAGCGCCTGGGTGCCGTGGACCATCCAATACGCCATGGCCATGAGCCCACTGCACAGGAACGCCGCCCAGCCAGCAAAGAGCCCGATCATCACGAGCAAGCCGCCCACCAACTCGATGGGGCCGGCGATGTTAATCACAAAGGGAGGCACCGGCGGTGGAAGGAGCGGAAATCCCAACAACTTCTGAGTCCCGTGCCAGAGAAACAAGAACCCGACGACGATGCGCATCAGCGCATAGGCTTGCGCGTGAAACGCCTGCATGAATGGCGGCATGGTGTCCCCCTCTCGTGAGTGTCCTGACGGCCAATGGAAATGGAGATCAGAAACGGGGACAGCAACTGTCTTGGATGTCAAGCACGCGGAGGTACCTCCGCATACCATCAGGCAT
>Ga0209861_1000053_pt1 | contig 12785 bp, 11 predicted proteins | sample GWRWS2_30_40_FD_187245 | JGI IMG/M metagenome (GOLD analysis project Ga0209861, IMG submission 187245) | Riverbed sediment microbial communities from areas with vegetation nearby in Columbia River, Washington, USA - GW-RW S2_30_40 (SPAdes)... | ecosystem: Environmental > Aquatic > Freshwater >...
CCATCGGGACCGGCGTGTTCGGTGGCATGCTCGCCGCCACCTTCCTGGCCATCTTCTTCGTCCCGCTCTTCTTCGTACTGGTCCGGAAGCTTTCGCAGCGTGTGAGAGGTCGAGAAAAGGGAGCAGAGAGTGTCACACCTGCTCACTCACAGATGGAAGGAGAACCGTGATGCGTGGCCTAGCCCTTGCCGTGCTCTTGATGCTGCTGACCTCCTGTGCGATGGGGCCGGACTACGAACGATCCGCCATCACGACCCCGGAAGGGTTTCGGATGACGGAGTCCGTCGATCCGAACTCCATTGCGAATCTCCCGTGGTGGGAGTTGCTTCGGGACAAAGAGCTGCAAAAGCTCATCCGCATTGCACTGGAGGAGAACAAAGACCTGAAACGCGCCGTGGCCAGCATAGACGAGTTTCAAGCGAGGGCGCTGATCGCGCGGATGGATTTTGCCCCTCAGCTCAGCAACACCACCAGCACGCCAGCCTTCGGAAGAAAGGCGTTTTTTCTTGTCCCCGGATTTCCGAACCCGTTTAACTATTACACGCAAGGCAATCTTTCATGGGAGTTGGACATTTGGGGGCGTATCCGTCGGTCTAACGAAGCCGCGTTTGCGGATCTGTTTGCCCGTGAATGGAACCGGCGGGCGGTGATTCTGCAACTCGTGAGCGGGGTGGCAGAGGCGTACTTCGATCTCCTCCAGTTCGACATGCAATTGGAGATTGCCAAGCGCACGGTTCTGGCATGGGAAGAGTCGGTCAGAATCGGCCGGGCTCGGTTGCGACAGGGAGTGATCAACAAACTGGACGTTGATCAATTCGAGGCGGAGCGATCCAATGCGGCGGCTCGAGCGGCTGAGTTTGAACGACAGATGGTCCAAAAGCAAAATCAGATCAGTGTGCTGCTCGGACGCAATCCACATCAGATCCTGCGAGGCCACTCGCTGACGGAGCAGGTGTTGCCGCCTCAAGTTCCGCCTGGGCTCCCGTCCGAATTGCTTCAGCGCCGGCCGGATATCGTGCAGGTCGAGCAAGAACTGACGGCGGCGAATGCGCGAATCGGAGTCGCCAAGGCCGAACGGTTTCCTAAGATTACCATCACCGGAATCCTAGGCGTGTCGAGTCCACAACTCTCGAAGCTCATCACCGACGATAGTTTTTTTGGAGAAGTTGGGCCTGGATTCGCGGCCCCGTTGCTGAACGCCCAAATCTTGGGATTCCAACAAGCGGCGGTCGAAGCGCAAACCAGGCAGGCCTTAGCCCAATACGAGCAGACCATCCTCGTGGCCTTTCGGGAAGTCGAAGATGCTCTGGTGGCTGTGCGTACGGCGCGTGAGCAGCGAGAGGCGCAGGCGCAGCAGGTGGATGCCCTCCGATCTGCGTTGCACCTGGCCAACCTGCGGTACAAAGGCGGGCTTGCCAACTATCTGGATGTGCTGGTCGCCCAGCGCAATCTCTTCGAGGCTGAAGTGGCCCTCACGGGCACCCATCGGCTCCACTTGGTCTCGATCGTCCAACTCTACAAAGCCCTCGGAGGCGGATGGTCACCGGACGGGAAGTCGGTGGAGCAAGCTCCTGCAGCGCCGACGCCGGTTTCAGACAAGACCGGCTAAGCCAAGGGCAGACGCGCAACTGTCTCCGAGCGTTGTCGGGAAAGGATTCGGCAGCCTCACGGGGAGAGCGCGTCGCTGTTAGCGTCCGCTCAGGACAGCCAGCATGGCGTCGTGGATGAATCCGTTGCTCGCCACGATCTCCTGGCTGTAAATGGAAAACGACCCACCCTTAAAGTCTGTGACTCGCCCTCCCGCTTCCACAACCATGAGCGCACCGGCTGCCGTATCCCAAGGATGCAACTTGAGTTCCCAAAACCCGTCGAAGCGGCCGGCGGCGACGTAGCAGAGGTCCAGGGCGGCTGTGCCGGTCCTACGGAGACCTTGGGCGCGCAGCGCGAAGCGAGAGAAATGGTCCAGATTATTGTTTGAGCTTTCTCGTACGTCGTAGGCAAAGCCTGTAACCAGCAAAGAGGCATTCAGCGAAGGAGCGCGTGATACATGAAGTGGCGCTCCATTGAGAAAGGCGCCGCCTCCAGCCTCCGCCACATACAGTTCTTCCCGCGTCGGGTCAAAGACCGCTCCCAGGATCGACCTGCCTTGAAGCTGTAGCCCGATGGAGACGCAGTAGGCTGGATACCCGTGCGCGAAGTTGGTGGTGCCGTCCAGCGGGTCGATTACCCACTGGTAGGGAGACTCGGTCTCCTCCCGAAGCCCGCCTTCCTCCGCCAAGAGGCGGTGCGAAGGATATCTTCTTCGGATCAGGGTGACGATGGCTTGCTCAGCCCGTCGGTCCGCATCCGTGACCAAGTTGACCGCATCCTTGTGCTCGATGCGGAATCCGTTGCGGGCATGCTCCAGCAAAATCGCCCCGGCATGCCGAGCTGCCTCGATGGCTGTGGCTTTGAGTTCGCCAGCTGTCGGAGCAGCAGTGAGTGGATCGGTCTGCATGGACGGATCATACCACGCCGGCCGCTGCGAATCTCCACGAAGAACGCCGTGATGGGTTCCAAACGCCCGAAGAAAGAGTATTGAGTCGACTCTCATCACGCGAACATCTTCGCCGAGCATCCTCTGGAGACGTGCGTCGCCGAATTTGTTGTTGACATCATTCAGAAGCTTTGTTACAAAGCAAGCAGGACTTACTTGTGGAAGAACTGAAAGATATTGTCGTCGGGCATGAGCAGATCGGCGCGTATAAGAGTCGTCTTCAGGAACTGGAGAAAAAGCGCAAACGGTTGGAAGAGGAAATTGTAGCTATTAAGAAATACGTAGATCTCGCCAAAACTCTCCACCGAGTTGAAGCCGACAAAGCGAAACTCGCCAACCTTTCCCATCAAATCGTCACCGACGAGAAGGCGGCCAGGCCACTTCCGGTCGCGAACGTCACCGATCAGTCTCGAGCGATCTCGGTCAAGAGAGGCACACGATTCCGGAAAGTGAGCCCGAATACTTTTCAAACTTTGAAAGACACACTGATCGAAGCAGTGTGAGCATCCCCAGTGATGGCGCGAGTCTGCAGTCTCGGAAGGAGGTGAGGGTCTTGGCGAAGAAGGTGGCGAAGAAGAAAAAGAAGTAAGCCCACTCCCTGCTACACCGCCGGGGGTAAGGCCACTTGCCCCCGGCGTCCTTTCTCCCCTCCTCACACAAGTCTAGAGAGTGACTCCAGGCCCAAAAGCAATGTTGAGTTGAGAAGCGAGAGATGCGTTAAAACGTGGAGGACGCTTGCACGGAGATACTCTGGGCGGAGCGAGAGGCGCTGAGCGCGGGTTGGGACTCCAGAGAAACCGGTTGCTCGCCACGGTTGACCAACACCCATTTGTCCGGCTGCTCCAGGATCTTCTCCACCAACTTAGTGTGGAGCGCATGGCCGGAACGATCGGCGATCAAGTGTCCGAGGAACGGCACTCCAAGCAGAGCCAGATCGCCGATGAGGTCCAGGATTTTGTGCCGGACGAACTCATCGCGGAACCGCAGTCCGGACTGGTTGAGGACTTCGCGGTCAGAGAGCACAATCGTATTATCGAGCGATCCCCCTTTGCCCAAGCCTCTTGACCAGAGGTCTTCCACCTCCTGAAGAAACCCGAATGTCCGAGCCTCCGCAATGTCCTGCTCGAATGCGGAGACCGAGCAATCATAGACATAGGTTTGCGTCTGGATCAGGGGATGATCGTACTGGATCGAATAGGTGATACGAGGGTGGGAAGAGGGTTCAATGATCACCCGCCGGTCCCCATCTATCACCTCGATCGGTTGCGTGATCTTCAAGAAAGGTTGCCGCCGTTCCTGCGGGACGACCCCTGCGGCCTTGATGAGGCGCACGAACGGACTGGAACTTCCGTCCATGGCCGGGACTTCCTCGGCGTCCAGTTCAACGAACGCATTGTCAACCTCTAGACCTACCAATGCCGCCAACAGGTGCTCGATGGTCTTGACAGAGGTTCCGTTAACGCGGATTGCAGTGCAGAGCTCTGTCTGAACGAGGTTTTGGACCAGGGCACCGAGGGACACCCGCTCGCCATCCCCATGCCGAACAAACATGATGCCGGTGTCCGGTGGCGCGGGACGAAGCGTAAGGGTTACTGGGAGCCCTGTGTGGAGGCCGATTCCCGTGCAGGAGATAGACTGTCCTAATGACTGCTGCTGGCGCACGACGTCTCCTAATTTCCTTCGGTAAGGTATCGAGCAATTAACATACCAGATGCTCGCAGAGATAAATTCTTGTGTAAGTATTTAAAATTTCAGAACAAATCCAGATGATGGTTTATTGAAAAACAGTGGTAAAAACAAAACACATGTGGCTTTTTCGCGGTCTAGTACTGAGATCCAGATGGACCGGTACGCCTAGCGCGCCGGACGGGGCTCCAACTCAATGAGCCCCTTGCGGATTGCCAGGATTGCCGCCTGGGTCCGGTCATAGACCTGCAGCTTGTGAAAGATGTTGCGGACGTGGTTCTTGACGGTCTTCTCACTCAAGTCCAAGCTGTTGGCGATCTCCTTGTTGGTCTTCCCGTCCGCCACCAACCGCAGCACGGTAATCTCGCGTTCGGTCAAATCGTGCTCGACCCCGGAAGGCTTCTTGCCTTTTTTCTGCGCCATCAGAGAAAATTCCGCCAGGATCTTGCTGGCCACCGACGGGTGAATGAGCGACTCTCCGCGGTAGATGGCTCGAATCCCCGCCACAATCTGAGCCGAGTCGGTGTCTTTCAGGAGGTATCCCGTTGCGCCGGCGCGCACGAGATCGAAGATGTAGTGCTGCTCCTCGTACATCGTCAGGGCGACGATGCCCATGTGTGGAAACTCGCGTTTGATCTGTCTCGTGGCCTCCACCCCTCCCATCTTGGGCATGCTGACGTCCATCAGGATGACGTCTGGTAGAAGTGAGCGGGCTTTTTCGACCGCCTCCAGCCCGTCCTGCGCTTCCCCTATCACTTGGATGTCTTCCTTGGATTTGAGGATGGCGGCCAATCCTTCTCGCACGACCCGGTGATCGTCTGCGATGAGCACTTTAATTTGTTCCATCTCGCCCGGTCTCCTTCTTTGTGAGCGGCACCTCGATCACGATCTTTGTGCCGCGGCCCTTCTTTGAGTCGATCGTGGCCTCGCCGCCGACTAATCGCGCGCGCTCGACAATGCTCCGCAGGCCAAAATGATCCCACTTCTCCGGGTTCTGTGGAATGCCGTCCGCGTCGAACCCCACCCCTGTGTCCGTGATCGTGGCGGTCAACACGCCGTGGCCGATCACAAGCCGAACAGAGACGCGGTCCGCCTTGGCGTGTTTTTGCACGTTGCCGAGCGCCTCCTGGATAATCCGAAAGAGGAAGATCTTGGTTTTCGGGAACAGCGTTTTCTCATCGCCGGCCAATGAAAAGGCGGTCTTGATGCGGTACTGCGTTTCGTATGACTTCAGATAATTCGTGAGCGCCGGAATTAGCTCCATTTTGTCGTATTGGACCGGACGTAAATTGAGAATGACCTGTCGGGCTTCCTGGATCGCCATCTTCAGGTGGGTTTTGGTCTCACGGAGCACGGCTTGACAGGCCTTCGGATCCTTCAGAATGAGTTCATGACAATGGTCCAGTTTGAAATTGACGCCGGCCAGATTCTGGACCAGGCCATCGTGAATTTCGCAGGCGATTCGGGTGCGCTCCTCCGTGACGGCCGCCCCTGCCTCCTTGACGTAGAGCCGATAGAGGGACTGGTACTTGTTCAGGGTCTTTTCGATCTCCGCTGTCGCCCGGATACGCGCTTCGATCAGTTGCCACATGAACTTGGCGCTGGCTCCTCCGATGACCGCGACTCCCATCCGATGGAAGTCCTGCAGTTCCTGTCCCACCTGGGCGTCGCCGCTGACATCGATGATCAAGTCTACACGCTCCATCGCAAGCAGCTCTCGGTAATCGCGCATGACATGAATGTCCAGCCGCCGGGCCAGCTTCAGGCCGACTGCCTGCGGATTCACTTCCGCGACACCCACGATCTGAACCAAGGGGTCTGTCGCGAGAACCTCCATCAACGCAGTCCCCCCGTGTCCGGCGCCGATAATCGCCACGTGCGTGGCTGTCGTGGGACCCCATCTCTTGGCGGCCTTGCTTTTCACCGGCTTTTTTTTCACAGGAATCAAGACACCACCCTGGCCAGTGGACCACTGTGGGGACGACACGGAGGCGGAGCTATTTCTCTCGTCGCTCATGGGCCAGCGCCTTCAGCTCGTCCATGAACTGATCGATATCCTTGAATTCCCGGTACACCGACGCGAACCGCACGTAGGCGACTTGATCAAGCTGATGCAGCTCTTTCATGACCTCTTCCCCGACGGTGCGGCTCCGGATCTCCGTGTCCCCCATCTCTTGGACGCGCTTTTCTATTCGGTCCGTGACCGCTTCGATCGTCGGGGTACTGATGGGCCGTTTCTCGCACGCCTTCTTGAGACCGGCCATGATCTTCGTCCGGTCGAACGGCTCTCGCCTCCCGTCCTTCTTGACCACCATCGGCAGACTCTCTTCCACCCGCTCATAGGTGGTGTAGCGGCGCTTGCAGGAGAGGCACTCGCGGCGACGGCGGATGACCCCACCCTCCCTCGCCATCCGTGAATCCACCACCTTGTCCTCGAGCTCGTCACAGAATGGACACTTCACAGTAGGCGCCCCTCGCGTTAGGTGGAAGCCGCGTCGTACGAATGAAAGATCGGAAACCGGCCGCAGAGCGCCTTTGCCTGCTTGCGTACTTCACGTTGCACGCGCAGGTCCTGCGGCTGTTGGAGGACTCGGTCCACAAGCGAGACGATGTCCTGCATCTCGGCTTCCCGCATACCCCGTGTGGAGACGATCGGAGTCCCCAGCCTGATGCCGCTTGCGACAGCCGGGGGCTTCTCATCGTAGGGCACGGCGTTCTTGTTCACGATGATGCCGGCCGCATCGAGGGCGGACTCAGCCTCTTTGCCGGTCAGCCCCTTCGGGCTCAGGTTGACCAGAAACAGATGGGTATCGGTCCCACCAGAGACCACCCGGTACCCGCGCTCGACCAGCCCCGCCGCAAGAGCACGGGCGTTGGCGACCACCTGACGTTGGTACGATTTAAACGCCGGCGACAGCGCCTCATGCAGGGCCACCGCTTTGGCGGCGATCACGTGCATCAGGGGTCCGCCCTGGGTGCCCGGGAAGATGATCTTGTCCACGGCCTTGGCGTGCTCTGCCTTGCACATGATGATGCCGCCACGAGGCCCCCGCAGGGTCTTGTGGGTGGTGGTGGTGACGAAGTCTGCGTAGGGGATGGGGCTTGGGTGAAGCCCTGTGGCGATCAGCCCCGCAACGTGCGCGATATCAACCAGGAGGTACGCCCCCACCGATTGGGCGATCTTTTGGAACCGTGGGAAGTCCAAGATCCGCGCGTAGGCGCTGGCCCCCACCACGATCATGCGAGGGTGGCATTCCTCAGCGATGCGCTGAACCGCGTCGTAGTCAATCACTTCCGTCTCTCTGTCCACGCCGTAAAAGTAGGATCGAAAGAGGGTGCCGGAAAAATTCACGCGGCTGCCGTGAGTGAGATGCCCTCCCTGTGCCAGGTCCATGCCCAGGATCACGTCACCGGGTTTCAGGACCGACAGGTACGCCGCCATGTTGGCCTGCGACCCTGAATGTGGCTGCACATTGACATGGTCGGCGCCGAAGAGCTGCTTCGACCGCTGAATCGCCAGTTCTTCCACCACATCCACATGCTGGCAGCCGCCGTAATACCGCTTCCCTGGATAGCCCTCCGCATATTTGTTGGTCATCAGGCAGCCCTGGGCTGCCAGCACGGCGGGGCTGGCAAAATTCTCTGAGGCGATCAGGAGCAGCTTCTCGCGCTGGCGTTTTTCCTCAGCACGGATGGCGTCAAATACCGCCGGGTCAGTTGCTCTCAACGCCTTCAGTGAGCCTACCGCGTGACTCATACAGCTTACGACCTCTTTCTCGACTGGTGACGACGAACCCCTACCTCAATCCGACCCTTCAGCCTGACCAGGTTGCTAGGTCTCTACAGTCGAGGTAACCTCCTGCTTCTTGACCACCATGACCGACACGCTGGCGGTGACATCACGATGGAGCTTCACTGGCACAGTGAACGTTCCAAGCTCCTTGATCGGCTGCGCGAGCTGAATCCTTCTACGATCCACCTCAAACCCATGCTCGGCCAACCCCTCCACGATGTCCTTGACCGTCACGGACCCAAACATTTTATCGTCCTTCCCTACCTGAGCCGTGAGTGTGAGCGAGACCGCGGAGATCTTTTTCGCCACGGCCTCGATTTGCTGTTTCTCTTTCCGGGCCTTCTCGGCGGACACGCGCTTTACATGCTCAAGGGCTTTCACGTTTCGGCTGCTGGCCTCAAGCGCCTTGCGTCGTGGGAGCAGATAGTTTCTGGCGAACCCATCGGACACATCCAACAGGTCTCCCACATGCCCCAACCCTTCCACCGTTTCTTGCAGAATCACCTTCATAGAGCTAACTCCTTCTGTGAGAAGCGAAAAATCATACTGGGCACATGGGGGAAAAGTCAATTGTGGACAGCCTCTTTGTTCTGACGCTAAGATACGGCCAGGCCTGTGAAACGCGGTCCCACGGCTCCATGTCCAGTGCCTCAAGGCTATCCGGTGCAACTCTTCTATATCGTTGAGGTTATTATGACCGCGAATCTCCTTGCCACCACATGAAACTGATCGAGTTGATCGAGCACTGTTCGCGCAGACTCGCGGTTGAGCGAGATGGCGTATTAGCACGAGAGCTCGACACACCGGTCACTGCGTCGGGAGGCCGTCTCGTCTCGACGGCAGGAACACTCTACCTCTACCGGTTTGACGTGCCAGCAGATGCGCCGCTGCTGGAGGATCTGCCGGTCACCGTTATCCCGCCGGGGGACGTTGAACCCACCGAGGGGTGTGTGGTCGGCCGCCTTGACCAAGCCGTGCTGATCCAAACGTTCGATTCGTTCGGCCAGAGCGTTAACTCCCTCACGATCGTTCCCGACGCCACCGCCTTTTTCGACACAGCCTCGAAGCGGCTTGCGGAGATGGCGCACAAGTCCCAATCGTACACGCTGGGGCCGACTGAACGACTCCTCCCTTGGCTGGATCCGGAGCAATCAACGCACAGCCAGATGGCACAGGCGTCGGCCTCCACGTCCGTACTCACGACGGTCTGGAATGAAGATCCTGTGGCCCGACGGGCCAAGCTGGCGTCGTTAGCAATCGAGTTGGTCCGAAGCAACAAGAGGATCTTGCTGGTCAGTGCAGATCACCGACGGGCGGATGAGGCCTTAGGCACGATCGCTCGAGCCCTGCGCGGTGCCGGATTGCCCTTCAAGAGTCTGGTCAGCCGGTATGAAATGTCCGTGCAGAGGGAGGCGGCAGGGATGGCGCTGTCGGAGCTAGGGTTCGAGACGCAGATGCACCAGTTCTATGCGAGATCACGGGCCGATAAAGCCACGCTCCGTCGCAAGTACGACCGGTTCCGTGAGCTGACGCCGCTCCTGGCCTATAAGGCGCAGAAGCAACAGGAACTCGATGAGGTCAAGCACCTGGAATGGCGGCTCCTGACTGAGATTAGCGAACTTCAGGGGAAGATCAAGGAGGTCAGCACCACGATGGCCGAATACGAGGGGCTTCCGATCTGGAGGCGATTGGCCATGCAGACGATGGGCAAAAACATGGTCTCGCTGAATGAGTACGAGGCCATCTACGAACAGACGGTTCAGGGACTCTTGCATGAGCTGGAGGTGGCGAAGCGACGAATTGAAGCCCTGAGTCCGGAAGCGGCGATCCCAAAGGAGCTGCGTCCGGAATACAGTGAGCTCAAGGAGGAGATCACGAGATTGGGGGGCACCAAGCGGATCAGAGAATTGCTGGCGGCGGAAGAGGGCACCAACCGCCAGGCCTTCATTCAAAACAAGCGGGTGGTCGTCACGACGGCTGCGCGGGTGGTGTCCGATCCGTTGTTCGGCCGGGTCCGGTTCGACGTGCTGATAGCGGACGAAGCGCCCCTCATCCCAGCCCCCTTCTTGCTGGCCGCCGCTTGCTTGGCCCGGGAACGGATCGTGCTGAGTGGAGACACTCGTGATATTCCCGTCGTACGAGCGTGGGAGTCATGCGGGGCCTTGCCGTTCAATCGGCAGGCCACTCAGTCACCCTCAAAGGTCGGGTGAGTCCGTGGAAGATTCTTGAGGGTATCGTCGGCACGCTGCATTCAGCGCGCCTTGACGGACACAGGGCAATGGGCGATAATCCGACCCCCGACACCTTGCCGAAGTGGCGGAACTGGCAGACGCACCAGATTCAGGGTCTGGCGCCCTCACGGGTGTCCGGGTTCAAATCCCGGCTTCGGCACCATCAAATCCCCCTCCGCCCACCATGACCAGCTTTTCTGCTGTCGCCAGACCCTGGTATGTGGTCTATCTGGCCGGGGCACTTTTTGGCTTCTGGGCTTGACGGGCCTTCTCCTGGATCTCTCTCCATTGCTTCAGTTGGGCAGACGTGAGCACGGCGTTGATCTGGCGGCCGGTTGCCAGGTCAATATAGGTGATCGTTGCACGAATTGCTGCTTCCCGGTTCACCGCCTCCTTAATTTTCTCAAGCTCCGCTTCCTTCTTGAGAAGTTCTTCGATATCAGCGTTAGCAAGGGTTAGCTTGGCTTGCTCGATCTGCAATTGTTTGCTCAAGTCCAGAAGCAATTGACGGATCTTCTGCTCCTGTTCATCCGTCAATTTCAACTCCTTCTTGTAATCGAAGATGGTGGTCTTCTGGTCAGTGGATGGCGTGGTGGTCTGGGCATAGCCCTGCGTCGGAACCAGCACACCGGTCAGCAGAATTCCGGCCAGGACTGTGGTCTTGAACAGGTTCATGCGGCTCCTTTGTGAGATGGAGCGTGGAGGGCAAGTCGGACGCTTTACGTTTACGGGTGCGAGTGTACTGAGACTCTGACGGGACTGCAACTACGATTTACGGGAAAGGGGGATAAGGGCCCCAGCAACTCGCGGCGTTTATCTGGCCGGCTGACTCGCAGTGGATCGTGGCGCGGCTTCGGGCCGATCTTTCGGAACGAGCACAATGTCAATCCGGCGGTTTTTCTTCCGGCCTTCTGCCGTGGCGTTACTTGCCACCGGGCGTGTGTCTGCGTGTCCGACCGACGAGATGGTTGCCGGATCTATTCCGCCATCTTCTACAAGGCAGCGAACGGCATTGGTGGCTCGAGCCTTGGCCAACGCCAAGTTGGAAGGAAACATCGGTCGAAGCCTGGGGCTGATCGGCATGTTGTCGGTGTGCCCCTCAATCTGAATCCGCATATCAGCCACGCTTTTGAGAATCTGGCTCACTTGCATAAGGATTTCGCGACCGGTCGGACTGAGGTCGGCTTGGCCTGGTTCGAACTCGATATGAGAGACGAAGTAATCCACCCTTAGGAGGTCAACCTGTGGACTACTGATAGGCTGAGATCCCAATTGCCTGGTTGCTTGCTTCGGGACCAGGCTCGCGATCGTTCCTCTCTGTTCATTGCCTCCCGAGATCAGAACGTCCGAAGGCTCAAGCAAACTCGAGGGTACATAGACGGAGGTCAGCCTTTGTACCGTGGTGGAACCCGAGGGTTTTTCATAGTAGGTCGGCACAATGACATCAGGATTGAGATAGACAATTGTGCCTCTGGTCAACAGGCTGGGCGAAATGCCACCGAGTCCTCCCGTCCCCCCTCCTCCTGTGGGCACGCAGGCACCGTTGAAGGACACGCAGCTAGGGGGCACGTTCAACAGGTTGAGGGTATTGCTCGGAACCACGGTCCCGGTTAATACCCCGGAAAATCCCCCGACCTGCGTGGTGGCCGCTACTCCAAGACTGCCTGGGTTCACTGAAACAGTGATCGGCATCGCCATGGTGCCGACGATGCCCCCAAGAGCCTGAAGGGTGGAGTTGGCGCCAGCAGTGATATGGGTAGCCGCGCCACCGGCGCTCAGAATGGAGCCGCCTTGGGCAGTGACGTTTACGGCCCCGCCGGTGTTCAGGGCACCCAATGTCACATCCGTCCCAGCCGTATAGTTGATGGTGCCGGTCCCGCTGGACGTGGTGGCGGTCGGCGACATGCTGATCGCTCCGGTTGTTGAGGTGACGCCTACCGAGCCGGCCCCCGCGGTCGTGAGGTTGACGTTCTGGATGATCGTCGTTGCGGCACTCAGCGTCGCGCTGCCGCCAGTCACTGAGATTGGTGCAGAGGCTAACGTGATGGAATTTCCGGTCAGAGAGAGGTTGCCACCAACCGTCGCGCCATTCAACGTGAGGGCGCCAGTGGCGGTCACGCTCAGCGTTCCCGCGACGGTGGAGGCCCCCAGGTCCAGGGCATTCTGATCCACCAGCGTCACGTTATTCCCACTGGTCACGGCCACGGTACTGAAGTCATTGCCGACGTTATTCAGCGTGATGTCATTGCCCGCGGCGGCAGCTAGGGTGGTCGCGCCCGCCACGGTCACTGCGCCGGTCTGCGTAATCGCGCCAGCACTGTTCACCGTCAGCAGATTGGGCACCGTCATTGTTCCGAGCGTCACATCCCCTGAGGTCGTCGTCGAGAGCGCAACGTTGGAGCCGGCCCCACCGGCAGTCACCGTGGTGAGGACCAAGTTTCCACCGGTCGCATTCAGGGTGATCGAGCCGTTGGCTGTGGTGGCGCTGGTTACCGCCAGGGCGCCTGTGTTGCTGATGTCAATGGCGCCGGCCCCCGTC
>Ga0209861_1000054_pt1 | contig 12781 bp, 12 predicted proteins | sample GWRWS2_30_40_FD_187245 | JGI IMG/M metagenome (GOLD analysis project Ga0209861, IMG submission 187245) | Riverbed sediment microbial communities from areas with vegetation nearby in Columbia River, Washington, USA - GW-RW S2_30_40 (SPAdes)... | ecosystem: Environmental > Aquatic > Freshwater >...
ACGTGGCGAGGAGGCCGCACGCCTCGTCGAGCGCCGCCGCGACGAGCCCGCCGTGGACGATCCCCGGCCCGGCCTGGTGGCGCTCCCCGAAGATCACGACCGCCTCGTAGCGCTCGATCCCCTCCTCGGTCGGCTGCGGGAGGTGGATGCCGTCGGGATTGTCGCCGCAGCCCCAACACGCGGGATCGTGATGGGGTGGGACGACCCCCACTACCGAAGGCCGCCGCGCTCGAAATGGGCGCGGTAGAAGTTCTCGGAGCCGGCGGTCGCCATCGCCGCCGAGGCCGAGATCTCCAGCGAGAGCTTTCGGACGAGGCCCTCGGAGTCGAGCCACACGTCCACGGGAACGGTCGCGAGACCGGACTGCACGCCCATCTGCTCGACGAGCGAGAAGAGCTCCTCACGCGTCTCCGTGGGCCCCGCCTTCGCGTACTCGCGCGGATCGATCGTGGCGCGGTAGTGCGTCGTCTCGACGCCATGGAGCTCTTCGGTTCCGAGCGTCTCGATCTCCGCCGACGCCGCCTTCAGAAGGTCGAGCAGCGTGCGCGGATCGCTCGTCGCGAACTGATCGAGGTCGAAGCCCTGCACGTTCGCCTTCCCATCGGTCCGAATCCAGGACTTCCCCGCGGGCAGCCGATCGGCGACCGCCGGGAAGCGCACGTAGCTCACCGTCCCGGCCTGGACGGCGTCGATCTGCCAGCCACGCGGGTCGTCGAAGTCCGGGAGGTCCTCGTTGCGGTCCAGCGTGTAGTCGAACACCGCCGAATAGAACGCCCGGGCGGGCTCGGGGGTGGGGGTGACCAGGTCGTTGCGGACCAGCGACCCGGGCTCGTTCACGACCCGGGCGCCGATGTGCGCGCGGCCCTGCCAGAGGCCGAACCGGGCGCCGACCGGGTCGACGGCGAGCGCGCCGGCCCCACCTCGAACTCCCAGCCGAACAGCGAGCCGTAGAACCCCATCGCGCGCTCGAGGTCGGGGACGCCCAGGTCGATCCAGGTCGGGGTGCCGTCCGGTTGGTTCTCGGTGACGTAGCTCATCGCTCGCTCCTCGGGTCGGTTCCAGCCCCCTCGATGCTACGGGCTGGAACCGACATGACGAGCTGCTGCTGGGCCTGCCGGCGGGCCTGGCGCCCTAAACGTACAGGGCGTGGAGCCAGAGGTCGGCGAGGGTCTGGACGGTCAGGTCGCGGTCCAGCGGCTCCTTGCGGACGGCCCTGAGGAACATCGTCTGCTCGGCCATGGCGGCCAGGGCGGTCGCCGCCGTCCACGGGTCGACCGGCCTGGTCAGGCCCTGGGCGGCGGCCCGCTCGACGTTGCGGGCGATGCGGGCCACGAACTGGCGGCGCACCTCGCCGAGCACCCGGCCGAGCTCGGGGTCCTGGGTGGACGCCTCGGTCCAGAGGGCGATCAGGTCGGCGTCCCGGTCGTAGAGGTCGGAGAGGCCGCCGAGCACCTCGATCAGGCTGGCCCGCACGTCGCCGGGCCGCCACGGTTGGCCGGCCAGCTCGACCAGGGTCGCGGCGTTCTCGTGGACGAGCGCGGCCAGCGCGTCGCGCTTGTTCTTGAAATAGGCGTAGAAGGTGCCGTGGCCGACGCCGGCCCTGGCGACGATGTCCTCGACCCGGGTCCGGGCGTAGCCGAGGTCGGCGAAGGCTCGCCGGGCGGCGGCGAGCAGCCTGACTCTGGTCTCCGGGGCGCTTGGCACAGGGCGTAAGGATAGAACCCGCGAGCAGGAGAACAGAATCGAAGGTTCTCACGTCCTCCTTATCGGGCATCACTACAATCGTCTCCGGAGCGAACCAGGGAAAGGAGCCGGGCGGGTGGCGACGACGCGCCCCGACACGGGCGGCATGGACGACCTTGCCGCCGACTTCGACAAGATCCGCGCCAACATCGAGCGGGTCATCGAGGGCAAGACCGAGGTCGTCCGCCTCGCGCTCATCGCCCTGCTGGCCGAGGGACACCTGCTCATCGAGGACGTCCCCGGTGTCGGCAAGACGATGCTGGCCAAGGCGCTGGCCCGCTCGATCGACTGCTCGGTCCGACGCATCCAGTTCACCCCCGACCTGCTGCCCTCGGACGTGACCGGGGTGAGCGTGTTCAACCAGGAGCGCGGCGACTTCGAGTTCAAGCCGGGAGCGATCTTCGCCAACATCGTCCTCGGCGACGAGATCAACCGCGCCTCGCCCAAGACCCAGGCCGCCCTGCTGGAGTCCATGGAGGAGCGCCAGGTCACCGTCGACGGCATCACCTACCAGCTCGGGGTGCCGTTCATGGTGATCGCCACCCAGAACCCGATCGAGCACGAGGGCACCTATCCCCTGCCAGAGGCGCAGCGCGACCGCTTCATGCTGGAGCTGGCCATCGGCTACCCGACCAGGCAGGCCGAGATCGAGATCCTGGAGACCCACGGCCGCACCCCGACGCTGCTGGCCGACCTCGAGCCGGTGGCCGACGCCCCCACCGTCGCCGAGATGATCGAGGGCTGCAGGACGGTCCACGTCGCCGACACGCTCAAGCGCTACATCGTCGACCTGGTACGGGCCACCCGCGACCACGCCGACCTGGCCCTCGGCGGCAGCCCGCGGGCCGCCCTTGCGCTGCTGCGCGCGTCCAGGGCGGCGGCCGCCACCGTCGGTCGCGACTACGTCGTCCCCGACGACGTCAAGGAGCTGATCGTCCCCGTCCTCGCCCACCGGCTGATCACCGCACCCGAGGCCCAGATGATCGGGCGGACAGCCGCCGACGTGCTCGCCGACATCGTCGAATACGTCCCGATCCCCATCCGCGGCCGGGGTCAGCAGTAGCGATGCTGCGGGCGTTCACGCCCCGGGCGCTCGGCTTCGCCGCGGCCGCGGTCGCCATGTACCTCGCCGGCCGGCTCACCGGGGTGCCCGAGCTGTACATGCTCGCGGTCGCCGCGCTGGCCCTGCCGGCCGGCGCCCTGCTGGTGGTCACCTGGGGCAACTACCGGCTGGCGTCCAGCCGCTCGGTGCGGCCGGTGCGGACCTCGGTCGGCAACCGCATCGCCGTCACCGTCCGGGTCGACAACCCGACCAGGCTGGAGACGGGCGTGCTGCTGCTGGAGGACCGCCTGCCCTACCAGCTCGGGCCCGGCGCCCGCTTCGTGGTGCCGGGCATCTCCGGCGGGGACCGCGAGGTCCTCCACTACGAGCTGCGCGCGTCGGCCAGGGGCCGCTACACGATCGGCCCGCTGGCGGTGCGCCTCGCCGACCCGTTCGGGCTCGCCCAGGTCACCTCGGAGCTGGCGGGGACCTCCGACGTGATCGTGCACCCGCGGGTGGAGGCGCTGTCGGTGCCCGGCCTCGGAGGCGAGCTGGCCAGCTCGGCCGCGACCAAGGTCCGCTACCTGTTCAGCCAGGGCGACGAGTTCTACACCACCCGCGAGTACCGCGACGGCGACGACCTCCGCAAGGTCCACTGGCGCTCGTCGGCCAAGCGGGGCCAGCTCATGATCCGCCAGGAGGAACGGCCCTGGCAGGCCCGCGCGGTGCTCGCCATCGACCTGCGGCGGGCCGCCCACCGCGGCCACGGCGGCCGGGCCTCGTTCGAGCGGACCGTCTCGGCGGCGGCGTCGATCGCGCTGCGGCTGGGCCGCTCCGGCTACGAGCTCGCCATGGTGACCGACGACGGCCAGCAGGTCCGGCCCGCCGGCGTGGCCGACCAGGCCACCGCCGTGCTCGACTTCCTGGCCAGCGTCGAGCCGACCAGCACCGCCTCGGTGGTGCCGATGGCCGAGCGGCTGGCGCGGTCGGCCGGCGAGGGGCTGCTGGTCGCCGTCGTCTCGGTGCCCTCCGCCGAGGAGGCGGCGGCGCTGGCCCGCTGCCGGCTCGGCTTCGGCGGCGCCCTCGGCCTGCTGGTCCGTGCCGACTCCTGGCTGGGGCTGGCGGCCCGTGAGGTCGCCGCCGCCGACGCCCAGGCCGCCGGCATCGCCACGCTGCTCGAACGGGCCGGCTGGCGAACCGCGATGCTGTCCCGTACCCAACCCCTGGACGACCCATGGCGACGACTGACCGCGCCGCTCGGGCGCACGACACTGACTACGCGCAGGCGCTAGCGCTCGCCGGCCTGCTGGCCGGCGCCTCGCTGTCGCTCAGCCGGCTGTACGCCGGCAGCCAGTGGCTGCTGCCGACGTGGCTGACGATCGCCTGCGCGCTCGGGCTGGCCGCGCTGCTGCGGCGGCTGGGCGTGGGGCAGCTCCTGTCGCTGCTGGTCATGCTGGCCGGCTTCGTGGTGGTCGCCGGCATCCTGCTGTTCGCCGACACGGTCCTGCTGGTCGTCCCCACCAGGGAGACCCTCGTCGCGATGCTGCAGGCCACCGAGGTGGCGCTGCGGGAGGTCGGCGCGCAGGCCGCACCGGTCGACGTGACCCGGGAGTTCCTGCTGCTCACCTGCGCCGGTGCGTGGGCGGTGACGACCGCCGCCGACGGGCTCGCCTTCCGCGCCCGGCAGCCGCTGCTGACGCTGGTCCCCGCGCTCGGGCTGTTCGTCTTCCCGGCGGTGATCCGGCCCACCAGCCCCGCCTGGTACACCACCTGGTTCCTGCTCGGCGCCGCCGGCCTGCTGCTGTTCGAGGGCCGGGCGCGGCTGGCCACCTGGGGACGCTGGGTGTCCAGCGCCAGCAGCCGGCCGGCGGTCGGCTGGCGGCTGCCGATCACCAGGGCGGCGTCGACCGGGCGCTGGCTCGCGCTCGGCGCCTCGCTGCTGGCGCTCACCCTGCCGTCGCTGCTGCCCGGCTACGGCCAGCAGCCGCTGCTGGACTTCAAGGAGGGGCCGGGCAGCGACATCGGCGTGGCCATCAACCCGTTCGTCTCGCTGCGCACCCGCCTGCGCAACCCCGTGGAGGTCCCGGTCTTCAAGGTCAAGGCCACCCAGCGCTCACGCTGGCGGCTGATCACCTACGACCGCTTCGACGGCACCCTGTTCGTGCCCTCCCGGCCCCCGCAGCGCAGCCTCACCCCCTTCCAGGGCCAGACCGCCGGCGAGCTCGACCCCGACGTCCAGACCGCCCAGGTCACCCAGCAGTTCGAGATCCAGGAGCTGATCTCCTTCTGGCTGCCGGCGGCCACCGCGCCGGTCGCCGTGGACGCCGGCGGCCGGCGCGTGCTGGAGAGCACGGACTTCCGCAGCCTCACCGTCCGCCAGCGGGTCAGGAAGGGGTTCCGCTACTCGGTCGTCTCCCAGGTCCCCAACGTCCGGGCCGAGGACCTGGTCGGGCCCGCCGGCGGCGAGTACGACCGCCCGGAGCTGCAGCCCTACCTGGACACCGGCAACCTCGACGCCGCCGTCCGCAACCTGGCCGAGACGGTGACCCAGGGCAAGGACACGCCGTTCGAGAAGGCCCTCGCCATCCAGGACTACCTGCGCAACCCCGACCTGTTCAGCTACAACCTCAACGTGCCGAGCCTCGCCGAGGGCGGCAACCAGCTCAGGCGGTTCCTGTCGGACGTCCGCGAGGGCTACTGCGAGCAGTTCGCGATCGCCATGGCGATGATGGCCCGGCAGGTGGGCATCCCCTCCCGGGTCGCGGTCGGGTTCACCCAGGGGACGCCGAAGGACGACTACCTCCAGGTGACCACCCACGACGCGCACGCCTGGCCGGAGCTGTGGTTCCCGCGGGCCGGCTGGGTCTACTTCGAGCCGACCCCGCGCGGCGACGGCCAGGTCGACGTGCCGACCTACACCACCGCCATCGGCCGGGTGCCGGTCGACCCGTCGGCCCCGGGGGTCCTGCCCGCGGTCCCCGGCGGGCCGACCGACTCCACGGCGCCGCCCCGCACGCTGGCGCCGGAGCCCGTCGGAAGCCAGCCCCTTGGCGGCGGTGGCGGCCAGCCGGGCCTGCTGGAACGCCCCGCGGTCCGGGCGGGCCTGGCCGTGGTCCTGCTGCTGGTGCTGGTCCCGGCCGTCAAGTGGAGCCGCAACCTGCTGGCCAGGCGGCGGGCCGGGAAGCAGCCGCGCGACGCGGTCGCCGAGTCCTACACCGAGGTCACGAGCTGGGCGCGCGACGCCGGCATCGGCCGCCGCGGCGCCGAGACGCCGGCCGCCTACGCCCGCCGCCTGCACACCGACTTCGCCGACGACGCCGTGCCGCTGGTGGAGCTGACCGGGCTGTACGAGCGGGCCGAGTACGCGGCGGCCGAGCCCGGCAGCGAGCAGGCCCACCTGGCGAGGCGGCTGGCGCGGTCGGCGCGGGCGCGCCTCGCCGGCCGGCTCGGCTGGCGACGGCGGCTGGCCGCCGCGCTCAGTCCCCGCAGCCTGTTCGCGCCCCGCCCGGTCCTGCGCCACTGAGCGGGCCTATGGCGGGCCCTGGCCGCCTCGCTCCTCCCAGCGCTGGCGCCAGCGCTCGGTCGTCCGGCCCCACCAGGAGTCCAGGCCGCCGGCGGGGCCGGGTCGCTGGGCGGGCTGCTGCGGCTGGCCGGCGGCGGTCGCCGGCCCCTCGACGCTCGCCCGCCGGCGCATGGTCCGGACGAACAGGAACACCGAGGCCAGCATGATCACGAAGCCGGCGACGCCAAGGGCCACGTAGTTGACGAAGCCGACGACCAGGACGATCAGGCCGAGCACGAAGCCGACGACGGCCAGCTTCAGGCGGCGAGCGAGGTGAGCGCGGAACGAGGAGCCGACCTGATGGGCGAACTTCGGGTCCTCCTCGAGCAGCCGCCGCTCGATCTCGGCCAGGATGCGTTGCTCATGATCGGACAGCGGCATGTGAGGCTCCGGCCGGAACGTACGGTGGTGGCACAAGCGAGTGTACCTGGGCACTACCCCCTCAACAACAGCAGGCACCGGCAAATTCGGCCCTCACGACCCGCCGAACCGCGGCGGGCGGCGCTCGGCGAACGCGGCCCTGGCCTCGGCGTGGTCGGCGGAGGCGAAGGTGCGCCGCTGGGCCCGCCTGGCGGCCTCCATGCCCTCGACGGTGGAGCGCTCGAACGCCTCGTTCAGGGCCTGCTTGGCGAGGCCGAGGGCCAGCGTCGGGCCGGCGGCGAGCCCGCCGGCCAGCTCGGCCGCCTCGGTGGCCAGGTCGCGCTCGGGGACCACCCGGTTGACCAGCCCGATCCGCTGGGCCTCTTCGGCGCCGACCTGGCGGCCGGTGAAGATCAGCTCCTTGGCGCGGCCGAGACCGACCAGCCGCGGCAGCCGCTCGGTGCCGCCCAGGTCGGGGACGATCGCCCAGCGCATCTCCATGCTGGCGAACTCCGCCCGCTCGCTGGCCAGGCGCAGGTCGCAGGCGACGGCGAGCTGCAGCCCGCCACCGAACGCCAGCCCGTTCACGGCCGCGACCACCGGCTTGGGCAGCAGCTCGAAGGCGCTGATGGCGCGCTGCACGTCGGCGACGACCCGCTCGGCGGCGGCCGGGTCGCCCATGGCGGCGAACTCGGCCACGTCCAGGCCGGACGAGAAGGCCCGACCCGCGCCGGTCACCACCACCGCGCGGACACCAGGGTCGTCGCCGGCCCTGGCGGCGGCGGCCTCCAGCTCACCGAACATCTGCCGGTCCATGGCGTTGAGCTTCTCGGGCCGGTCCAGGGTGACGGTCGCCACCTGACCGGCGACCTCGTAGCGGACATGGGGAGGCATCGGTGCTCCTTGGCGAGGGGAACCCTGAGCCTACCGCGCGTCCGGTGGCAGCAACGGCTCGCGCCGGACCCGGGGCTGCTGGCGGGCCTCCTGGAACGCCTCGGCCGGCCGCTCGCTGGCCAGCGAGGCGAGGTCGATGGCCTCCTCGCCGAAGCGCTCCCGGACCGCGTCGGCGGCCCGCACCGCCACCTCCCAGCCGGGGCGGTCGGGGCCGAGCCGGAGCTGCACGGGGGCACCGGCACGCTCGTGCAGGTTGGAGACGGCCACGCCGACCAGGCGGACGGGCACCCGGCCGAGCCGCAGCCTGGCCAGCAGGTCGCCGGCGACCTCGTGCAGCTCGGCGTCGGTGTCGGTGGCCGCCGGCAGGGTGCGGGCCCTGGTGATGGTGCGGAAGTCGGCGAAGCGGAGCTTCAGGGTGACCGTCCGCCCCGTCAGCCCCGCCTCGCGCAGCCGGCGACCAACCCGCACGCAGCAGCGGAGCACCTCGCGGGCGAGCCGCTCCGGGTCGTCGATGTCGCTGGCGAAGGTCTCCTCGGAGCCGACCGACTTGGCCGCCTCGAACGGCACCACCGGCCGGTCGTCGCGGCCCCACGCCAGCTCGTGCAGGTGCGTGCCGAGGGCATGGCCGAGCGCCCGCTCCAGGGTGGCCCGCGGGGTGGCGGCGACCTCCCCGACCGTCCGCAGCCCGTAGCGGGCCAGCACCTCGACGGTGGCGTGGCCGGCGCCCCAGAGGGCGGCGACCGGCAGCGGGTGGAGGAACTCGATCGCCCGGTCGGCCGGGACGACCAGCAGGCCGTCGGGCTTGCCGCGGGTCGAGGCCAGCTTGGCCAGGAACTTGTTGGCGGCCACCCCGACCGTCAGCGCCAGGCCCGCCTCCTCGCGCACCCTGGCGCGCAGCAGCCTGGCGATCTGGACCCCGTCGCCGAACAGGCCACGCGCCCCACGGACGTCCAGGAACGCCTCGTCCAGCGAGAGCGGCTCGACCAGCGGGGTGACGCTCTGGAAGCTGCGCATGACCCTGGCCGACCAGCGGCGGTAGGCGGCGAAGTCGGGCGGGATCGCGACCGCCTGCGGGCACAGCCGGCGAGCCTGCGCCATCGGCATGGCGTTGCGGCAGCCGTAGGCGCGCGCCTCGTAGGAGGCCGAGGTCACCACCCCGCGGGCGCCGACGCCGCCGACCAGCAGCGGCCGGCCGCGCAGGCTGGGGTCCTTCTGCACCTCGACGCTGGCGTAGAAGGCGTCGAGGTCGGCGTGGAGGACCCCGAGACGGTCGGCGTCGCCGGGGGCGAGTGGCCGGCCGCCGGCGACCACCTCGCCGGTCGGCCGCACCCGCTCGACCCGCCTCGCCACCGATCCCTCCCGTCCCAGCGCCAGCCCCGGCCAAGGCTACCCGCAGGCCGCGACGGTGGCCGCCGGGGGCGGCGCGCAAGATCCAGGGCTACAGGTATAGCGTGGCGCTGCATGCGACGCCCGATACACGACCGCCTCTCGAGGATGACGGGGTGACCGACCGCACCGATCCCGTTCCGGCCGGCCCGCTGGACGCCGAGGACCTGCGCGCCCGGGTGGACCGGGCGCTGGCCACGCTGCTCGACCGTGAGCTGTCCGCCCTCGGCTTCCTCGGCGACGACGCCGGGCCGGTCACCGCCGCGCTGACCCGCTTCGTGCTCGGGGCCGGCAAGCGGCTGCGGCCGGCGTTCGTGTACTGGGGCTACCGGGGCGCCGGGGGCGCACCGGACGGGCCGGCCGCCGAGGCCGCGGTCGTGGCCGCCTGCTCGGTGGAGCTGCTGCACGCCTGCGCCATGGTCCACGACGACGTCATGGACGGCTCCGAGGTCCGCCGGGGCCGCCCGGCCATGCACGTCGCCTTCGCCGACCTGCACCGCAGCCGAGCCTGGCGCGGCGACCCGGCCGCCTTCGGCGAGGGCGCCGCCGTGCTCATGGGCAACCTGGCGTTCACCTGGGCCGACGTCGCCCTCGTCGACGCCGGGCTGGCCGGCGACCGGCTGGCCGCCGCCCTGCGGGCGTTCAACCGGCTCCGCTCGGAGCTGATGGGCGGCCAGTACCTGGACCTTGTCGAGGCGGCGCGGGGCGCGCCCAGCGAGGCGGCGATCCGCCGGGTGCTCCGCTACAAGTCCGGCAAGTACACCATCCAGCGGCCCCTGCACCTGGGGCACGCGATCGCCGGCGGCGACCCCGCCCTGGTCGCCACCTACTCGGCCTACGGGCTGCCGTTGGGGGAGGCGTTCCAGCTCCGCGACGACGTGCTCGGCGTGTTCGGCGAGCCGAGCGTGACCGGCAAGCCCGCCGGCGACGACCTCCGCGAGGGCAAGGAGACCTACCTGGTCATGCGCACCAGGCGGCGCGCCGACGACGCCGGGCGCCAACTCCTGGAGGGCGCCCTCGGCGACGGCAAGCTCACCGAGGACCGCGTCGCCGAGCTGCGGAGGGTGATCGCCGGCTGCGGCGCCCTGGAGGAGACCGAGGCCCGCATCGCCGAGCTGCTCGCCGAGGCCAAGGCGGCGGTCGCGGGGGCCGCCGGGATCGCCGAGGCCGCCAGGGAGGCGCTGCTGTCGCTCGCCGACCACGTCACCGACCGGAGCTCCTAAGCCCATTCGAGGTGGTCACCGGCCGGGCGAGGCCGTCCGTCGTGGACGGCTACCTCACCAGCCCGCTGAGCGGGTGGCGGGCGAAGAACGCGGCCAGGCCCCCGGCCCCGCGGACCAGGTAAGCTCGTATTCAACGGGTGGCGAGTTCGAGGGAGGTAGTGGACCGGCGATGGCGCGGACCGGCCGGCGTCCCGGCAACAGCGGCACCCGCGAGGCGATCCTCGACGCGGCCAGGCGCGCCTTTGCCGAGCGCGGCTACCAGCAGGCCACCATCCGCGAGGTGGCCGGGATCGCCGGCGTCGACCCGGCGCTGGTCCACCACTACTTCGGGACCAAGCAGGACCTGTTCGTCGCCGCCGTGGAGATCCCCGTCAACCCGTTCGAGGCGTTCATCGCGCTGGTGAGCGAGGAGGGCCTGGAGACCCTCGGCGAGCGGCTGCTCGGGCTGTTCCTGTCGGTCTGGGACCAGTCGGAGCAGCACAGCCCGATGCTGGCGCTGATCCGGTCGGCGGTGTCCGACGAGCGCGCCGCCGCCATGCTGCGGGAGTTCATCACCGAGGAGATCCTCGGCCGGATCGCCCGCGAGCTCGGCACCCCGGACGCCAGGCTCCGCACCAACCTGGTCGCCTCCCAGCTCGTCGGCCTGATCATGGCCCGCTACGTCATCCGCATCGAGCCGCTCGCCTCCACCCCGGCGCCGGTGCTGGTCGCCGCCATCGGCCCGACCCTGCAGCGCTACATCACCGGCGACATCGGCGGGCCGTCGCCGGCCGACGGCTCAAGGTAGGGCGGGGAAGCTGCCGGTGGCGGTCTCGGCGACCACCATCTGGGCGGCCGACTCCGACGGCGTCTGTCGGCTGGCCAATGCGGCCAGCGCGGCCTGGTCGCCGACGTCCTGGCCGGCCTCCTCCGACAGCAGCCAGCGCACCTCGAGCAGGTCGCAGTACGCCTGGATGGGATCGGCGTCGGGACCGAGCGCGGCCGCCGCCCTGGCCATCCCCGGCAGGAGCACCTCGTTCCGCCAGCGGAAGCCCGCGGCCACGTCGTCGGTCGCGCCCCGTTCCTCCGGGGGCCCCCCTTGGGGTCCCCAGGACCCCCCCGGCCCGGGCTGTTCGCTGGCCAGGCGCGACTGGTAGGCACGCAGGTCGTTGAGGAGGATGGTGGCCTGGCCCTCCCCCACCTCCAGGCCGGTCAGCCGCTGCAGCTCGATCGCGTGGAAGCGGCGGTTGGCGACCGCGACCTTGAGCCGCAGGCGGCTGCGGTCGCCGCTGGCCGGCTCCAGGGCCAGCTCGTCGACCGCGAAGCCGAGCTCGTTCAGCCGCCGCACCCTGGCCTCGACCTTGTAGCGCTCGTCGGGCCCGAAGGTCTCCTCGTGGGTCAGCTCCTCCCACAGGGCGCGGTAGCGGTCGGCGACGCTCTCGGCGGCTGCCACGTCCTCGTCCATGCGCTCGCCGCCCTCGCCCGTCTCCAGGGCGACGTCGACGAGGTCGCCGGCCACGTTCTCGACCAGGATGCCGAGGTCCAGGGCGCGCTGGCCGTCGGTCAGGCCGGGGTGCACCTCGCTGGTCTCGGCGTCGACCAGGAACGCCTGCAGCGTCTGCCCGTCCCGCTTGAACAGCGTGTTGGCCAGCGAGCAGTCGCCCCAGAACACCCCGGCCCGGTGCAGGTCGACCAGCAGGCTGGCGAGCGCGTCGAGCAGCCGCTCGCGGTGCTTGACCAGCTCGCGCGGCAGGCGCCGGAACAGCCGCCGGAACTGCCAGGAGTGGGCGAGGTACTCGGTGACCAGGATCGAGTTGCCGGTGTCGGCCTGGTCGACCAGGCCGATCGGGCGCACCGCCGGCAGCTCCCGCAGCTCCAGGTCGCGCAGGACCCGGTACTCCTTGTCGGCCACCCGTGCGGGCAGCTCCTTGAGGGCGTAGGTGACGCCGTCGGCCTGGACGAAGCGGACCAGGTGGCGGCTGGGACCGACGTCGAGCTCGCGGAAGTCGGCCGACTCCGGCGGCCACCGGCCGAGCGGCTCCAGCCAGGGCAGGGCGATCAGCCCCGGCGAGGCGGCGCGCAGACGAATCGAGATATCGGCCATCCGGGCCATGGTAGCCATCGCGCCCGAGCCGGTGACGGCGAGCGCGAAGGCCGCAACCGGCATATCCTCAAGCAGTCATGCTCGACTCCATCAGCAAGCCAAGCGACCTCCGTCACCTCAGCGCCGACCAGCTCCGCGAGCTGGCCGCGGAGATCCGGGACTTCCTCGTCCGGGCGGTCGCCGCCCGCGGCGGCCACCTCGGCCCCAACCTCGGCGTCGTCGAGCTGACCATCGCGCTGCACCGCGCCTTCGAGTCGCCGACCGACCGGATCATCTGGGACACCGGCCACCAGGCGTACGTCCACAAGCTGCTCACCGGCCGCCAGGCCGACTTCGCCAACCTGCGCACCTTCGGCGGCCTGTCCGGCTACCCGTCGCGGTCGGAGAGCCCGCACGACGTGATCGAGAACTCCCACGCCTCCACCGCCCTCGGCTACGCGCTCGGGCTGGCCGAGGCGCGCCATGCCGGCCACGGCGAGGGGCGGGTG
>Ga0209861_1000059_pt1 | contig 12509 bp, 10 predicted proteins | sample GWRWS2_30_40_FD_187245 | JGI IMG/M metagenome (GOLD analysis project Ga0209861, IMG submission 187245) | Riverbed sediment microbial communities from areas with vegetation nearby in Columbia River, Washington, USA - GW-RW S2_30_40 (SPAdes)... | ecosystem: Environmental > Aquatic > Freshwater >...
AGAGCGTCGTGCCGTGGTCGCCTCCAAGATCGGGCTGCACATGCGGGTGGCCGCGGAGTTCGCCCGGCTCGCCGGCAGGCAGCTCCCGGTGAAAGTCCTGGTCGCCACGGGCGGCAAGGAGCCGGTCGAGGCCAGGCGCATGCTGGACGTGCTCAAGCTCGACGTGCTCGGCGGCCAGGAGGTGCTGCTGAGCGCCGAGGGCGACGGGGCCGAGCGGGCCCTTGACGAGATGGTCGCGTTCGTCGAGACCGACCACGACGCGAAGCCGGATGCGGGTGCCTGAGCCGGCGCCGGCACTGCAAGGGGTCGGGGTCAGCCCCGGGGTCGCCGTCGGGCCGGTCGCCTCGATGGGCGGTGGGGTCCCCGAGCCACCGGCGGCCGGTGACAGGCCCCACGGCGACCCGGCCGCCGAGGCCGAGGCGGCGGCGGCCGCGCTGGAGGCGGTCGCCGCCGACCTGGAGGCCCGCGGCGAGCGTGCCGGCGGCGAGGCCGGGGACGTCCTGCAGGCCCAGGCGATGATGGCGCTCGACCCCGGCCTCGCCGAGAAGGTCGAGCAGGCCACCGCCGAGGGCCGAACGGCCGCCAGGGCGGTCTTCGAGGCGTTCGCGAGCTACCGGGAGGAGCTCGCCGAGGCCAGCGAGTACATGGCCGCGCGCGTCGCCGACCTGGACGACGTCCGGGACCGGGCCGTCGCCCGCCTGCTCGGCGTGCCGATGCCGGGCGTGCCCGACCCCGGCCACCCGTTCGTGCTGGTCGCCCGCGACCTGGCACCGGCCGACACCGCCGCCCTCGACAAGCGGACGGTGCTCGCCTTCGTCACCGAGGAGGGCGGCCCGACCAGTCACACCGCGATCCTGGCCAGGTCGCTCGGGGTGCCGGCGGTGGTCGGCTGCGCCGGCGCCACCGCCCTGGCGGACGGCGTCCGGGTGCTGGTCGACGGCGGCAGCGGCGAGGTGGTCCCCGACCCGGCCGAGGCGACGGCCGCCGCTGCCCTGGGGCGCGCCGCGGCCAGGCGCTCCGCCCTGGCCGGCGCCCCGTCCGGGCCGGGCGCGACCGCCGACGGCCATCGGGTGCTGCTGCTGGCCAACGTCCGCGGGCCGGCCGAGGTGCCCGACGCCCTGGCCGCCGGGGCCGAGGGGGTCGGCCTGTTCCGCACCGAGTTCCTGTTCCTCGACCGGACGCGGCCGCCCGCCGTGGCCGAGCAGGAGACCGCCTACCGGCAGGTGCTGGACGCCTTCCCCGCCGGCGCCAAGGTGGTGATCAGGACCCTCGACGCCGGCGCCGACAAGCCGCTGGCCTTCCTGACGCCCCGCGACGAGCCCAACCCCGCCCTCGGCCAGCGCGGCCTGCGCGCCGTCCGCCTCACCCCCGAGGTCCTCGCCGGACAGCTCGAGGCCGTCGGCCGGGCCGCAGCGGCCAGCCGCGCCGAGGCCTGGGTGATGGCGCCGATGGTCGCCACCGCCGCCGAGGCGGCCTGGTTCCGCGACCAGGCCCGCCGCCAGCGGATCGCGATGGCCGGGGTGATGGTCGAGGTACCGGCGGCCGCCCTGCTCGCCGAGGCGGTGCTCGCCGAGGCCGACTTCGCCAGCATCGGCACCAACGACCTCGCCCAGTACACCTACGCGGCCGACCGGCAGCTCAGCGGCCTGGCCGCCTTCCAGGACCCATGGCAGCCGGCCCTGCTGGCGCTGGTCGCCAGGGTCGGCGAGGCCGGCCGGTCGCTCGGCAAGCCGGTCGGCGTCTGCGGCGAGGCCGCCGGCGACCCCCTGCTCGCACTGGTCCTCGCCGGCCTCGGCGTGACCAGCCTGTCGATGGCCCCGGCCGCGCTGGCAGAGGTCCGCCTGCTGCTGGCGCGCCACACCCTGGAGGACTGCCGCCGCCTGGCCGCCATCGCCCTCGCCGCCCGCGACGCCGACACCGCCCGCGCGCAGGTCCGCGAGGCGGCCCCGGCAGCCGCCGAGCTGGGCCTGTAGCCGCCGGCGCGGCGCGAGGTGGCGCAAGCCGCCGCGGTTGTTGCGCCGCCGACCTCTGGGAACAGAGCGGGCGAGCCCGTAGGATTGGGTGCAACCACCGCTCCCGACCCGGCGCCGAAGGGGACATCGATGGGGACGCTCACGCTCTCCACCCGCATCACCCTGCTCCGGGTCGCGCTGGTGCCGCTGCTGCTGTGGCTGCTGCTCGCCGAGGGCAGGATCGAGCACGCGGCGGTGCTGGCCGCGGCCGTGTTCCTGGTCGCCTCGTTCACCGACTTCGTCGACGGCTACCTGGCGAGGCGCTGGCAGCAGATCACCATGCTCGGCAACTTCCTCGACACCACCGCCGACAAGCTGCTGGTGGTGGGCGCCCTGCTCGGCCTGCTGGCGCTCGGCCGGGTCAACGTCTGGGTGGCCTTCGTGGTGATCGCCCGCGAGGTGGCCGTGCTCGGGCTGCGGGCGGTGGCCGCCGCCGCCAACGTGGTCATCTCGGCCACGATCTGGGGCAAGCTCAAGTTCAACGTCCAGGTCGTCGGCATCACGCTGGCGATCCTGCGGCCGCCGGTGCGGCTCGGCTCGCTCTGGCTCGACGAATGGGCCATGCTGCTGGTGGCGCTGGTGAGCGCCGCCTCTGCCGTGGACTACTTCGCGAGATTCGGCGACCTCATACGGGCGGGACGGTGATCCGATGAGTGGCGCAGGGGACCGGGTCCTGGTCACCGGCGGGACCGGCTTCGTCGGCGGGCTGGTGCTGGCGCGGCTGGTGGCCGACGGCAGGCAGGTGCGGGCGCTGATCCGCCGCCCGGCGGACCGCGAGCAGCTCCCGGACCCCCGGGTCGAGCTCGCGCTCGGCGACATCCGCGACGAGGAGTCGCTGGCACGGGCGGCCGACGGCTGCGCGGTCGTCTACCACATGGCCGGCCTGAACCAGCTCTGCCTTCCCGACCCCGCCCCCCTGTACCTGGTCAACGTGGAGGGCACCAGGCGGTTGCTGCAGGCCGCCAGGCGGGCCGGGGTGCGGCGGGTGGTGCACACCAGCTCGGCGGCGACCCTCGGCGGCGACGGCACCCGCGAGGTCGACGAGACGGCGGAACCGCCGGACGAGTTCACCTCACACTACGCGCGGTCCAAGTTCCAGGCCGAGCAGCTCGCCCTCGCCTTCGACGGCGTCGAGGTGGTGGCGGTCAACCCGAGCTCGGTGCAGGGGCCCGGTCGCACCACCGGCACCGCCAAGGTGTTCATCGGCTACCTGAACGGCCGGCTCCCCTTCGACCTGCCGGCCCGCTTCGGGCTCTGCTACACCGAGGACTGCGTCAACGGCCACCTGCTCGCCGAGGCCAAGGGCCGGCCGGGCCAGCGCTACGTGCTCAACACCGCCACCGTGACCAACACCGAGGCGATCGACCTGATCGCCGTCATCGCCGGCCTCGCCGACCGGCCGCGGACCCTGCCGCTGCCGCTGGCGATGGCCGCCGCCGCGGGCGCCGAGGCACTCGCCCGGCTCCGCGGCCGGCCGCCGAGGCTGTGCCGCGAGTTCGTGCGCACCGCCGGGCACCCGCACCTGTACGACGGCTCGCGGGCGGAGCGGGAGCTGGACCTGCGCTACACGAATCTACGAATGGCCATGGAGGCCACCGTGCACTGGTACGTCCAGCAGGGGCTGGTCACCCGGCCGCTGCCACGGTTCACCGGCCAGTGGACGGAGGGCCCCGGTCAGCCCGCCGGCGGAGGGTCCTTGTTCGACGCGGAGGCGGGCGAGCAGGAGCAGGAGCAGGAGCCACGACCGTGACGCCGCTGCTCGAGACCGACGTGGTGGTGGCCGGCGGCGGCGTCACCGGCGTGGCGGTCCTGCGCGACCTCGCCCTCCGGGGCGTGAACGCGGTGCTGGTCGAGCGGTTCGACCTCGGCACCGGGACCTCCGGCCGCTGGCACGGCCTGCTGCACTCTGGCGCCCGCTACGCGGTGCGGGACCAGGAGTCGGCCCGCGAGTGCATCGAGGAGAACACCGTCCTGCGGCGCATCGCCCCCCATACCGTCGAGGACATCGGCGGCCTGTTCGTGCTGCTGCCCGGCGACGACGAGGCGTACGCCGGCAAGTTCGTCGAGGGCTGCCAGGCCTCCGGCATCCCCACCGAAGAGCTGTCGGCGGCCGAGGCCCGCCGCCGCGAGCCGCTGCTCGCCCCCGACGTCAAGCTCGCCTTCGCCGTGCCCGACGGCGGCATCGACTCGTGGGCGCTGCTGCGGTCGATGGCGGCGGACGCCGAGGCGCGCGGCAGCCGGGTGCTCGTCCGCCACCCGGTGGTCGGCGTGGAGCGCGACGGCGACCGCATCACCGCGGTCCGGGTGCACGACCAGGTCGCCGGGGAGGACCGCCTGATCGGCTGCCAGTGGGTGGTGAACGCCACCGGCGCCTGGGCGGGGGAGATCGGCCGCATGGCCGGCGTGCCGATCCGAATGATCGCCGGCAAGGGCGTCATGGTGGTCATGGCCAGCCGCTACGTCCGCGGGGTGGTCAACGCCTGCCGCAAGCCGGCCGACGGCGACATCATCGTCCCCCAGCACGAGGTGGCCATCCTCGGCACCACCTCGGTCCAGGTGGACAGCCCCGACGACATCGCGGTCGCCCCCGCCGACGTCGACCGGATGATCGACATGTGCGCGCAGATGGTGCCGTCGCTCGCCTCCGGCCGGGTGCTGCGTGCGTTCGCCGGGTCGCGGCCGCTCTACCAGCCGGAGTCGGAGGACGGTGGGGCCTCCGACGGCGGCGACACCCGGGAGGTCAGCCGCACCTTCACCGTGCTCGACCACGCCAGCCGCGACGGGCTGGGCAACATGCTGAGCATCGTCGGCGGCAAGCTGACCACCTGCCGGCAGATGGCGGAGGCGCTGGTCGACCGGCTCGCCGAGCGGATGGGGGTGACCGAGCCCTGCCGCACCGCCACCGAGGTCCTGCCCGGCGCCGACCACGGGCCGCACCGGCTGGCCGCGCCGCTGGCCGGCGTGGAGCGCGACGGCGCCTACGGCGAGCTGATCTGCGAATGCGAGCTGGTCACCCGCGGGCAGGTGCGCGCCGCGATCGCCGACGGCCTGACCGAGCTGGAGGACCTGCGCCGCAAGCTGCGCCTGGGCTACGGCCCCTGCCAGGCCGCCTTCTGCGCCTGGCGCGCCGCCGGGATGCTGTCGGAGGGGTCCGGAGGTGATCACCTGGGCGGGCTGGAGCGGTTCCTGGAGGAGCGCTGGCGCGGCCAGCGGGCCACCATCTGGGGCGACCAGGCCCGCCAGGCCCTCCTCAACCACGCCATCTACCGCGGCATCTTCGACCTGCGCGGCGCCGGCCGTCCCGACGAGGCCGCCGCGGCCGGCCTCCCCCGGGCCGAGCCGGTCGGCGGCGGCTGATGCGTGCCGACGTGGTGGTGGTCGGCGCCGGCCCGGCCGGGCTGGCCACGGCCGTGCGCCTGGCCGAGGCCGGCCGCCAGGTGCGGGTGATCGCGCGCGGCAACGGCTTCACCCACTGGGGGGCCGGCGCGGTCGACGCGCTCGGCCGGCTCGGCGGCGAGCGGGTCGAGCGGCCGCTGGAGGCGGTCGGCCGCCTCCCGGAGGACCATCCCTACCGGCTTGCCGGCGAGGCCGCCCTGCGCGACGGCCTCGACTGGTTCGCCCGCTTCGCCGCGACGGCCGGCCTGGCCCACGCCGGCGACCCGGAGCGCAACCGCGACCAGGTCACCGCCCTCGGCGTCCTGCGGCCGACCTGCCTGCTGCCGGAGCCGGCGGCCCAGGTGCTGCCGGAGGGGTCCGGGGAACCCCAAGGGGGTGCCCCGGTGGATCGGGAGGGGTCCGGGGAACCCCAAGGGGGTGCCCCGGTGGGTCGGGGCCGCGTGGCGGTGGTCAACTTCGAGGGCTTCCGCGATTTCTCGCCGGCGCTGTGCGCGGCGGGACTCCGCGGCGCCGGCGTGGACGCGGTCCCGGCGAGCGCGCCGCTGCCCCCGTGGGACCACGCCCGCTACTTCAGCGCGGTCGAGCTCGCCAGGGCGATCGACGACGACGACTTCCGGCGGCGCCTGGCCCCCGGGCTCGCCAGGGCGGCGGCCGGCGCCGACGTGGTGGTCGTGCCGGCCGTGCTCGGCGTGCGCGGCGGCCACGAGCCCTGGGCCGACCTGCAGCGGCTCGTCGGGACGCCGCTGGTCGAGGCGGCCACCGCCCCGCCGTCGATCCCCGGGCTGCGGCTGTTCGCCGCCTACCGGCGGCGGCTCGACGCCCTCGGGGTGGGCTGGCAGTTCGGCTTCCCCGCGGTCGGCGTGGAGCGCGACGGCGACCGCGTCACCGCCGTGCGCAGCGAGGGCGCCTCCCGCGAGGTCGTCACGCACTGCCAGGAGCTGGTGCTGGCCACCGGCGGCGTGGCCGGGCACGGCATCGAGGCCAACCGCGACGGCACCCTGGCCGAGGTCGTGGCCGGGCTGCCGGTCGAGGGCTTCCCCGACCGTACCGCCTTCCTCGGCGAACGGTTCCTCGGCGAGCATCCCCTCGGCGCGGCCGGGGTCCGCGTCGACGCCGAGCTGCGCCCCATGAACGCCTCGGGCAGCCCGGTCCATGCCAACGTCCGCTGCGTCGGCGGCCTGCTCGCCGGCCACGACCCGACGGTCGAGGGCTCGCGCGAGGGGGTCGCCCTGGCCACCGCGACCCGGACCGCCGAGCTGCTCGCCCCGACCCCAACGCCCGCCACCTGACCGGGAGGACGCCGTGCTGCACGTCGAGCAAACGGCCGACCGCTGCATCAAGTGCAACGTGTGCAACACCGTCTGCCCGGTCTCGGCGGTGACCGACCTGTTCCCCGGGCCGAAGTACGAGGGGCCGCAGGGCCAGCGGTTCCGTGCCGGGATCGACACCGGCGACTCGCCCGACCACTCCCTCGACTACTGCTCGGGTTGCGGGCTCTGCACCCAGGCCTGCCCGGAGGGGGTGATGGTCGCCGAGATCAACCAGGTCGCCCGCGAGCGGCTGGTCACCGCCAGGGGCGGGCTCGGCCTCCGCGACAAGCTGATCAGCCGGCCGTCGCTGATGGGCCGGCTGGCGCGGCCGGTGGCGCCGCTGGCCAACCTGCTGATGGCCGCCCGGCCGGTGCGGTTGGCGGTCGAGAAGGCCATCGGGGTGCACCGGGCCGCGGCCATGCCGCGGTTCTCGGGGACCACCTTCCGCTCGTGGGCGCGCCACCACCGGGCGCCGTCCGACGCCACCCGCACCGTCGCCTACTTCCACGGCTGCGCGGTGCAGGAGTTCGAACCCGAGATGGGCGCCGCCGTGGTCCGCGTCCTGGAGCGCAACCGGGTGCGGGTGACCTTCCCGCGGCAGGCCTGCTGCGGGCTGCCGCTGGTCTCCAACGGCGACTTCGAGGCCGGCCGCGCCGCCGCCGTCCGGCTGGTCGGGCGGCTGCGGGCCGCCGCCGACGACCCCGGCGTGATCGTGGCCAACTCGACCTCGTGCGGCATGACCCTCAAGGCCAAGTACCGTGAGCTGCTCGGCATGGACGACGCCGCCACGCGGGCGGTCTCCAGGGCCGTCTACGACATCTGCGAGTACCTGCTGGAGCTGGCCGACGAGGACGCCCTGGACCGCTCGTTCGCGCCGCTGCCGGCCAAGGCCCTGTACCACCCGCCATGCCAGCTCATGGCCCACGGCGTCGGCACCCCGGCGCTGGACCTGCTGGCCATGGTGCCCGGGCTGGAGGTCGAGCGCTCGCGGGCCGGCTGCTGCGGCACCGCGGGCACCTACGGCACCAAGGTGGAGAAGTACCAGATCGCCATGGACGTCGGCGCCGGCCTGTTCGAGCAGGTCACGGAGGCGCGGCCGGACTTCGTGGTGTGCGACTCGGAGACGTGCCGCTGGCACATCGCCAAGGCGACCGGCCTGCCCGTCTACCACCCGGTGCAGGTGCTCGACCGCGCCTATCAGGTTTGAACGCCGGCTGCGTCGTCCATACCGAAGGCGACCAGATCAGCCGGCTGCCATCAAACCGAGTGGAGAGGACACACAATGGGCATTCTCGGGTGGATCGTTCTCGGGCTGCTTGCCGGGGCCATCGCCAAGGCCATCCTGCCGGGCAACGACCCGGGCGGCATCATCGTCACGATGATCATCGGCATCGTCGGCGCGTTGCTCGGCGGGTTCCTCGGCCAGGCGCTGTTCGGCGTGGACACGCTCGACGAGTTCTTCGACATCAGCACCTGGCTGACCGCCATCGTCGGCGCGATCATCCTGCTGCTGCTGTACCGGATGGTGGTCGGCAGGGGCCGACGCCGGGTCATCTAGGGCGTCCCGTGGCGCGGCGGCCGAGCACCGCGGCCGCCGCGCCGGTGAGCCCGGCGGCGGCCAGCGCGCCCCGATGGGTCGCCAGCCACAGTTGCAGGCTGTGGCCGTGGGCGCGGTGGTCGAAGCCGCCGTGCGCACCCCGGTCGCCGGGCACCGGCCGCCACAGGTTGGCGGGCCGGTCGGGGCTGGCCGGCTCGCCGGTCTGCTGCGACTGGTAGCCGGTGCGGCCCAGGTAGCGGTCCAGCAGGCCGGGCGCGACGGCGTTCGCCAGCAGGGTGGCGACGGTGGAGGCGCCGACCCGCAGCTCGCGGCGGCGGTGGGTGGCCGCCCAGACGACCGCCCTGGCCGCCACCTCCGGCTGGTAGATGGGTGGCACCGGCTGGGCCCTGCTCGGCAGGCGCGAGAGCGCGACCTCGAACTGGGGCGTGTTGAGGGCGGGTAGCTGGACCATGGTGATGCGCACCCTCGACCCGTCGTGGAGCAGCTCGCAGCGGACCGACTCGGTGAAGCCCCGGATGGCGTGCTTGGCGCCGCAAGAGGGGCTCTGCAGCGGGATGCCGCGGTAGGCGAGGGCCGAGCCGACGCAGACGACCACGCCCCGGTCCCGCGGCAGCATGCGGTCCAGCGCCGCCCTGGTGCCGTACACCACCCCCAGGTAGGTGACCTCGGTGGCGCGCCGGAACTCCTCCGCGGCGATCTCGGTGAACGGCGCGAACACGGAGGTCATGGCGTTGTTGACCCAGACGTCGATGGGTCCGAGCTCCCGCTCGACCTGGCTCGCGGCCCGCTCCACCGCGGCCGCGTCGGCGACCTCGGTGGCGACGGCCAGCGGCCGGCCACCGGCGCTCTCGACCTCCTTGGCCGTGGCCTGGAGGGCGTCGTCGCCCCGTGCCAGCAGCCCGACGCACGCGCCGAGGCTCCCGAAGGCACGGGCGGTGGCCCGTCCCACGCCCGAGCTGGCCCCGGTGATCACCACCACCTTGGGTGCTTGCATGGCGCTCTCCCTCCGCCTTGACGACCCCGGGTGGGCGCGGTCACGCGCCTCCGGCCATCGCCGGCCTCGGCTGCTCCTCGGGGTTGACCAGCACGTCGACCAGGGCGGGCCCCGGGTGGGCGAAGGCGCGGCGCACCGCCCGCTCGACCTCGGCGGCCCGCTCCACGCGCAGGCCGAGGGCGCCGTTGGCCGCGGCGAAGCTGGCGAAGTCGGCCCCGACCGCGCCGTTCGGCGAGTCCTGGCGCCCGAGGCCAGAGCTGTTGCTGATGACCACCTTCACGGGCAGCCGGTGGTGGATGGCGGTGAGCAGCTCGCCCATCACCCTGGCGAATCCGTCCGACCCGGTGACGGCGATGCAGCGGCGTCCCGGGTGCGCCCACTGGGCGGCGATCGCGTACGGCAGGCCGGCCGCCATCGTGGCCAGGTTGGCCGACAGCAGGTACTCGCGGCGGCCACGGATGTCGAAGTGGCGGGCCGTCCAGGTCGCGACCACGCCGGAGTCCGAGGCCAGGATGGCGTCGGCGGCCGCGTGCCGGTCCACGACCCGCATCAGGTACTGCGGCTGGATCGGGTCGCGGGTCTGGTCCTCCAGCTCGTGCATGCGCTGGCGCCAGCGCGCCATGCCGGCCTGGGCCGCTTCCAGGAAGCTGCGATCCTGCTTGGGCTGCAGCAGCGGCAGCAGCGCCCGCAGCGTCTCGGCCGCGTCCCCCACCAGCGCGGTCCCGGTGCCGGCCGCGGGACCGCCCATCCTGGCCAGGTCGGTCGCGAGCTGCACGGCCCGCACCTTGCCGGGGTCCGGCATGCTCCGCACCCAGGGGAAGTTGGTGCCGACGACCAGCAGGGTGTCGGCGCCGCCGAGGGCGTCCTCGGAGGGCCTGGTGCCGAGCACCCCGACGCACCCGGTGGTGAGGGGGTCGTCGTCGGGGACCGCCGCCTTGCCCGGCAGCGACTTCACGATCGGGCTGGCCAGCCGCTCGGCCACCGCCCGCAGCTCCGCCCTGGCCGCCAGCCCCCCCGCACCGACCAGCAGCGCCACCCGGCTCCCCTGGTTGAGGACCTCGGCGGCCCGGCGCAGGTCGGCGTCGGGCGGCACGCCCGGCCCGGCGGTGAGCAGCGGCGCCGTCGGCGGCGTGCCGGTCGGGGTCAGCAGCGCCAGGATGGTCGGGTCGGCCGCGGTCTCCTCGAGCCCAGGAGGGAAGGTGATGTGGGACACCGTCCCCCTGGCGAGCGCGTGGCCGATGCCGATGTCGACCACCGCCGGGACCTGCAACGGCACGTCGACCTTGACGTTGTAGTCGGCGACGTCGTCGAAGACCTTCTCGAGCTGCAGCTCGTGCTGGAAGCCGGTGCCGAGCAGGCGGATCTCCTGGCTCTCGGTCACCGCCAGGACGGGCTGGTGGTCGAGCTTGGCGTCGTAGAGGCCGCCGAGCAGCCGCAGCGCGCCCGGGCCGGAGGTCGCCAGGCAGGCGCCGATCCGGCCGGTCGCCTTGGCGTAGCCGCTGGCCATGAGCCCGGCCGCCTCCTCGTGGTGGACCCGTACCAGGCGGATGCGGTCGCGCCGGCGCCCGAACGCCTCGACGACGCCGTCGTCGCCGTCGGCGGGCAGCCCGAAGACGGTGTCGACCCCCCAGTCGACCAGTCGTCCCACCAGCAGGTCGGCGACGAGCTCCCGCACCAGGCCCTCCCCCCGAGCGTGGCGAACGTCCGGAAGCTACCAGATTGCCGGGTCGGGATCGATCACCGTTCGTTGACCACGTCGGCCAGGGCCTTGACGAGGAGGTGCGTGGAGGTGGCGCCGGGATCCTGGTGGTCGCGGGACCGTTCGCCGAGGTAGCTGGCCCGTCCCTTGCGGGCCACCAGCGGGATGGTGGCCTTCATCCCCGCCTCGGCGGCCCGCTCGGCCTGGTCCAACGCCTGGCCGAGGTCGCTGCCGCCGGCCAGCGCGGCGTCCAGGGCCTCCAGGGCGGGGTGCCAGGCGTCCAGCATGGTCTTGTCCTCGAGCTGCGCCTTGCCGCGCGCGACCACGCCCTCGTACCCCGCCCGGAGGGCGGCGGCGAGCGCGCCGTCCTCCACCGTCTCGGCGTCGCCGAGCCCCTTGCCCACGGCCAGGTAGAACGACCCGTACAGCGGGCCGGAGGCGCCGCCCACCTTGCTGATCAGGGCCATGCCGACCGCCTTGAAGACGCTGCCGAAGTCGGCGGCCTCCAGGCCGTCGAGGCGTTGCAGGACCGCCTTGAAGCCCCGGTTCATGTTGGTGCCGTGGTCACCGTCGCCGATGGCGGCGTCCAGCCTGGTGAGGGCGACCGCGTTCTCGTCGATGACCACCGCCGAGGCTCTGACCCACGACACCGCCTGGGCGGCGGTGAACACCGATTACACCCCCCAGCGCAGGGCCGGGGTGTGCACCGGGGCGTCCCACAGTCGGGTCTTCTCGTCGTCCAGCCGCAGGATCGTGATGGAGCAGCCCTGCATCTCCAGGGAGGTGATGTAGGGACCGACGAGGTGCCTGGCGACCTGCACGCCGCCCTCGTCCAGGAGCTGGCAGACCCGCCGGTAGACCACGTACAGCTCGGCGAGGGGCGTGCCGCCCATGGAGTTGACGAACAGCAGCACCTGCTCGCCGGAGTTGAGCCCGAGGTCCTCGACGACCGGCCGCGTCAGCCGGTCGGTGAGCTGGTCGGCGGACTCCATCTTGATCCGCTCCCGACCCGGCTCGCCGTGGATGCCGATGCCGACCTCGGCCTCGTCGTCGCCCAGGTCGAAGGTTGGCGATCCCGCCGCCGGCACCGTGCAGGAGGTCAGCGCCAGCCCCATCGACCGCACGTTGGCGTTGACGTCCCGCGCCAGGTCGGCCACGGCGGCGAGGTCGGCGCCCTCCTCGGCCCTGGCCCCGACGATCTTCTCCATCAGCACGGTCCCGCCGACCCCCCGCCGCCCCTGGGTGTACAGCGAGTCCTTGACCGCCACGTCGTCGTCCACGACCACGCTCTGCACCTCGATGCCAGCGTCCCGCCCAAGGTCCGCCGCCATCTCGAAGTTCATGATGTCGCCCGAGTAGTTCTTGACGATGTGGAGCACCCCGGCCCCGCCGTCGACCTTGGTGGTCGCCCACTCCATCTGGTCCGGCGTCGGCGAGGTGAACACCTCGCCCGGGCACGCCGCGTCCAGCATCCCCCTGCCGACGAACCCGCCGTGCATCGGCTCGTGCCCCGACCCGCCGCCGGAGATCACGCCGACCT
>Ga0209861_1000063_pt1 | contig 12159 bp, 10 predicted proteins | sample GWRWS2_30_40_FD_187245 | JGI IMG/M metagenome (GOLD analysis project Ga0209861, IMG submission 187245) | Riverbed sediment microbial communities from areas with vegetation nearby in Columbia River, Washington, USA - GW-RW S2_30_40 (SPAdes)... | ecosystem: Environmental > Aquatic > Freshwater >...
TTCGTCTCGTGGCGATTGTCGACGTCTCGGATCGGCCGGGCCTGGAACGCGATGCGCGAGGACGAACAGGTCGCCGACGCGATGGGGATCAGCACGACGAAGTTCAAGCTGCTCGCCTTCGCGCTCGGAGGGGCGATCGGCTCGCTCGGCGGCGCGCTGTTCGCCGTCAGCATCGGGTCGCTCACGCCCAGGAGCTTCGCGATCTTCGTCTCGATCACGGCGCTCGCGGTGGTGATCCTCGGCGGCCTCGGCAGCATCCCGGGCGTCCTGGTCGGCGCGCTCGTCCTGCTTGGGACCGACGGGTTCCGCTGGACATGATCCCGGCCGTGTGCGTCCTCCACACAAGCGGCCGGCTCGTACGCTGGGGCCGGCACGTCGTGCCGGTCCCAGCGGCGCCCCCCACCTGAAGCCTGGCACCCCGCTCACGCGGTCGGTTGCACGAGGGGCTACGCTTAGCCACCTCAGCGGCAACGACCACGCTCGAGGAGCGGCCCATGGGCGATCCCTCCCCGCCCGACGGCGCCCAGCGCAAGCTCGTCACCGTGCTCGTCGCCGACGTCGACGAGGTGGTCGGGGACTTCGCCGATCCCGACCCCGAGGACACAGCAAGCACCCTCGCCGATCCGGTTGCCCGCGTCCGCACCGAGGTCGAAGCCTTCGGCGGCGTGGTCGAGGAGACGGTCGGCGGCCGTACCGTGGCCGTGTTCGGGGTGCCCCGCACCAGGGACGACGACCCCGAACGGGCCGTCCGCGCCGCGCTCGCCATCCGTGATTCGCTGACCGGTGAGACCGGCGCGGCGAAGCTGCGGGTGCAGGCCGCCGTGGCCACCGGGGAGGCGCTGGTCCGCGCCGGCGAGGGGGACCAGCCGGGCCGCCGGCGGGTCCCCGGCGACCTGCTCGCCGCCTGCGCCCGGCTGCAGGAGACCGGGCTCGCCGGCGTGGTGCTGGTGACCGAGGCCACCAGGCGGGCGACCGAGCGGGCCATCGCCTACCACCCGACCCCCCAGGTCACCCTCCCGGGTGGCGTGCCGGCGTGGAGCGCGACCGCCACGCTCGGCCCGGGCGCCGGCTCGCGCCGCGCACCCCGGTTCCCGCCCCTGGTCGCCCGCGACGCCGAGCTCGGCGTGCTGCTGGAGGCCGCCGGCCGCGCCGCCGCCAGCGGCGCGCCCGAGCTGGTCACGGTGCTGGGGGCGGCCGGCATCGGCAAGAGCCGCCTGCTCGCCGAGCTCGCCGACCGCTTGGCTGAAGCTCCGCAAGCCGGTGTGCCGGTCGCCTGGCGCCAGGGGCGCTCGCTGCCCTACGGGGACGACCCGAGCTTCGGAGCGCTCGCCGAGGCGGTCAAGGCGGAGGTCGGCGTGGTGGAGACCGACGCCGCCGAGACCGCGGAACGCCGGCTGGCCGCCTCGGTGGCCACGGCGGTCGCCGATCCGGCGACCGCCGCCTGGGTCGCCGGGCACCTGCGCCGCCTGGTCGGCATCCACCCCACCCCCGCCGGCTCGACCGCGGTGCAGGCACCGACGACCGCCGCCGACCGCGAGGAGGAGTTCGCCGCATGGCGCCGGTTCCTGCACGGGCTGGCGGCGGCACGGCCGCTGGTGCTCGCCCTCGAGGACCTGCACCGGGCCGACGACGCCCTGCTCGACTTCGTCGAGAGCCTCGCCGCGCCGGGGGAGGGCCCGTTGCTGGTGGTGGCGACCGCCCGGCCGGAGCTGCTGGAGCGCCGGCCCGGCTGGGGGTCGGCCGGCACCGCCATCCGGCTGGAGCCGCTCGGCGACGCCGACACCAACAGCCTGCTGGCCATGCTCCTGGCCCACCACGGGCTCCCCACCGAGGTCGAGCCCGGCCTGCTCAGCCGGGTCGGCGGCAACCCCCTGTTCGCCGAGGAGTACGTGCGCATGCTGCGCGACCGCGGCGGCGTGGCCGCGGTGCACCGCGCTCCCCCGCCGACCGGCGTGCACGCCATCGTGGCCGCGCGGCTTGACGCGCTGCCCGCCGACGAGCGGGCGGTGCTGCACGACGCCGCCGTCCTCGGCCAGGTCGGCTGGGTGGGGGCGCTGGGCGAGGTCGGCAGCCACCCGCCCGACCGGCTGGACGCCTGCCTGGCCCGGCTGGAGGCCAAGGAGTTCGTGCAGCGGTTCGGCCGCTCCAGCGTCGCCGGCGAGGTCCAGTACGCCTTCCGCCACGCGCTGGTGCGCGACGTCGCCTACGGGCAGGTGGTGCGGGCCGAGCGGGCCGAGAAGCACCGCCGGGCGGCGACCTGGATCGAGGCGCTCGCCCCCGACCGGGCCGAGGACCGCGCCGAGCTGCTCGCCTACCACTACCGGGCGGCGCTGTCGTTCGCCCGCGCCGCCGGCACCGAGCCGGCCGGCCTGGCCGAGCGGACCCGCGGCGCGCTGCGCGACGCCGGCGACCGCGCCGCCGCCCTCGGCGGCTACGAGACCGCCGCCCGCTTCCACGCCGAGGCGCTGGAGCTGTGCGCCGACGGCGACGCCGAGCGCGGCCAGCTCCTGCTGCGCCTCGGCCGGGCCCGCTGCCGCAGCGACATGACCGGCCAGGACCAGCTCGACGCGGCCAGGGAGGCGCTGCTGGCCGCCGGCCAGCCGCTGGCCGCCGCCGAGGCCGAGATGCTCCTCGGCGAGCTCGCCTTCCTGCACGGCCGCGGCGACCAGCGCGCGGCCCACCTGGACCGCGCGCTCGCGCTGGTCGCGGGCGCGCCGCCGTCGGCGTCCAAGGCCGCGGTGCTCAGGGGCGCGATGATGCACCTGGTGGTGGCCAGCCGCTCCGCGGAGGCGCGCGCGGTCGGCGGCGAGGTGCTCGCCATGGCCAGGGGCCTGGACCTGCGCGACCTGGAGGCCGACGCCCTCGGCGCGATCGGTACGGCCAGGGTGGAGGCCGGCGACGCCGGCGGGCTCGCCGACCTGGACGCGGCCATCGCCAGCTTCGACGAGCTGGGCACGCCCGGCGGGATCGTCTGGCACCTGAACCTCGCCTGGGCGGCCGCCACCCTCGGCGACCTTCCCCGCTGCTTCGTCGCGCTGGCCGCCGGGGCGGTCCGGGCCGAGCGGTTCGGGTCGCTGCGCTGGCGCCGCACCATCGAGCTGCAGCGGGTCGCCGAGCGCTACTGGACGGGTCGGTGGGAGGAGGCCGTCGGGATCGTCGACGACCTGCTCGCCGAGGCCGAGCGGCACTACCTCGAGTGGGAGTGCCGCCTGTGGCGCGGCCGCATCCGGCTCGCGCGAGGGCAGCTCCAAGCAGCACGACAGGACGCCGAGGCGGCGCTGGCGCTGGCGAGGGAGGCCGGCGACCGCCAGGACCTCGACCCGACCCGGACCTTCCTTGCCCGCGTCCTGCTGGCCGCCGGGCAGCGCGCGGCGGCCAGGGCGGTCGCCGACGAGCTGCTCGCCGGGCTGGGCGGCGGCATGCTCGGCCCGGAGGTCGGCGTCGACCTGGGCGTGGTCCTGGCCGAGCTGGGCGAGCAGGGCGCGCGCCTGGACGCGATCCCGCTGCCGCCGTCGCGGTGGCTGGAGGCCGCGCGGGCGTTCGTGGCCGGCGACCCGCTGCACGCGGCCGGCGTCTACGCCGCGATCGGCTCGCGGCCCGACGAGGCGGCGGCGCGGCTGGCGGCGGCGCGGCGGCTCGCCGCGGCCGGCCGGGCCGCCGAGGCCCAGGCGGAGCTGGCCGCCGCGCGAGCCTTCCACGCCTCGGTCGGGGCGACCGGGCTCCTCGCCGAGGCGGCCGACGTGGAACGGGCGTTACCCGGGCGTTAGCGACACCTGGGAGCTTCCGGGCATGCAGCGGACGCCCCCTCGCCACCTCGCCCCGCCGGTCCGGGTGCAAAGCCGCCCGCGCGACCACCTGCTGGTCGAGTCGGTCCTGGCCATGGTGGCGATCGTCATCACCACCGCCATCGTGATCGGGGCGCTGCTCGACCGGCAGGAGTCGAGCGCGGCCCGAGTGCCCAACCTGCTGCCACCGGCCCCGACGACGACCAGGGTCGCCGCCGCCGCCAACCCGGCCACGCCCGCCGCCAGCCCAGCCGCCAAGGGCGGCCCGCTCGCCAACCCCGGCTTCGAGGCGGGCCTCGAGGGCTGGCGGACGCTCGGTGGCGCCGGCCTGGAACGGGTCGGGGGGGCAAGGGAGGGCGACTGGGCGGCGCAGATGACCCGCGGGTCGGCGCGCTGGCCGGGCCTGTCGCTCGCCGGCATCCTCGAGGTCAAGACCCTCCACGTGTACCACGGGACCGTCTGGGTGCGGGCGAGCCAGCCTGGCACCACCGTCCAGGTGAACCTGTTCGAGGTGCTCGGCGGCAGGCGCCTCGCCGTCGACACCGTCGGCGCCGTGGTGGGCGGGAACTGGCAGCGCCTGGAGGTCGCGCACGAGGGCCACAAGGCCGGCGCCATGCTGGCCGTCGAGATCCTCGCGCCCGACCTGGCCGGCGGGGCACAGCTCCTGGTCGACGACCTCGGCATCAAGGGCAGGCCCGGGACCTCCATCACCTCCCCGCACACCTCGCCCTGACCGACCCCCCGGTCAGGCATCCCCCAGCAGAAAGGACGACGAGCATGCGCCTGTGCAGGGCCCTGGCGGCCCTCGGCCTGGCGGCGGCGCTGTCACTCCCCGCCGCCGCGGCCGCCGGCCAGGAGCAACAGCAGCACTTCGGCCTGCACGACATGACCTGCACCAGCATCATGGCCATGGGCAAGGGCCTGGCGAAGAACGCCAGCTTCAACCTCACCCTGCGCAACCAGGACAACGGCAGCACCCTCGCCACCAAGACGGTCACGAGCTCGGAGATGGGCGAGTTCATGACCCGGCTGCCGGCCCGCCTCAACCAGGTGCTGAGCGTCCGCCTGGAGGTGGCCAGGTCGGACGGCACCAAGGTGGGCTTCGCCGACCACGTGATGGCCAAGGGCGCCGCCATGTGCAACCTGCCCTTCACCGGACCGTCCAGGGCCGCGCCGCTGCTGCTGATCGGCACCGGCTCGGTCGGGCTCGGGCTGCTCCTGGTCGCCGCCACCACCCGCCGCGACCGCCTCCTGGTGCGCCTGCGGCGCCGCTGACCACGGCTTGGGGGGTGGCGGCCCTCCACGGCGTCCGGGAGGCGTCGTGGGGGATCAGCCGCGGGCGGTCCGGGGCAGCGACGCCAGCGCCCGCTCGGCCCGCTGGAAGACCTCGTCGACGTCGCCGGAGGCGCTCACCCGGCGGACCCGGCCGACGTAGTGGGCCAGCAGCGGCCCGGCCTCCCGCCGGTAGGTCACCAGGCGGGCGGCGACCGTGTCGGGGCTGTCGTCGCTGCGGCTCTCCATGCGGGCCAGGCGCGACAGCCGCGCCGACGCGACCTCGTCGGGCACCACCAGCTCGAGCACGAGCTGGATGGCGCGGCCGTGGACGGCGAGCAGCCGGTCCAGCTCGTCCGCCTGGCGGACGCTGCGCGGGAAGCCGTCGAGGATGAAGCCGGCGCCGAGCGGCTCGCCGACGACCTGGAGCACGACCCGGTCGGGCACCGGATGGCCGCGCTGCACCTGCTCGACGATGCGGTGCGGGTCGCCGGCCTCGACCGAGGCGCGCAGCAGCCGCCCCGAGGACACGTGCGGCACGCCGAGCAGCTCCGAGAGGTGCGGGCCGAGGATGCCCTTGCCGGCGCCGGGGGGCCCCAGCAACAGCACCCGCTGCAGCTCGCCGTCGAGCGTCGCCATGCCGTTCAACTTACGCTCACGCCGATCAAGCGGCCGATCCCGAAGGTCGCCGCGGCCGCCAGCCCGCCGGCCAGGAGCTGCCGCGCCGCCGACCAGGCCACGGAGCGGCCGGTGAGCAGGCTGATGCCGGCGCCGACCAGCATCAGGGCCACGGCGGAGACCGCGACCGACCAGGCGAAGGCGGCGGTGCCCGAGGCGACCAGCCACGGCAGCACCGGCACCACCGCCCCGGCGGCGAACGACGCGAAGCTGGAGGCCGCCACCCGCCACGGCGAGCCGAGCTCGTCGGGGTTGAGGCCGAGCTCCTCGCGGGCCATCGTGTCCAGGGCGGTGTCGTGGTCGCGCATGATCCGCGCGGCCATCGCCTCGGCCTCCTCCCGGCCGACGCCCTTGGCCCGGTAGATGAGCGCCAGCTCGTTGGCCTCCTCGTCGGGCATGGCCTGGATCTCCTCGGCCTCCAGGGCGATCTCGCGCTGGAACAGCTCCCGCTGGGAGGTCACCGAGATGTACTCGCCGGCCCCCATCGAGAAGGCGCCGGCCAGCAGCCCCGCCAGCCCCGCCAGCAGGATCAGGCGACGGTCGGCCAGCCCGCCGGTCACGCCCATGACCAGTGCGAGGTTGGAGACCAGGCCGTCGTTGACGCCGAACACGGCCGCCCGCAAGGCGCCGGAGGCGTCCACGCGGTGCCAGCGCTCGCCGCGCAGGATGCCGCCGGCGCGCGCCGCGGAGGGGGTCAGCCCGGCGAGCACGCGCGCGTGGATGCGCTCGTCGGTGGCCATCGCCACGGTGGCGTCCGGCACGCCGTCGTAGTGCCCGGCGTCGGCGACCTCGGCCCGCTCCACCAGCGGCAGCACGGCGCCCGGGCCGAACCGCCGGGCCAGCAACGCCAGCAGGCGGGTCTTGGCCCCCCTGCGGTGGTCCTCCGGACGTGGCTCCGGCTCCCCGAGCTCCACCAGCTTGGCCGCCCAGTGCCTGGCGTGGCGCTCCTCGGCCTTGGCGAGCTCAAGGAAGATCTCGCGCTGCTCGCCGGAGGCCCGCCCGGCCAGGGCGCGGTAGGTGGACGCGCCGTCCATCTCGTCCGCCCAGTGCTCGCGGAACTGCCGCGCCTTCGACGCCAACCATCCCTCCTCGTCGCTCCCAGTGTTGGCCGGGCCCGCCCCGGCTCGCAAGCAGCCTAGCCCTCGGCGCGGTCCTCGCGGACGCCGGCGGCCCGCAAGGCGTCCAGCGCCCTGTCGCCGTCGCCCGGCTGGACGTTCACCGCCCTGGTGGCGTCGGTGAGGACCAGCACCTCGTGGCCGGCCGCGCGGGCGTCCAGCGCGGTCGCCTGCACGCAGTAGTCCAGGGCGAGGCCGACCACCACCACCCGCTTGACCCCCTGCTTGCCGAGGAAGTCGGCCAGCTCGGGGTTCCAGCCCGTGTAGCCGTCCAGCTCACGGTCGCGGCCCTTGAACACCTGGTAGTCGGGCTCCACGCGCAGGTCCGGGTGCGGCTCCCAGCCGGGTGTGCCCTCCACGCAGTGGGGCGGCCAGGGACCGCCCTGCTCGACGAAGGAGGAGTGGTCGGGCGGGTGGCTGTCGTGGGTGGTGACCACGGTGGCGAACCGCGGCGCGAGCCGGTTGACGACCGGCACGACCTGGTCGCCGTCGGGGACGGCGAGGCTGCCGCCCGGGCAGAAGTCGCGTTGCACGTCGACCACGATCAGCGCGTCGTCGTGCTCTGGTGCGAAGGCCATCGGATGCTCCTTGGGTGCGTTGACGAGGGGCCCGCCCTGCTGGCAGCCTGTACCACCATATGATCCTACCGATGGCGCCGACGCAGGCGACCGCCCCCGACGGGCCGGCCGCCCTCACCACCCGCGCCTGCGCGCCGATGGGCCTCGGCACCGGCAACTCCGCCGCCGGCCGCCCGCCGTGTCGCCGGGTCGCGGCGGCGCTTGCCCCCTAGCGGGCTCGGAGCGCGCGCCGCGGCCAAACCCCCAGCGATCCCACGCCCGCGCCCAAGGAGGCATCGCCCGATGGCCAACCGTGACGAACTGCTGGTCTCCACCGACTGGCTGGCCGCCCAGCTCGACAACCCCGGCATCCGGGTGGTCGAGGTCGACGAGGACACCGACGCCTACGCCCGCGGCCACGTCCCCGGGGCCGTCGCCGTCAACTGGAACACCGACCTGCAGGACCCGCTGCGGCGCGACTTCATCGCGCCGGAGGCGTTCGCCAAGCTCCAGGACCAGCTCGGCATCACCCCGGAGACCACCGTGGTGCTGTACGGCGGCAACAACAACTGGTTCGCCGCCTACGCCTACTGGTACTACAAGGTCTACGGCCACGGACCGGTCAAGCTGCTGGACGGCGGCCGCAAGGCCTGGGAGCTGGAGGGCCGGCCGCTGACCACCGACCCCACCGAGGCCGGCGCGACCTCCGGGTACCCGGTGCACCAGCCCGACACCTCGATCCGCGCGTTCCGCGACCAGGTCCTCGCCGACTACGTCGGCCGCGAGGGCGCGGCACTGGTCGACGTGCGCTCCCCCGAGGAGTACCGCGGGGAGAAGCTCGCCCCCGACCACCTGCCCCAGGAGGCGGCGCAGCGGCCCGGGCACATCCCCGGCGCGGTCAACATCCCGTGGCTGAAGGCGGTCGACGGGCAGACCGGCAAGTTCCTGTCGGACCAGCAGCTCGCCGACCTGTACGGCTCGCAGGGGATCGCCGCGGACAAGGACGTGGTCGCCTACTGCCGCATCGGCGAGCGCTCTGCGCACACCTGGTTCGTGCTGCACGAGCTGCTGGGCTACCCGCGGGTGCGCAACTACGACGGCTCCTGGACCGAGTGGGGCTCGCTGGTGAACGTCCCCATCGAGCGGTAGGAGGATTGCTGGGCACTGGGCGGTCGGGCAGACTGCGGCAGTGAGCAATCCTGCCGAGCTGCCGCCGTCCGGTTCCCCGGCCGCGGCCGAGGCCGGCGCCCTCCGCCATGTCCTCGACGCGCTTCCCGGAGGCGTGGTGGTCGCCGACGCCGCCGGGCGGCTCCGCTACGCCAACGCCGCCGCCATCCGGCTGTGGGGCTACGCCGACCCGGCCCAGGTCCCGGAGCCGCCGGTGGGGCCGGCGACCGCCCTGGACGTGCGCGACGTGGACGGCGCGCCGATCCCTCCCGAGCGCTGGCCGCTCGCGCGCGCTCTGGCCGGCGAGCGCTTCGAGGACCTCGACTGCGTGCTGCTCGGCGACGACGGGGTCAGGCGGTGGGTGCGCTGCGCCGGCGGCCCGGTGGAGCTGGAGGACGGCGAGCGCGGCGGCTGGGTCAACGCCCGCGACGTCGGCGGGGAGGAGCTGATCCTGCGCGAGCTGCGCGAGGACCGCGACCTGGTCGCCGCCCTGGTCGACGCCAGCCCCTTCGCCGTGGCCGTGGCCCGCGCCCCCGAGATGGTGGTGGAGATGGTCAACGACGTCGCCAGGGCGCTCCGCCCCGGGACCCGGATGGTCGGCGCGCGCGTCGCCGACGTCTTCCCGGAGGCGGGGCCGGCCGGGTTCCTGGAGATGCTCGACCGGGTGGCGGCCAGCGGCGAGCCGTTCTCGGTCACCGACGCGCCGATCGACTGGCTCGGGCCGGAGACCCGCCACTTCTCCATGACCTACTCGCGCCTCCCGCAGCCGCTGGGGCGGCCGACCCGGGTCCTCATCATGGCCAGGGAGACCACCGCCGAGGTCGCCGCCAGGACCAGGGCCGAGGCGATCGCGACCGAGCGGACCAGGGACCTGTCGCGCGCCAGGGTCACCTCGGCGCGGCTTCGCAGCCTCGTCGACCTGGCCGCCGCGATCGGCTCGGTGGAGGACCTCGACGCCCTGCTGCACCTGGTCACCGGCGAGGCGGCCCGGCTGCTCGGCTCCGACATGGCCAGCCTGTTCCTGCTCGAGGAGCGCGGCGACCTGCTGCTGGGGCGGGCCCAGGTCGGCATGTCCGACGAGGTCGTGGTCGGCATGCGCATCGTCCTGGCCGAGTGGCCGGAGGTGAGCGAGGTGCTGCGCACCGGCCGGCCGGCGGTCCACGCCCGCGCCGAGCAGGTCCGCGGGCCGGAGCGGCCCTACATCGAGCGCTTCGGCATCCGCTCCTACCTGGCCGTGCGGCTCGGCAGCCCCAGCCGGCCGCTCGGCGTCCTGTTCGTCAACTACACCGACCGGCGGCACCGCTTCACCCGTCCGGAGCTGGCGTTCGTGGAGACCCTGACCAGCTTCCTGAGCGTCACCATCGAGCGCGCCCGGCTGGTCAGCGTGCTCCGCGACGCGGTCACCTCGCTGCAGGCGGCGGTGCTGCCCATGTCGTTCCCGGTCGTGCCCGGCCTGGACGTCGGCGCCCTGTACCGCTCGGCCAGCGAGGTCGCCCAGGTCGGGGGCGACTTCTACGACCTGCTCGCGCTGGAGGGCGGGCGGGTCGCCGCGGTCATCGGCGACGTCTGCGGCAAGGGGGTGGCGGCGGCCAGGCACACCATGCGGCTCCGCTACCTGCTGCGCACGCTGCTCGACGAGGGCCAGCCGCCAGGGCGGACGCTGACCAGCTTCAACCGCCAGGTGATCGAGGAGATCGCCGAGGACGAGTACGTCACCCTGCTGTTGCTGGTCCTGGACCCGGCGACCGGCGCGGTGCGCTGGGCGAGCGCCGGCCACCCGCCGCCGGTGCTCGCCTGCCCGGGGCCGCGCACCCTCGCCTTCGCCGGCTCCCTGCCGCTCGGTCTGTTCCCCGACGCCGGCTACCGGACCGGCCGTTTCACCCTGCAGCCCGGCCGCTGCGTGGTGCTGTACACCGACGGCGTCATCGAGGCCCGCAACCTGGACGGCCAAGAGCTGGCCGCCGAGGGGCTGGAGGCCGCCATCCCGCCCATGGCGGCCAGCGCCGCCGCCGTGGCCGAGGCCATCCTCAAGCAGGTCCAGAGCCACACCGGCGACCACCTGGACGACGACGCCGCCGTGCTGGTCCTGCGGCGCGAGTAGCGCTCACCGCCGGCTGTCGGCGCGGCCCGCCAGCGTGTAGAGGAGCCAGCCGAGGGCGGTACCGGCGACGTTCATCAGCAGGTCGTTGACGTCGGCACGGCGGACGCCAGGCATCGGGAGCTGCGCCAGCTCGACCAGCAGCGAGATGCCGGCGCCGACGGTCAGCACCCGCCAGCGCCGGTCCAGGCGCGGCAGTACCAGCGGCAGCAGGAACCCGAGGGGGACGAACAGCAGCACGTTGCCGGCGGCGCCGGCCAGGGTGGCGAGCCGCCGGTCCCCGTCGGCGATGCCGGCCACGAGGTTCCACAGCGGGACGAGCTGCGGGTGCCAGTTGTCCGGCCAGCGGGCCAGGTCGGACCGCCAGCGGATGGGCAGCAGGGTGACCGAGGCGAGCAGGGCGGCGTACGCGACCGCGACCAGCCGGGCCGCCGTCACCGGCGCCCTGGTTCGCCCCCCGTCGCGGCTCAGCGGTCCGGCGGCGGGGGCAGGGAGCGCGGCTCGCCGGGGTTGGGTGGCCGACCCCAGCCGGACGGGTCCGAGCCGCCAGCCGGACGGCCGCCGTTGGGCGTGGACGGCTCGCCCCAGCGCACCGTCGTCCGCGGCACCAGGCGGAGCCGGCGCCAGTGCTGCTCGCCGAGCGACCGCACCTGCCTGGTGGCCAGGCGGGCGGCGAACGCGGAGCCGACCAGGGGGGCGACCACCTCGGGGATCACCACCCTGGCGAAGCGGGCGGGGACCATGGTGGCGATGCGGGCGGCCGCCCTCCGGGCGGCGGCGTTGGGGAGCGCCAGGCGCAGCGAGCGTGCCCGCACGCTGCTCCAGCCCCCGGCCGCCTGGACCTCGCCGAGGATGTTGCTCACCAGCTCCCGCGGCGTGAGCGCTCGCTGTCCCGCGAGCGCGCCGAGGTCGGCACGGAGCTTGGCCTCGATCAGGAACAGCGCCAGCACCTCGGCGAGGGCGGTGACGCCGATGGCGCCGATGGCGGTGCCGGCGGCCGGCGGGGCGACCGCCGACGCGGCGGCGACCGCCTCCTGGGCGGCCAGAACGCCGCCGACGACCAGGACGAGCGCGGCGGCGCTGCGAGCGGCCCGGTCGATCAGCCGCCTGGCGACCTCGTCGTCGTCGAGTCCCGGGTAGCGGCCGCGCAGCTCCTCGAGGGTGGCGGGCCGGACCTGGGCGGCCGCCTCGTCCAGCAGCGGCCGGATGCCCCCCTTGGCGACCTCGCCGAGCCGGCCCCTGACGACCCCGATCGCGTCGCCCAGCAGGCGCCGCACCGACGACTGGTCGCCGGCGGCCGCGCCCTCCGCGGCCAGCCGCTCGCCCCACCGATGCTGACTGTCTGGGTCCATCTCGCCAACCGCTTCCCTTCGAACCGCACCGCCAACCCTTGGAACGCCGGTCCAGTCCAGGTTAGCTGCCGGTCGACCCGAAGCCGCCGTCGCCCCGCGGGGTTCCTGGCAGCTCCCCGACGTCCAGGAAGCGCG
>Ga0209861_1000064_pt1 | contig 12114 bp, 27 predicted proteins | sample GWRWS2_30_40_FD_187245 | JGI IMG/M metagenome (GOLD analysis project Ga0209861, IMG submission 187245) | Riverbed sediment microbial communities from areas with vegetation nearby in Columbia River, Washington, USA - GW-RW S2_30_40 (SPAdes)... | ecosystem: Environmental > Aquatic > Freshwater >...
GATGGGCAACTTCACCCACCGCATCGCGATCGTTTGCGCCCCGGAGACGCCGTTCGGGCAGGCCGGCGTGTACGGCGCCAGCCGCTACTCCAGCGACGGCAGCACCCTCGCGGAGGACCTGACGACGGGGGAGACCGGCGTCGACGTCGCCACCCCGGCGGGGCCGCTGTGGACCCACGCCGACGGCGACTTCGACATCGCAGTCGGGGGCGAGCGGATGACCGTGACCGCCGTCTCAGGCGCCACCTCGCCGCAGACCTTCACGGTGACCCGCTCCGTGAATGCCGTGGTCAAGACGCACGCCTCGGGCGCGGCCGTCGAACTCGCCCAACCGGCCGTCTACGCCCCCTAGCAAGGAGAGGAACCGATGCCGCTCGCGGGTGCGCTCATCCGGGCCAGCGACCTCGCCAGGGTCGTCGCCAAGGCGACCGATGTCACCTCCAACATCGGCCCGACCAGCGGCACCACCCCGCTGGACGTGATCACCGCGACGGCGTTCACCCCCACCGACGCTAACCGCCGCTACATGCTGGTCTTCCACTGCCGCTCGATCGACACCTCAGTGACCGGCGACCAGTTCGTCGTGCAGTTCCAGGAGGGCTCGACCATCTTGAACGGCGAGTCCTACTGGAGCGTCGGCACCGGCGCCGGCGACAAGAGCGGCATGACCTTGGTCGCCTTCGTCGACGGCCCGACCGCCGCCAGCCACACCTACAAAGTCACGATCACCCGCACCGCCGGGACCGGCACCGCCACCGTCGACGGCGCCGCGACCTTCCCGATCCAGTTCGCCGTCCACTACGTCGGCGAGGTCGCCTGATGGTCGGGCTGGAGGAGGCCACAGGTGCAGCTCGCGACCTGGGTGACGACCGCCGCGGCGGCGCTCGGCGTGGTCGGGATCGTCGCCGCCGCCGCGGCGGTCGCGCGTTCCGCCCACATCCGCGAGACGCTGGCGCTGCTGCGCGGCGAGGTCGCGGACCTCTCGGCCGCCAACGCCCGCAAGGACGGCAAGCTGCTCGGCCTGGAGGGCGAACGCGACGCGCTGAAGGCGGAGGTCGTCGTGCTGCGTGAGCTGGTCACCGGCCGCGCCGACGTCGAACGGCTCGCCGGCGAGGTCGCGAGCCTGGCGGCGGCGCTGCGGGAAGCGGGGGAGCGGCGATGACGCAGACCCCCAACGGGCGGGTCGCCGAGCGGCTCGCCGCTGGCCACCGGCTGAACGGCCGGCTCGCGCTCACCGTCGGCATGGTCGCCGCCGCGGCGCTGCTGGCGGTGTCGCTGGCCTCGGGGGCGCTCGAGGTGCAGGTCGCCCCGCCGCTGCCGGGCGCGCCGGCGTACCGGGCGCCGTCGACCACCGGGACGGCAGGGCAGCCGTCCACCGGGCCCGCCACCACCGCCAAGGCCACAGAACGCCCTGAGACGACGTCCGGGGTGGCGGGACACCAGCCAGGCCCTGCGCGCCCGGCAGCGGGCCAGCAGACGCCAGCGCGACCTACTGCGCCGCCGACCACCAACCCCGGCCCGGGCCCGCCGGGGCCACCGCGCGAGGTGCTGGTGCGGGTGCGGGTCCGGGCCGTCGGCGCCTGCGTCGAGGTCGTCGCCGGCATCCCACCGGTTCGGACATGCCGAGGAGGCGCCTGATGACCCTACTCGACTTCGCCAGCGCCCCCCACGGCGGCAGCCAGCGGCACCTGCCCGAGTGGCAGTCGCAACCGCGCATCACCCCCACAACCATCATCGACCACTCCATCGTCGGCAGCGCCGAAGGCGCCTTCCAGATGTTCCGCGACCGGTCGGTCCTGGAGAGCCACTTCATCGTCGGGTTGACCGGGGAAATCTGGCAGCTCATGGACACCAGCCGCCAAGCCGACGCCAACCTCGACGCCAACGACTTCGCCATCTCCATCGAGACCGCCGACCTCGGCGACCCCGACAACCAGCCATGGACCCAGGCGCAACTCGACAGCCTCATCTGGCTCCACGAGGCGCTGCTGGCCGCCCACCCCACCATCCCCCGGCAACGCTGCCCCACCTGGAACGGCGGCGGCCTCGGCTACCACACCCTGTTCGGCGCCCCCAGCCACTGGACCCCGGTCGCGAAGACCTGCCCGGGTCGGGTCCGGAAGGCGCAGTGGACCGCGGTGCTGCTGCCGGCGTTCCTGCAACCCGCCAAGGAGGAACCCGACGTGACCGAGGAGCAGGCCCGCCAGCTCAAGGCGATCTACGACGGGCTGATCGTGCCCGGCACCACCACCCCCGACCAGACCGTCAACCTGCTCTTCGCCAGAGTGAGAACGATCGAGGCGGCGATCCAACGACTGGTGCTCGGGTCGACGTCGGGTGATCTGGAGGTGACCGGGCTGCTGCATGTGGAGGCCCCGGTGCCGCCGCCGCCCGCCGAGACGGTCAACGAACTGCCGTGACCCAGGCGCATCCGGCCGGCGTCCAGGTCGCCGCGCTCCCAGTGGGGGAGGACGGGCCGCAGTGCGTCTGTGTTCGCAGGCACCGGCCTATGCCGGCCGAGGAGGAGATCCACCATGTCATCCCCCGCGGCGCCCCGTTCGGTGGCCCCGACACCGACGACAACAAGCTGCCGCTGTGCCCCACGTCGCACTCGTCGGTCCATGCGCTGCTGCGCGCCTGCCTGAAGGCACGCAAGACCGGCCACCTCGACCCGGCCTCGGTCGCCCACTACAGCCCGTATGTGAGGAAACTGGCCCGGGAAGCGTTGGACGCCCTGGACGCCAAGGAGGCACCACCATGACCAAACGCGCCCGCTACCTGCTCTGCATCCAGCAGAGCAATTCGGGCAATAACGGAACCCGGCGTCCCGGCGGTCGCATCCGGTGGGGGTAGCCATGAACCCGATCGCCAAGGAACCCGTCGCCGTCCAGGTCCTGGCCGGGGCCGTCGTGTGGCTGGCGGCCCGCTACGGCCTCAGCCTCCCCAACGAGGTGGCCCTTCAGATCGCCGGCGGCGCCGTCGTCGTGCTGGCGCCGTTCGTTCGCCAGTTGGTCAGCCCGGCCGTCAAGACCCAGGCGCCCGACCCGGACGCCACCAAGACGGGCACGGTGCGGGTGAAGCCGACGACCTATCGCAGTCGCGAGGAGCCGCCACGACCACAGCCGCGGGAGTAGCTGCCGGCGGGTGCCCGTACAATGATGCGCGCTGGCGGTCCAGGACCAACCGGGGCCCATAACCCTGGGACAGCCGGGTGCGACACCCGGGCCAGCCACGACCGAACGAATCCCATAGAGGGGAGCGGGTAGCGCCCGGCCGAGGGGAATCCCAGGCCGACGCGAGCGTGGTCCCTGCTGGTCAGGAAGAGGGGCTGCAACCGGGCGGCACGTGTAAGTCCGCTCCCCAGCCATTACGAGACGCCGTCCTTCGGGGTGGAAAGCTCAGCACCGCTCCTAGGTTTCGTCGTTCCCGGCAATGGCGGCGGCCAGACAGCAGTCGGACTCGTGGCCCTCGCGCGGTTCGTTGTCGCACGCCGGGCACGCCCGCGTATTCCTCGGGAACGCCGTCTCGACCCACTCCAGGCGGGCGAGCAGGCCCCGCAGCCGGGCGATCTCCCCCATGGCGTCCCGCAGGTGGGTGAGCGGCAGAAGCTCTTCGCGGCGGTCCATCACGCCGGCCGGCGACGGAGGAACCCCCGACCCGGCGCGCCCGCGGGCTCGGCGGGAACCAGCCGCCGGCGTCGGTCCCGCATCGGCTCATTGGTCATGGCGTCATCATAGCCCGGCGGTCGGGGAGGGATCCTGAGCAGGCGTTTCGTCCGACTGGTTAACATAACAACTGTTTCCGGGATTTAAGAAGAGTGCTCCAGCCGTCATGTTACGCCACCCGCGACCTTCGCTTGAGCCGGCGCCGCTCGCGCTCGGACAGGCCACCCCAGACGCCCCAACGTTCGCCGTTGTCGAGCGCGTAGTCCAGGCACGGCTCGCGGACCGGGCAGCCCGCGCAGATCCGCTTGGCGGTGCGGGTGCCGCCGTCCTTCGCCGGGAAGAACGCATCGGCGGCGGCCGGGTCCTTCCGGCACGCGGCGCGGTTCCACCAGCTCATGGGTGGCCCTTGCCGTTGCGGCCCGGCGACCCGGCGAGTTCGTCCATGACCTTGCGGACGTACCGCGGTGAGGTGTCCACGATCTGGCGTTCCCGGAGTTCCGCCGCGATGCCCTCGGGTCCGAGCGCCATGGCCTCCTCGGGTCCGAGGCGTTCCAGCTCGGCCACGATGTGCGGCTTCTTCTGGGCGCTCGCTCCCCCACCAGCCCCACTCCCCCACTGTCCACCTTGTCCGAGTTCGGAACTTGGCCGCCAGCGGGTTTGCATTCCCGGGTCCGCCTGCGGAACGACTAGGGACCGCCCGGTGTCGGGGTGTTCCAACGGCCGCCCCAGCGCCCGCATGACCCACTTCACGATTGCGAGGTCTGTCTCGAACGCGAGAATCATGAGCACGGGCGGGAGGGCCGCAGCGAGCCGCCGGCCCGGGTCGGCCCCGGCGTGCTGGAGGTTGAACCAGACCGTCAGCGCACCAGTGAGGAGCATGGTCACGATCGGCCAGCCACGCGACCCCCGCAGGATGCCGCCGAGGATCGCGGCGAGCTGCGCGACGATGAACGTGGCGTCCAGCAGCAGCGGCCACAGCATCGTGAGACGGGGAGAGTACAGGCCGGTGTCGCGCACGAACGCATACAGCGCGCCGTAGGAGGTCGCGAACGCGACCCCGGCGACCCCGGCGGTGAGGACGGCGACCGCGACGATGATGGCGCGGCCGACCGGGTTGAGATCAGAGAAGCGGAGCATCGTGGGGTGCATCAGCGGCCTCCTTGACGGTCGGGAATCCTGATCTCCGGGGCGCCGGCGGCGGCACGGGTCCACAACTGCTCGGCCTTCTTGCGGAACTCGGCCCACGGATCGGCCTGGGTCCGCTCGGCGGCCGGTGGGTGCTTGCGGGCTGGAGCCTTGGCCGGTGGGGCAGGGGCGGCAGTGAACAGCGCGAACATCAGCGCCGCGACGGTGGCGTACTCCACTAGGCCCTTGACCCACTCGCGCCATCCGTCGGCGCGGCGGCGGGCGAGGAACCCGACCACGACCCACGCCAGGCCGATGGCGAGCAGGCCGCGGCTGGAGGTGGTGAGGCCGAACAGGAACCCGAGGGTGAGCAGCACCAGGCCGATGACGAGCTGGTGCCGCATCCCACCCGGCGGGCCGGAACGGGAACGGGGCGGGGCGAGCGGCTGGGATGGCCAGCCGTAGGTAGGATGCTGCACGGTCACGCTCCTTGCTGGTAGCGGCGGGCCTGCGCCTTCACACCGGCGACGTAGGCCGAGGAGTGGTTGTAGCTGTAGAGGGCGCGGTCGAGGTCGCGGCGGGCGCCGTTGGCGCGTAGCAGCCGCCCGGCCGCCGGGATCGCGTTGGCGGGGTCGTAGGGGCTACCACGGCCGTAGGTGTCCCACGTCGACGGCGGACCGTTGCGGAGGTTGAACTGCATCGGGCCGGCGCAGCAGCCGAAGGCGTTGACGCCCGACCGGACCCCCGGTGCGCTGGATTGGCCGTGGCCGGACTCGATCTGGCCGATGCCCGCCAGGACCGCCCACGCCGGATAGCCGCCCCAGACCTCACCTGCGCCTGCCTCCCGGTACAGGCGCAGGTAGGTCTGGGGGATGCCCGCTCGGGCGGTACGCGACGGCGCCGCAGCAGCGGGCGGGCGCTTGGTGATGGTGGCTCGGGGACGGCGATGGCGGCGGCGCGGCTTGGCCGGGGCGGCCGGCATCATGCTGGCCAGGACATCGCCGCCCTCGAGCGCGACCGTGGCCACCGCAGCGGCGCCCTGGCCGACGACGGCGGTGAGGTCGACCAGGCCGCGCAGGTCGGCGGCGAACAGGCCGAGCAGCAGCAACGCCGTCGCCGGGACGCCGCCGCGGGCCCGGTCGGGGGTCACCGTCGCCGCTTCCTGGCCTTGGCCTTGCGGCGCTTGCGCCGGCGGAGCTGGAGGCCGCCGAACAGGGACCGCGCGGCCATCGACAGGCCGAGTGCGATGGTGCCGCCGGAGAGCGCGGCCATGCGTTCGTCGGCGGTCAGGCCCTGCCAGCCGATGCCTTCCAACGCGGTTCGCATCGTCTCCGGTATCTCCCGTCAATGAGTGCTTGACGAGTGGGACGATATGCCCGATCATGGAGGCATGTCTAGTACCTATTTACGGCTTGGCGTAGCATGGACTCCATGACCGGCGAGCAGGCAGTCGCCCAGGCCCTGGATGCCATCCGACGGGCCTACGAGGAGGCGGCCGCCATCATCGAGGACATCACCGACCCGCAGGAGGCGTTCGACCGCGCCGACGAGCTCGCCGACGGTATCCGCAAGGTCTACGACGACCAGGCCACCAAGCTGCGCACTGGTCAGGTCGAGCGGATCTGGAACAGCGAGGAGATGAGCCTGTCCGAGCTGGCGACCCGCATCAGCAGGTCGCAGCCGCGGTCCAGGCAGCGCGCCTTCCAACTGCTGAAGGCCGCAGCCGAGCGGAAGGAGACCCCATGACCGCAGAGCCGAACCTTGACCTCTGGCAGCACGGCGGACCACCCGCACCGTCCCGCCTCATGCACGTCATCGGCGAGTGCTGGCCCTTCGCCGCCGACCAGCAGGGCATCTGGCTGCTGACCGGCACCTGGCCGCTCGTCACCGAACCGGTCGCCACCGACGGCAGCATCCAGGCCGACCTGGAACTCGAACTGATCCGCGCGCAGATGTTCGGCGACCTCGCGCTGCTCCACCAGACCTCGACGCGGGTCGACGGCCCCGCGTGCATCCAGACCCACGTCGCCGTGGTCCGCTGCGTCGGCCCGATCCGGTCCCGCTGGCCGGCCGCCAAGCCCGTCCCGCCGCGGCTGTCAGAGGTCGTCGGGCAGCCCCCGACCCATGGCGCCGCCGAGGAACCAGACGTGCGGCAGATCGATGTGATCCGCCATGGTCTGCGGCATCTCGCGTTCCAGCTTGGCCCCGGCGGTGATGCCACCTTGGCGGCGGCGCTGGACGGCAACTGGCGTCGGCACCTTGCGGCCTGGACGCCCGAGCTGTACCGGATGTACGACCGGACCCACGAGTCGGCATAGCGCCAGCTACGGCAGCACTTCGACCAGCTCGGGGCGGAACCGCCGGCAGACGCGCCGGAGCTGTCGGCGGGAACGCACCAGCAGCCACGGGCTGAACACCTCGCCGCGGGCGCTCATCCGCCACAGCCAGCCGTCGGGGGTCCGCAGCACCTGCATATGGCGGGGCTGGATAGGCGACTCCAGCGGGCCGCCCTTGGCGTGCGGATCGACCGTCATGGACCTGAAGAGCTGTCGCTAGGTCGCCAGGTCGTCCTGACGCTTCACCGCTTCGTCGTCGAGTCGCTTGGCGTCCTCGTCGACCCGCTCGTGTTCTCCCGGTGGGCGGTCGCAGGTCCGCCGACGTATCGGGTCCCAGTAGACGCAGACCGTTCTCGGGTCGGGTCCATCGTCCGGGCGGCTGCGGTAGGTCCACGGCTCGCAGGCGTGGTCGGTGATGAGCGGCCGGGGTTCCTCACTGGCCGGCAAGGTGGCTGCCATGAGGCCGAGGAGGACGACCAGCACGCGGCGCATCATCGCTCCGTTCTGGCCTCTGCCCGTCGGGGCGGGTGGTCGGCGGCCAGCGTCTGCAGCAGCACCGCCAGCTCCGTCTGCCCGTGGGCGTTCGCGAACGCCATCCCGGCGAGGTCGGCGACGGCGTCCTGCCACGCCTTCACCTCAGCGACCAGCCAGTCGAACCAGTCGAGCACCTCCGGCGGCACGGTGCCGTGCTGCCGCCAGGTCGCCAGCAGGTCGCGGGCGGTCGCAAGGTCGTGGTGGGTGTCGGTCGTGGCCATCAGGACTCCCCTCCGACCTGGACGGTGAGCTCGGCCTGGAGCTCGCGGATTCTGGCCTCCGGGTAGCGGCGATGGCCGCCTAGTGTTTTCGTGAACGGCAGCAGCCCCTCGCGGGCGTAGCGGTTCACCGTCTTGGGCGACACCCCGAGGAGCCGGCCGACGGCGGCGCTGGTCAGCCAGCCATCGGCGTTGCGGTAGCGGCGGGTCATGGTCAGAACTCCTCATTGGTGCCGCAGGACGGGCAGATTGCGAAACCACGCTAGGAGTGCGACCCATCAGCGGCGACGAAGCCGGCATGGCCGCGACCGTAGCGACCGCACTTGCCGCACTCGGAGGTGGCGGCGATCTCGATGTCGATGTCGTGGCCGCTGAACAGCCCCCAGGTCGGGTAGCCGGGCACGTAGCCCTCTAGCGCGGGCTCCTCGGCCAGCCGCTGGGTCTCGGCCTCGATGCGGTCGATCTCCTGAGTAGTCAGGGTCAGGGCCATGGTCACTCAACTCCTAGATTTGGAGCGACTAGGGGATGGCTGGGGCTGGCGCGGGAGGCGCGGGTCGATATCACCGTCAATCGCCGCCAGGTACGCCTTGATGGCGATGCGGAGGCCATCGCGGGTGCCGAGCCGCAAGACGCCCGACAGCTGGCCATCCCGCTCCCGGATGACGAACCCGTTGCCTCGGCCCAGCACGCTTATGCGGTTGTCCCGAAAATCAACCAGCGCGTCCTCGACGGCCAGATGCGCCGCCGTCAATGCCAGCTCGTCGATCTCGGCCATGGTCACTCCTTGGTGGTGGGCTGGCGCGGGTCGGTCGGGTCGGGCAGGCTCGCCAGGAGCTCCTTGGCGCGACCCACTGGGGCCTGCCGCAGTTCTCAATCTCGCACAACTTAGTCATGGCGCAACTCGTTTCGGCGCCGTGGGGTCCGGCAATTTCGCTAGCACTTCTTTTGCGCGACCCATATACCTTAGGGTATAAGTACGCTCGGTCACTCCGGTGTCGGCGTGGCCGATCAGCAACGAGATCGTCTTTAGATACTGCTCACCGCCGTGCTCCAGCAGCCACCACACCAGCGAATGCCGCAGATCGTGCGCGCTGCCCTCCAGGCACTTCCCGGGCCGGTGCGGGTCGGGTTGCGACTGGATGTGGCGGGCCAGGTACATCGAGATCGTCTGCGGACTCAGCGGCCCATACGGCGGCAGCGACGAACAGATCAGCGGCCCCGCCGCCGGGCGGCCAGCGAGTTCGTGGCGCAGCGCCGCCCGCAACCCCGGCACCACGATCGGGACCGGCCGCAGCTTGTTGCCCTTGCCGAGCACCTCCATGATCCCGTGGCGCAGGTCGACCTGCTCAGCCCGCAGCCGCGACATCTCCACACATCGCAACCCGCCGCCGTAGCCGAGCCAGCACAAAAGATGCAGGCGGGGGTCGTAGGCGGCGCCCTCGATGATGACGCGGAGCTCGGCCTGGTCGTAGCCACGGGGCCGTGGCTGGCCCCCGCGGGGCGGCACGAACGCGGCCATGCGGTCGGTCGGGGTGTAGCTGTGCAGGTACGCGAACCGGTACAGCCCACGGATCGCGACCGCGACCTGGAGGGCGGTGTTGGCGGCGCGGGTGCCGGTCCGTGACTCGGGTGCCGGCCGGCCGATGAACGCCGCCAGGTCGCGGGGTCTGGCCTTCCACCAGGGCCGCTCGCCGAGGAAGGCGACGAACGCCCAGCAGTGCTTGCGGTAGGTCGTGACGGTAGTGGCCGCCATCGGGCGGCTGCCGTCGATGCCGAGCAGGTGCTCGCGGTAGCGAGCCCACAGGCCACGTTCGCCGTAGAACGAGGGGCGCATGCCCGGATCATCCCTGCCATCTTGCCCGGACATGCCGTCAACAGGCGAAGAAGGCAAAGACACCGCATCTGCCGCGCCCGCGGGTACGGCGGAGCGTTGTGTCTTCCATCGGGACAGCACCTCAAGCTGCCCTAGGCTGGGCGGCAGGACGCTGACCTGCGAACTTGCGAGATGCTGGCTTCTTGCTACCACCCTGGTCAGTTGGGAGCTGCGCGGCGGCGAGAGAAGCCCCCTCAAGCGACGCGACCCGGTTCGCCGCCACCAGTGCCCGGGTCGCCCACCTTTCCGAGCGCCGACGGTTGCCACCGCTCTCGCGGTAGACCGCTCGACGCCGCTCCGCCTCCGCCAAGGTCGCCTGCCGATAGTCCTCTGAGGCGTCCGGGTCGACCGCCCGGGCTGCGGCCAGCAGCGCCCAGGCGTCCAGGTCGTCGAACAGCTCGACCAGCAGCCACGCCTCCTCGGCGCTGACGTTGCGCTTGCCCCGTTCCAGCCGGTCGAGCTTGGTCCGGCCGAGTGCCTTGGGTGGGTCGCCGACCCGGCCGAACTCGGCCGATAGGTCGTCGATCGTCCAGCCGCGCGCCAGCCGCGCCGCTTTGACCGCGCGACCCAACGCTGGATCGACGTTGAGGGGTACTGCCATGGGCCGGTCTCCCTTGTTGGGCGCCAGAACCGGATCGTGACGCTGTGTGACGTACATGCACATGTGTAGCACTGTCACGTTCCCGTGTCCAGTGGCAACACTGCACCGTGTGGCGTCTTGACACGTCGCGCTGACGGGTGTAACTGTTCAACACGTCATGTGATGCCGGTCCGTGAGGAGCCACCGTGAACGTCCCGCTCATCAAGCGCCGCCGCGAGGCCCTCAACCTCCGGCAGATGGACGTGGCGGAGGCCCTCGGCGTCGACCGGTCGACGGTCGCGAGCTGGGAGACGGGCCGGGCCAGCCCGGAAGCACGGCTGATCCTGCCGCTGGCCGAACTGCTCAAGATCACCGCCGACGACCTACTCGCGGAGCCGGACAACGGCGCGAAGGTAGCGGCAGGATGAGCGGGCCGAAGGCCGCCATCGGCGCCACGCGCAAACAGGTGCTCGTCGCCCTCGGGGCCTACATCCGCCTCCACGGTTACAGCCCCACCGTCCGGGAATTGGCCGCCGCGTGCGGCATCAACAGCACGAGCTGCTACGGCCACCTCACCCGGCTGATCGCCGACGGCAAGGTCACCGAACAGCCCGGCCGAGCCCGGACCCTGCGGGTGGTCGAGCCGGAGTCCGAGGCGGTGAGCGGATGAGCGAACTGGCCCTGCCGTACCCGACCCGCGAGCCGATCCCGGCTGGCTGGTCGGAGGCGCTGCTGGTGGAGAGCCCCGGCCAGCTCTCACTGGAGCCACGGCCATGACCCGATCCATCTTCGTTCTGGCGGCTGCGGCTTGCGTGCTGGCGGGCCAGGTCGCCGGACCCTGGACCGCCCCACTGGCGGTCGCGGCCCTCTGCGCCTGCCGGGTCGGCGCCCACTGGCAGTCCACCCGCGCCAAGGAGGCGACCTCGCGATGACCTCGCACCTCGACCTGGATACCCTGACCCTTGCCCGCGGCGCCCACGGCGACCCCGGGCAGGGGATGTGCCTGCTGGAGGCCGTCGCCTACTTCGCCGCCGAACCGTTCACCGACCACCCCACCTGCGTCTCCCCGGTGCTCGGCGTGTTTGGACGCGCCTGGAACGACGCCCTGGACGACACCACGCGGCAGCGGCTCCGCCCCTACATCCCGCTGATGGTCGGCACCGCCGGCGACGGCCATGACGTGGCCCGCGCGTGGCTGCTCACCGACTGGCTCGCCCGCGTCTGCGCGCCAGCATTCCTGCACACCGCTGGCCTGCACGCTGAGGCGCAGCGGCTGGAGCAGGGCGCCCCGCTCACCGCCGCCGCCTCAGCCGAGTCGCTGATGGACGCGCTCAAGACGGCCAGGAGCGAATCCGCCGCCGCCTGGGACGCCACCTGGGCCGCCGCCGGGGCCGCCGCCGGGGACGCCGCCTGGGACGCCGCCTGGGCCGCCGCCTGGGCCGCCGCCGGGGACGCCGCCGGGGCCGCCGCCGGGGCCGCCGCCTGGGCCGCCGCCTGGGACGCCGCCTGGGCCGCCGCCGGGGCCGCCGCCGGGGACGCCGCCTGGGCCGCCGCCGGGGCCGCCGCCGGGGACGCCGCCTGGGCCGCCGCCGGGGCCGCCGCCGGGGACGCCGCCTGGGACGCCGCCTGGGACGCCGCCGGGGACGCCGCCGGGGACGCCGCCGGGGACGCCGCCCGTGGAGCGCTTCGACCGACCGTCGAAGCGCTCCAAGAGACCGCCTTCACCCTGCTCGACCGCATGTGCCGGGTCGACGCCGCCTTCAGTTCGCGGGGGGTGGGTCGG
>Ga0209861_1000066_pt1 | contig 11970 bp, 10 predicted proteins | sample GWRWS2_30_40_FD_187245 | JGI IMG/M metagenome (GOLD analysis project Ga0209861, IMG submission 187245) | Riverbed sediment microbial communities from areas with vegetation nearby in Columbia River, Washington, USA - GW-RW S2_30_40 (SPAdes)... | ecosystem: Environmental > Aquatic > Freshwater >...
GGTCTGGGCCTAATTGTTGCCGTCGCCAGCGGTTGCGTAACGCGATAGCCACCATGCGCTTCGCGTCCTGCTGGCCGATGACGTAACGATCCAGTTCCTCCACGATCTGGCGAGGTGTCAGGCGGTCGAGGCTGGGCGGCTTCTTGCGGGGCTCAGGCATGGATGATGGCCTTCAGCGCTTGAGTTCTTCGATGACGAGTTGCTGATTCGTGTAGATATCAATGCCGCCGGCGATCCGCATGGACTCCTCAACGATCGCTCGCGCGTCCAGGGCCGAATGGTTTAATAAAGCTCGCGCAGCCGCCAGGGCATAGGGCCCTCCGGAGCCAATCGCCAGGACGCCATCCTCCGGTTCGACCACGTCGCCGGTGCCGGAGATGACGAAGGAAGAGTCGAGGTCCGCCACGGCCAGCAGGGCTTCCAGCCGCCTCAGCACCCGGTCAGTTCTCCAGTCTTTGGCCAGTTCCACCGCCGCCCTGGTCAGGTTGCCACGATATTCCTCCAGTTTGAGCTCGAACTTCTCGAACAGGGTGAAGGCATCAGCCGTGGCGCCCGCAAAGCCTGCCAAGATCTGATCACGGTGCAAGCGACGGAGCTTGCGGGCATTGCTCTTCATGACCGTGGTTCCCACGGTGACCTGGCCATCTGAGCCCATGGCCACGCTGCCCTCTCGCCTGACGCAAAGAATGGTGGTGGAATGGATTATCATGACGGCGTAGATCCACCTTTGTTCTGAGAGCCGGGTGCCCGTCCAGCCCTCGGGTGAGTGCGGTCATACACAGCCATCAGTTGATCTGTTGCCAGGTGCGTATATTTTTGTGTCGTGCCGAGAGAGGCATGGCCGAGCATCTCCTGGATTGCCCGGAGATCTGCGCCCTCGTCGAGAAGGTGCGTGGCAAACGAATGGCGAAGCGCGTGGGGACTCACGCGCCCCCCTGGGAGGCGACTGGAATAGGCTGCCACGATCCGTTCCACGCTGCGCGCAGTCAGACGGTCACCCCTGCTGTTTTGAAAGGCCGGAGTCTGCCCCAGTGCTGAGTGCCGGAGAGCAGCATGATACTCCTTGATCGCCGCCACTGCCACCGCACCGACCGGCACCAGGCGCTCCTTTCGCCCTTTGCCGCGAAGCCGGGCGAGCCCGTCGGAGAGGTTGAGGTCGTCCAGATTCATGCCGACCAGTTCGCTCACACGAGCCCCGGTGGAATACAGGGTTTCGAGGATCGCACGGTCCCGCAGGGACAGCACCGTGTCTCCCTCGGGAAATTCCATGAGCGCGTCGGCGTCGTCCTTGGTCAGGACTCGCGGCAGGTGCTGCGGTTGTCTCGGCGTCCTGACCTCGGCAGCCGGATTCTGCCTGGTTCGGCCCTGCTCCGTCAGGAACCGATAGAAACTTCTGAGCGTGGCCAGCTTCCGCGCCAGCGAGGATTTCTTCTCTCCCTTCCGGTCCAACCACGCCAGGTAGCTGCGGATGGCGAACGAGTCCACGTCATCGGGCGAGAGCGCAGTCGCGGGGGTCGGACGGAACGTGCCCATAAAGGAGCAAAATTGACGCAGGTCCGATTGATAGTTGCGAATCGTCTCGCGGGACGCTCCCCGTTCTACCTCAAGAAACGTCACGAAAGCCCGGATCGCGTCTTCCATGCCTCGAGATCCTCCAGCGCACGCTGACCAATCAGGCGCCGCTTCTCGTCCTTGTCGCGGATCCGGCTCGGCAGAGGAGGGAACAGACCGAAGTTGGTGTTGATCGGCTGGAAGTGGCGGGGATCGCTGGTGGTGATGTAGGTGATCAGACTGCCATAGGCCGTCGTGGGCGGAGGGGTCACCAGGGGAAGCCCCGCGAGCCCTCTGGCCGCATTAACGCCGGCCAACCCTCCCATCGCAGCGGATTCAGTATAGCCTTCCACCCCCACGATTTGCCCCGCGAAAAAGGCCGTGCCGCGAGCCTTGAGCTGCAGCGTGTCTCTGAGCAGGTGCGGTGCATTGACGAAGGTATTCCGGTGCAGGCTCCCGTACCGGAGGAACTCGGCCCGTTCAAGGCCCGGGATCATGCGGAACACCCGACGTTGCTCCGGGTAGGTCAGCTTTGTTTGAAATCCCACCATATTGTAACAGGAGCGATGGATGTTCTCGGCCCGAAGCTGAACGACCGCATAGGGGCGAGTGCCCGTTCTGGGATCTTCCAGCCCCACAGGCTTCAAGGGCCCGAACTGCATGGTCTGGCGCCCACGTTCCGCCATCACCTCGATGGGAATGCAGCCTTCGAAATAGGAGGTCTTCTCGAACTCCTTCGGCTGGACTTTTTCCGACTTGACCAGCGCGTCGTGAAACCGATCGTAGGTTGCCTCGTCCATGGGACAGTTCACATAATCCGGCCCGCCCTTCTCATAGCGGGAGGCCCGGAACACGGCATCCATGTTGATGGAGTCCGCGTCGATAATGGGCGAGATGGCGTCAAAGAAATAGAGATTTCTTGAATGCGTCAGATCCCGAATGGCGGTGGTGAGGTTATCGGATGTTAAGGGACCGGTGGCGATCACACACACGCAGTCGGTCGGAATGTCCTTGATCTCCTCCCGAATGATCCGGACGTTCGGATGACTCTCCAAGGCTTGCGTGACGCGTTGCGCGAACAGCTCGCGATCCACGGCCAGCGCCGAACCAGCCGGTACACGAACTTCGTCTGCGACACGGATCACCAAGGAGTTCAGGCGTCGCATCTCTTCCTTCAGGATCCCCGACGCGCTCAGAACGTCGCCAGACCCCAAGGAATTGGAACAGACCAACTCGGCCAGCAGCCCGGTCTTGTGGGCCTGGGTCTGTTCCTTAGGACGCATCTCGTAGAGCGTCACGCGCGCGCCTCGCGTCGCCGCTTGCCAGGCTGCTTCCGACCCAGCTAGACCTCCTCCCACGATGACCACATCATCGCGCATCCACTTGAATCTCCATCGAGAAGCGATTGTACGGGCCGTATTTGAATGATGTCAAGTTACGAAGAAGACCAGGCGAGTGGCAAGAGGCTGCGGCTCATCGCCATGAGCAATCAGATTTGGGCTGTATGCTAGTCGCGCGCGACTAAGAACCAGCAGCAGGAACCTACCGTGCTCTAGCCTCGCGTCTCATGCTCCGCGCCCGGCTTCAGTTCGTTGACGGGTCTTTGACCAGCGTGATAGACTCGCGCGCACGTGGGCGATTAGCTCAGTGGGAGAGCGCTTCCCTCACACGGAAGAGGCCACTGGTTCGATACCAGTATCGCCCACCATGACCACGAAAATGAAAGCACTGGACGCCACGTCAACCCAGATGAGAGTCGCAACTGCTGGATTTTGACCGATCATCCGGCCGCTGCAGGCATCTATTAATCTACTGGACAGACTGGCAGGCTTGAGCTAGACTTATTGACATCTCTCCAGGATGTCGGTAATCTCTCAAGGGAAAAGAGAGGTGTCGCATGGGGGAATTACGAATCTTAGCAGGACTGGTCGTGGTGGTCGCTTTGCTCGTAGGGGGCTGTGGTGGATCACAACAGATGGTTGTCTATAATCAACCCACCAGCATTTACTCCACCATGGATAGCACGTCCTTGGTCTATACAAATCCCCGAGCCGCTTCGCCGTTGAACGATCATCCACTTCGGTGGGTGGCGTTTATGGGGAACCCACTGGGGGTGGCTGTAGATTACTTCGTCAATCGACCAATCTACACTCTTTCGTCCTTGGCCGCGGGCGTGTTTGGGTACAACAGCGAAGACGCGATGGTGGATTCGCAGCGGTGGACTCTGGCGTCCCCCTAACTCTATTGAGGTCGTCGGTCATCTGTTCGGTTTCGAAGGGCCCTTCCGAGGGCCCTTCGTGTTTTGAGTCAAAGCCATTTCGGGACCTTCTGCAGGGTAATGCCTTCTTGCCTGCGTGACATCCGAAAGCGGAGTCGTGTCGCTCTTCCTCTGACTGCTGTAGCGATAGGGCTGGTTTCGTTCGCCTGCGCGGCTGACCCACCTTCGAATCTTCCCCCTTCCGCCAGCGACCTCATTCTCCTCAAATCGGCCCGGCTGTGCGATAAGAAGGCGGCCTTCCTGCGAGGTCGAGAGGCAGCCTTGCTCCGTCGAGTGGTCTGGGGAAGCGGGGAGGAAGTGCGGATCGCCGCTAGCCACAGTGAGTCAAGGGCTGAGGAGTCATTTTTCTTCGACGAGGATGGGCTTTTGGTCGGCGCGCTCTTTACCTTCCCCATCGGTCTCAACCTGAAACCCTATCCGGTGCTGCGGGAGACTCTGAGCCAGCTCAAGCCGACGCTTGAGTTCTATGTCAACGTCGCCCAAGTAGGGAGCCGAACCGATCTTGACACCAGCGCATTGTATATGACTGGCGATGAAAAAAGTACGACTCAATACATCGTGCTCGGCGGGGCCGACGTTCCGTCATTGCTACTCGCTTCCTTTTCGGTAGACCCCTATGCCACCCTGCTATCCCCACGTCGAAAAGAGTTCCTGGCCCGAGTCGGGGGGACCGACAAGAGCAAAAGCAGTCTGCGCACAGATAGTAAGGGCGACGAGGATAAGGAGCTCTTCCCGGCGCTTCAAGAGTTTGCGAGGGGCGAGGCCGCTCACCTCGCCTACTGTGGCACACGCAACGACGACATCGCGGTCGTGGCTTATCAGAAGGCGATCAAGCACGGTTTCTCCAATAAGGTGCAACTCGCAGAAGCCTACCACAAGCTGGGGCTGGCCTTGAAAGGAAAGGGGGAACTGGAGGAAGCCAGGGACGCGATCCAGCAGTCTCTCGTGATTCAACCCAACCGACCGGAGGTGCTGAACAATCTTGGTGATGTCTACAAACAGCTCGGTGATCAGGAAAAAGCGCTCAAGGCGTTTGAAAAGGCCGTGAGCCTCCGGCCGAACTATCCGCTCGCACGCTTCAACTTGGCGGAGGCCTACGAAGCGGTCAACCCCAAGCTGGCGATCTCTGAGTATGAAACCTACCTGGCCTTAGTGGAAGGAATTCCGGAAGAAGCCGACCGAGCCGCTCTAGCTCGCCGACGGGTGAAAGCACTCACTCGATGAACAATCGGGACTCTCCGCGACATCACTCTACAGACGGATTCGTTCTTCCTGCTCTTGGAGAGTCTTGCACTCGATGCAGAGCGTCGTCACAGGCCGAGCCTTGAGGCGTTTATAGGGGATCTCCTGCCCGCAGCGCTCGCAGATGCCGTAGGTATTCGTTCCCATTCGGTTGAGCGCCTCGTCAATTTTTTTCAGCAGTTTCTGCTCGCGTTCCTTCAGCCTCAGCGTGAAGTTCTGGTCCACCTCTGCCGTGGCCTGGTCGCTCTGGTCCGGAAACGCTTCGAGTTCGGGCCGGTGCACCAGCAGCACGCCCGCTTCTTCGAGGAGCGCAGCCCGTTGCCGTTCGAGGTCACTGCGGATGTCGCCATACTTGCCGGCCGGTCGTCGATTGAGTTTTTTGACGCGCGTGGCCGGAGCGGATTTCGTAACACGTTTGGGAGAGACTCTGCTTTTGCTCGGCTTGCGTACTGGCATGGCCATAGGGCGGGGACTATATCAGCCTTGCGTGTGCGCCGTCAATTCTCACCGGGCTCTTCACGTCCACCAGTGGTTGCGCAGGTCAGGGCACCCTCACAGGTCCCGTCTGCCTTCGATGGATTTGATGAGCGTCACCTCGTCCGCGTACTCGATATCCATCCCGACCGGAATGCCATACGCGATCCGAGAGACCCTCACGCCGTAGGGCTTCATCACCTTCGTCAGGTAGATGGCCGTCGCCTCCCCCTCGATGGTCGGATTCGTGGCGACGATCACTTCCTGCGTCTCTCCCTCCTTCAATCGATCCAGCAGGTCCTGCGCGTGAATGTCAGCGGGACCGATCCCATCCAGGGGAGACAGCGCCCCGAGCAAAACGTGGTAGAGACCACGGTATCCACCGCTGCGTTCGATCGCATAGAGGGTGCTGGGTTCTTCGACCACAAGAATCTTGGTCTGGTCACGTTTGGGGTCGAGACAAAACTCGCAGAGTTCACCCTCGGCAATATTCCGGCACCGACGGCAAAAGGTCACTCCCTCCTTGACGGCCTGGATCGCTTCCGCCAGGCGCAGGGCCTCCTCTCGTTCGGCCTTCAGGAGATGGAAGGCCAAGCGTTGGGCGGTCTTCTGTCCGATTCCCGGCAACCGGACCAGTTCCCGGATCAATCGGAACAATAAGCTTTGTTGATCGACACCCATGAACGCAGCCCGAACTTCGTGATTTCCGAATCTGGTGATCGTGTCAATTGCTCGATCGGCCAATCACTCAATCATCCAATCACACTTTCTCAGAACAGGCCCGGAATGCTGAGCCCTCCCGTGAGACCCTTCATTTCTTCGGTCATCATCTCCCGCGCTTTGCGCAAGGCTTCGTTCGTCGCCGCCACGACCAGATCCTCTACCATCTCAACATCGCCGGACTTGAGCACCTCCGGATCGATCTTCACGGCAACCACCTGCATCGCACCGGTGGCGGTCACGATCACCATCCCGCCACCGGCTGTGCCCTCCACCGTCTTGCCGGCAGCCTGTTCCTGGAGTTTGGCCAACTGCTCCTGCATGGCCTGAGCCTGTTTCATGATGTTGCCGATGTTGCCGAACGGATTCTTGGTCATTCACGAGCCTCCTTCTGCGGAGCGACCTGGCGAACGTCGACGACCTCCACGCCAAAGATATCCAGCGTACGTTTGACCAGCGGATGGGAACGAGTCTGTTGCAGCAGGGCCTGCTTCTGGTCTCGTTCCTTAGCCGCGCGGATCTGGGCCGGGCTCAGGCCGGCTGGCTGTCCATCGCTCAACTCCATCACGCGCAGTCGAACCGCTTGACCGGCCAACTCAGCGCAGAGGTCGGCGACCACGCGAATGTTCTGTTCGTTCTGAATTCGCGCAAGCGCCACCGAGGCGCTCTTGGGATAGCCGATCGTCACCTGGTTGCCTTCGATGCCGACCAGCGTGCCCATCTCCAAAAAGGGGGCGATGTTCGGATGAACGCTCGCGACTCGTTCCAGGACCTGTTCCCAGTTGAATTGAAACGGAGGAGTCGCGTCGCGCGCCTGATTCGCACTGGGCGGACTCGGCAGTGGGTCTTCGGATCGGCTGAGCGGTCTTCCGCTCATCGAATCATGAACCAGACTAGATTCCTCAGGCACAGGTCGCGGGACCGAGCTGGGTGGAGCGGTTATCTTCTCGGATTGTGGAGCCGATTGCTCAGATGGCAAGGTGGTGGCTGTGCCGGTTGGCGAGCCTTGACCCACAGGCGCCGGCCCATTGGGGGCAGAGTGATTGGTGAGGGGAGGGGCGGGCTGTGTCGCTCCACGGGTTTCAGACCGTGGCTGGGCAGCCGGAACACGGTTGGACGAAGCCGATCTCGCGCCGAGCAGGAAGCGCGTGGCGCGGACGGCAGCGACTTCCAACACGAACCTCGGGTGCGCGCTCATCCGCAACCCGTCCTCGGCTTGCGAGAGGACCCGAAACAACTCCTGGAGCTGCTCGGCGGTGAAGGCCTTGGCGTCGGTCACAATCTGGAGAATTTCTTCTTTAGATAACTCGATCAGGCCATGCAGTCCCTCTGGCGACGGCACCACCGCAGCCACTAGCAGATTGCGGACGTACTCGACCAGATCGCTGCAGTAGGCCCGCAGGTCATGACCTTGGTCGAGGAGCTGGGCGACGATCCGCACAGCCGCCTGACTGTCCTGCGCAATGATGGCCGCAATCATGGCTCGAACGTGTTCCTGGGGTACAGCCCCCAGCAACGTCTCCAGATCGGCGTGTCGGATGGTCTTCCCGCCAAACGCCACAGCCTGGTCCAACAGACTGAGAGCGTCCCGCATGCTGCCTTCGCTGGCCCGAGCAATCGCGGTGAGGCTGCGGTCTTCCACGGCGATACCTTCCTCTGCCGCGACGTGACGAAGGCGTTGGATGATCTCGGACCGCGGGATCCTGCGGAAATTGTAATGCTGGCAGCGTGAGAGGATCGTCGCGGGAATCTTGTGGATCTCGGTGGTGGCGAAGATGAACACCACGTGGGCCGGTGGTTCTTCGAGCGTCTTGAGGAGGGCGTTGAACGCCGAATTCGACAGCATGTGCACTTCGTCAATGATGTAGATCCGATACATGCCTCGGAACGGCGTGAACTTCACGTTTTCGCGGATTTCCCGGACGTCATCCACGCCCGTGTTCGAGGCGCCGTCAATCTCGATTACGTCCACCGACGTGCCTTGGGTGATCTCGATGCAGGCAGGGCACGTATTGCAGGGCGTGCCGGTGGGACCCTTCTCGCAGTTGAGCGCCTTGGCGAGGATGCGCGCGACCGTTGTCTTGCCGACCCCGCGGGTGCCGGAGAACAAGAACGCGTGCGCGATCCGCTTGGTCGTGATGGCATTCACCAACGTCTGGACGACGTGGGGCTGACCGATCACTTCCTCAAACGTGCCGGGCCGGTATTTTCTCGCCGAAACCTGATAGTCCATAATTCTTTATTGGTTAAACGTTATTCGTTAAAGGACGGGTAGGAAGCACTCCTTCGATTGACGAATAACCATTCACGTTGAAAGTCCCCAGCAAAAGCGGGGCCAGGTGATCCTGCGGCACCCAGACTAGCCTGCTTACCGTTGCTTCCTTCCGGACCTGGCGGGGTTCACAGGATTCTGTTGCACAGGGCCCAGCCCCTTTTCCTTGGCGCGCTAGAAACGCTCCGACGGTGAACCATTGGGCAGTGACGCGCCACAAGTACCTTCGGGCAGTAGCGACGAACGCCGTAAAGCGGTGTCGCGCTGCGCGACATGATCACAAGTCGTTGCGGTTATTCCGGCGCTGCCTCAATCTCCCTACTTCTTTAGCTCGCACTGCCGGTTGCCCTTTTCCATATGATCCTTGTCGCGAAGCGACACCTTATCACGGCAATGGAAATTCATGGCCCCTTGGTACACGTGGCGCGCCCCTGCCCGTTGGCTGATAATCCGGTGGCTTCTGTCGCGCCAAGTTGGCGGAGAGGGTGGGCATTTGAAGTCGCGCTACGGTGTTCCGCACGCGCTCCCGCCAGGGGGCCAGCCCCCTCGCGCCTTCGCTCCGCTCCGGTCACCCCATGAAGGGGGCACACCCCCTTCACAGCCCCCGTTCAAATCCCACCTTCTTCCAATGGCCGCTTCACGCCTCGACGCTCCCCACTATATCTCGTCGCTGGTCTATGTCATGGCGGAGAGGGTGGGATTTGAACCCACGGTGCCGTTGCCAGCACACGTGCTCTCCAGGCACGCCGAATCGGCCGCTCTCGCACCTCTCCGCGCCATCTGTTATAAAAGAACGTGGCATCTTAGCACGCGACCCCTCTAGCGGCAAGGCAGGTCAGCCACGTAATGTGAGTCCGGCTTGACGGCGCGCACTGGGTATGGTTTTCTCAGTTCGGATACGCGAACATTCTTTGCCGTCGCGAAGGGTAGCTCTCTCATGACCACCCAACCTTTCGATCCGGTTCGATATAAAGAAGGACTACGGCTGGACTGGGACGCTGTCGCTTCTGGCTGGAAGCAGTGGTGGAAGACCATCGAGCAGGGGGCGCAGCCGGTCAGCGATCGGCTGGTTGCGTTGGCGAAGATCCAGCCAGGACACTGGGTGCTGGATGTGGCCACCGGCATCGGCGAGCCAGCCATTACCGCCGCTCGGATCGTGGGCCCGACGGGCCGCGTCGTGGGGATCGATCAGGCCCCACGGATGCTCGCAATCGCTCGCGAACGCGCGGCCGAACTCGAATTGCAACACATTGACTTCGTGGAAATGGACGCGGAAGCGCCTGAGTTTCCCGCATTCACCTATCACAGTATCCTTTGCCGATGGGGTCTCATGTTCCTCCCAAATCTTGCAGCCACTCTGCGTAAATTTCGAGGGCTGTTGAAGTCTGAGGGGCGGTTGGCCGCAGCCGTCTGGGGGCCACCAACCAATGTTCCTTTGATCAGTGTGACGATGAACACGGTGAGGCACGTACTCAAGGTACCACCACCACCAGCGGATGTCCCCGGTCCCTTCAGCCTGGCTGATGTGACCGTGTTGGAGCAAACGCTCTCGAGGGCCGGATTCACCGATATCCACAGCGAGCAACTGACCGTCACGTTTGAATGGGCATCCGCCGAGGCCTACACCGGATTCCAGCAGGCCATCTCGGCGCCGATTCAGGCGATGCTCGTCAATGAACCCACTGAGCGGCAGGAGCACGTCTGGCGAGCCGTGACCGATGCAGCGCGAAAGCACGCCGACTCGGAAGGCATTCTGAAGTTGCGGAACCAGGCCATTTGCGTCACCGCACGCCGGTAACAGCCCCTCGCCTTGACCCGCCGTGACCCTCTTCCTATACTACTCGCCACGGCGAGAGGAGGGACCATGATGAAAGTCCTGCTGGGCATCGGCGCGTTCATCGTTCTGTTGGTGATCCTTGTCATCCTTCTCCCATTCATTGTTGACCTGAACCAATACCAGGCCCACTATCGGCCGATCATCGAAGAGGCGTTGCAACGCAAGATCGAGCTGAAAGACATCCGCCTCACGATCTTTCCACGGCTCGGCGTCCGTATCGCCGGCTTTGCCGTCCTCGACGATCCCACCTTCAGCTCCGACCCCTTCGCGTCACTCACCTCCTTGGATGTTGGTGTGAAATTGCGGCCCTTGCTCAGCAAACGCGTCGAGGTCGAAGAACTTACGCTCCGCGATCCCCTCATCACGGTCATCAAGAATCGTGATGGCATTCTGAATGCGTCCACCTTGGGCAAGAAGGGCGCGCCGAAGCCGGAGGAGGCTCCAGCGCCGGAGGCTCCTGCGACAGAAGGTCCGCTTCGCATTCTGGCGCTGCTCGCGGTGGACCGCGTTTCCATCACAGGTGGCAAGCTGACCTTCCGGGACCTCTCGGCGGCCAAGCCAACGGAGTACGTGCTGCAAGATCTCGACTTTTTGCTCAAGGATGTTGGGTTGGGTAAGACCCCGAGTCTGCATCTGGCGACGCTCGTCCAGCCGCTGAATTTTCCGGTCAAGGTTGACGGCACGTTCGGGCCTCTCAAAGAGACGTCTGACATCGAGGCACTCGATTTCACGATCGCGCTGGGGAAAACCAACTTGGTGGTCAAAGGCAGTGCCGTGGGTGGAGACGCCAAACTGACCCTTACCTCGCAGGCCATCAACACAGCCGATCTCCCGGTGACGCTGCCGCTGAAGAAACCCGTCGAGGTGAAAGATCTTCAGGCCATGGCAGAGGTGAAAGGCCAACAGGCTCGCCTGAACAATCTTTCGTTCCAGGTCTTCAACGGACTGGTCAAGGCACAGGGTGGGCTGACCTTGGGCACCCCCGCTGCACCGTTCGACGGAAAAGTTACAATTCAAGGCCTACAGCTTGGACCGGTGCTCGAGGCGGTCGGAACGGACAAAGTATCAGTCAGCGGGACCGCCGCCACCGAGCTGGCCCTGCAAGGCCGCGGCTTCTCCATGCCGGAGCTGACTCAGGCCTTGGAGGGAACCGGCCATATGACCATCAAGGATGGCAAGCTGGAAGGGATCAATCTGATGGAAGAAGCCTTGACCTTACTCAGGGTCGCCGGCATCACCCAGGACCACGTGAAGGCCACGGCGTTTTCGACGATCGAGGGAGATGTTGCGATCAAGCAAGGCGTCATCAACTTGCAGCGATTGCTCATGGACAGCCATGACTTTCAAGCCACCGCGCTGGGCACTATCAAGTTTGATCAGACACTCAACGTGAAGGCCAATCTCAATCTGCCCGAAGCTTTAAGCAACCAGATTGCCGGGAAATCGCCGGTCGCCAAGTTGGCCATGACGGGAGGGCGAATCACGGTGCCTCTGATTATAACCGGCACAGCGCAGGCACCCGCGTACTCGCTCGACGCCAAGGCTGTCGGGGCCAAGGTCCAGGAGCAGGTTACGGACAAGGCCAAGGAAGCGGTC
>Ga0209861_1000069_pt1 | contig 11458 bp, 19 predicted proteins | sample GWRWS2_30_40_FD_187245 | JGI IMG/M metagenome (GOLD analysis project Ga0209861, IMG submission 187245) | Riverbed sediment microbial communities from areas with vegetation nearby in Columbia River, Washington, USA - GW-RW S2_30_40 (SPAdes)... | ecosystem: Environmental > Aquatic > Freshwater >...
GGGCGGGGCTCCAAGGCGCAGGCCCCCAAGGCGGCACCGGAGCCGGCTCAGGCCGAGACCCCGGCGCCCGCGGCGGAGACCCCGGCGCCCGCGGCGGAGACCCCGGCGCCCGCGGCGGAGACCCCGGCGCCCGCGGCGGAGACCCCGGCGCCCGCGGCGGAAACCGCCGCGGAGGCCCCCGCCACGGACGAGAAGGGCAAGGAGTGACCGTCCGATGCTGACCCCGAAGCGCGTCAAGCACCGCAAGCAGCACCGCGGCAACCTTCGCGGGCTGGCCAGCGGCGGCACCACCGTGGCCTTCGGCGACTACGGCCTGCAGGCCCTTGACCCGTCCTGGGTGACCAACCGCCAGATCGAGGCCGCCCGTATCGCCATGACCCGCTACATCCGCCGCGGCGGCAAGGTCTGGGTCAACATCTTCCCGGACAAGCCGGTGACCAAGAAGCCGGCCGAGACCCGGATGGGCTCTGGCAAGGGCTCCCCGGAGTGGTGGGTCGCGAGGGTCAAGCCGGGCCGGGTGATGTTCGAGCTGTCCGGCGTCCCCGAGGCCACCGCCCAGGAGGCCATGCGCCTGGCCGCCCACAAGCTGCCCATGAAGTGCAAGTTCGTGAAGCGCGTGGACGCGGAGTGATGACCATGAAGGCACGAGAGTTGGCCGACCTGGACGCGGACGAGCTGGCCGCCAAGCTGGCCGAGGCCAAGGAGGAGCTGTTCAACCTCCGGTTCCAGAACGTCACCGGCCAGCTCGACGACCCGCACCGGCTGCGCGAGGTGCGCAAGGACATCGCCCGGGTGCTCACCGTCATGCGCCAGCGCGAGCTAAAGGAGCTTGCGCATGACCAAGACCACGGGATCCGCGACGGCGATCACGTCGGACGTCGCGGTCATGCGCAAGCTCCTTTAGCGGAGGAGAGGGAATAGCCGATGGCCGACCAGAGCGCGACGACCACGACCCGCCAGCGGGGCAACCGCAAGGTCCGGGTCGGGGTCGTGGTCTCCGACAAGATGGACAAGACCGTGGTGGTCCAGGTCGAGGACATCCGCCAGCACCGCCTGTACGGGAAGACGATCCGGCGGACGACCCGGCTCAAGGCCCACGACGAGCAGAACGCGGCCGGCCAGGGCGACCTGGTCCGGCTGGCCGAGACCCGGCCCCTGTCGGCGACCAAGCGCTGGCGGGTCGTGGAGATCATCCAGAAGGCCAAGTAAGGGCCGAGTAGAAGAGGACCGACCAGAATGATCCAGCAGGAGTCGCGGCTGAAGGTCGCCGACAACACGGGTGCCAAGGAGATCCTCTGCATCCGCGTGCTCGGCGGCTCCGGACGGCGCTACGCCTCGATCGGCGACGTCATCGTCGCCACCGTGAAGGACGCCATCCCGGGTGGCGCCGTCAAGGAGGGCGAGGTCGTCAAGGCGGTGGTCGTCCGCGTCAAGAAGCAGAAGCGCCGCCCCGACGGCTCCTACATCCGCTTCGACGAGAACGCCGCCGTGATCATCAACGAGCAGCAGAACCCGCGGGGTACGCGCATCTTCGGCCCGGTCGGCCGCGAGCTGCGCGAGAAGCGCTTCATGAAGATCATCAGCCTGGCCCCGGAGGTGCTCTAGCCATGAAGATCCACAAGGACGACCGCGTGATGGTCATGGCCGGCAAGGACCTCGGGGTGGTCGGCCGGGTCATCAAGGCCGACCCGAGCCGCAACCGGGTGCTGGTCGAGGGCGTCAACCGGGTGAAGCGGCACGAGAAGGTCCGGCCCACCCAGCGGGGCGGGCAGACCGGCGGCATCACCGAGAAGGAGGCCTGGATCGACGCCTCCAACGTGCAGCTCATCAGCCCCGACGACGGCAAGCCGACCCGGGTCGCCTACCGCGTCGAGGACGGCAACAAGATCCGCGTGTGCGCGCGCACGGGCGCGAAGCTCTAGAGGAAGAAGAGGATGACGCAGACGGCGACAGAGCGGCCGATGCCGCGCCTCAAGGCGCGCTACCGGGAGGAGCTCCAGCAGCGGCTCAAGGACGACCTGGGGCTGGGCAACGTCATGCAGGTGCCGCGGCCCGTCAAGGTCGTGGTGAACATGGGCGTTGGCGAGGCGGTCCGCGAGGGTCGCCTGCTCGAGGGCGCCGTGCGCGACCTCGCCCAGATCACCGGCCAGCGCCCGCTGGTGACCAAGGCCAGGCGCTCGATCGCCGGCTTCAAGATCCGCGAGGGCCAGTCGATCGGGGCCAAGGTCACCCTGCGGGGCGACCGCATGTGGGAGTTCCTGGACCGGCTGGTGGCGATCGCGCTGCCGCGCATCCGCGACTTCCGCGGCCTGGCCCCCAGGGGGTTCGACGGCCACGGGAACTTCACCTTCGGGCTGACCGAGCAGCTCGTCTTCCCGGAGATCGACTACGACAAGATCGAGAAGATCCGGGGCATGGACATCACCGTGGTGACCAGCGCCCAGACCGACGAGCAGGGCCGCGCGCTGCTGACCGCGCTCGGCTTCCCGTTCCGCACCACCTAGAGGTTCCCGACAGGCCGGCCAGCACGCGCCGGAACCGGCGGGGCCAGGAGGTAGCAACAGCAGATGGCAAAGAAGTCGCTGATCGCCAAGGCCAAGCGCACCCCGAAGTTCAAGGTGCGGGGCTACACGCGCTGCCAGCGCTGCGGGCGGCCGCGGGCCGTGCTGCGCAAGTTCGGCCTCTGCCGGCTGTGCGTGCGCCAGCTCGCCCACGCCGGCGAGCTGCCGGGCATCACCAAGTCGAGCTGGTAGGGGCGTGCCACGATGACCATGACCGACCCGATCGCCGACATGCTGACCCGGCTGCGCAACGGCAACGTGGCCTACCACGACGACGTCACCATGCCGAGCTCCAGGATCAAGGTGGAGATCGCCAAGGTCCTCAAGCAGGAGGGCTACATCAACGACTACGTGGTCGAGCGGGCCGAGGTGGGCTCCAAGCTCACCGTCATCCTGAAGTACGGCCCCAACCGCGAGCGGACCATCAGCGGCGTGCGTCGCATCTCCAAGCCCGGGCTGCGCGTCTACGCCAAGAAGGAGAGCCTGCCCCGGGTGCTCGGCGGCCTCGGCATCGCCATCATCTCGACCTCCACCGGCCTGCTCACCGACCGCGCGGCGCACAGGGCCGGCATCGGTGGCGAGGTCCTGGCCTACGTCTGGTAAGGGGAGCGCGAGATGTCACGTATCGGCAAGCTCCCCATCGAGGTGCCAAGCGGCGTCGAGGTCACGGTCGAGGGCACGCTCGCGACCGTGACCGGACCGAGGGGCACCCTCACCCAGACCCTCCCGCCGTCGATCAGCGTGCGCCAGGAAGGCGCCCGGATCGTGGTCGAGCGGCCCGACGACGAGCGCGAGCACCGCGCCCTGCACGGCCTGGTCCGCTCGCTGGTGGCCAACATGGTCGAGGGCGTCACCAACGGCTTCGAGAAGCACCTCGAGATCCAGGGGGTCGGCTACCGGGTGCAGGCTCAGGGCGCCGACCTGGTGTTCAGCCTCGGTTACTCGCACCAGATCCCGGTCAAGGCCCCCGACGGCATCTCCTTCGAGGTCGCAAGCCCCACCCGGTTCTCGGTCAAGGGCATCGACAAGCAGCAGGTCGGCCAGGTGGCGGCCGAGATCCGCCGGCTGCGCCGCCCCGACCCCTACAAGGGCAAGGGCGTGCGCTACGCCGGCGAGGTCGTCCGCCGCAAGGCCGGCAAGACGGCGAAGTGAGGAACCCCATCATGGACATTGCGAAGACGAAGCGCGCGGCGCGCCTGCGGCGCCACCGTCGCGTGCGGCGCCGGGTGGCCGGGACGGCCGAGCGGCCGCGGCTGGCCGTCTTCCGCTCCAACCGGCAGATCTACGCCCAGATCATCGACGACCGCGCCGGTCGCACGCTGGCCGCCGCCGGCTCGTTCGCCGGTGGCGACGGCGACAAGAAGGCCGCCGCCCGGCGGGTCGGCGCCGAGCTGGCCACCAAGGCCAAGGCCGCGGGCGTCACCTCGGTGGTGTTCGACCGCGGCGGCTACCAGTTCCAGGGCCGCGTCCGCGCGCTGGCCGAGGCGGCCCGCGAGGGCGGCCTGGACTTCTGAGAACGCAAGGAGGCATCTCGAATGGCAGCAGCCCCCGCTCGCCGGGGTCCCGGTGGACAGGGCAACCGGCCGCCCCGTGACGACCGCGGTGGCCCCGGCCGGGATGACGCACCCAAGTCCCAGTTCGAAGAGCGCGTGGTCGCGATCAACCGCGTCGCCAAGGTCGTGAAGGGCGGCCGGCGGTTCTCGTTCACCGCGCTGGTGGTGGTCGGCGACGGCAACGGCAAGGTCGGCGTCGGCTACGGCAAGGCCAAGGAGGTCCCGGCGGCCATCCAGAAGGGCGTCGAGACGGCCAAGAAGAGCTTCTTCGCGGTCCCCATGATCGGCTCGACCATCCCCCACGAGGTCGTCGGCGAGGAGGGCGCCGGCCGGGTCCTGCTCAAGCCGGCGTCCCCGGGGACCGGGGTGATCGCCGGCGGCCCGGTGCGGGCCGTGCTGGAGGCGGCCGGCGTCTCCGACGTGCTCTCCAAGTCGCTGGGCTCGAGCAACCCGATCAACATCGTGCACGCCACCGTGGCCGGCCTGAAGCAGCTCAAGCGGCCGAACGAGCTGGCCGAGCTGCGCGGCCTCGACCTGGCCGAGATGTCGCCGACCACGGTCGCCAGGGTGCGGGCGGCGGCCGCCGTCGGCGCCGCCGCCAAGGGCAAGGAGGCGGCGACGGAATGAGCACCCGCCTCAAGGTCACCCAGAAGCGGTCCCTGATCGGCCGGCCCCGCCCACAGCGCGACACGGTCAGGAGCCTTGGCCTCAAGCGGATCGGCGACGTGGTCGTCAAGGAGGACCGACCCGAGATCCGCGGCATGCTGTTCAAGGTCTCCCACCTGGTCGAGGTGGAGGAGGTACGCGAGTGAAGCTGCATCACCTACGCCCCGCGCCCGGGTCCACCAGCGACCGGGTCCGCAAGGGCCGCGGCGACGGCTCGGGCAAGGGCAAGACGGCCGGCCGGGGCACCAAGGGCTCCAGGGCCAGGAACAAGATCCGGATCGGCTTCGAGGGCGGCCAGATGCCGCTCCAGCGCCGCGTGCCCAAGCGGCGTGGCTTCACCAACCCCAACAAGGTCCACTGGTCGGTGGTGAACCTGGACCGGCTGCAGGCGGCCTTCCCCAAGGGTGGCGGGGTGGACCCGGACGGGCTGGTCGCGACCGGTCTGGCCCGCAAGGGCACCCCGGTGAAGGTCCTCGGTCAGGGCGAGGTCTCCGTCGCCCTCCAGATCCGGGCCCACGCCTTCTCGGCAACCGCGGCCTCCAAGATCGCGGCCGCTGGCGGTACGGTAGAGGTCGTCTAGGCGACCAAGGAGAGGATTCCGGGCATGCTGTCGGCCTTTCGCAACGCACTCAAGATCCCCGACCTGCGTGGCAAGATCCTGTTCACGGTCGCGATCATCGCCGTCTACCGGCTGGGCTCGCACCTGCCGGTGCCGGGGGTGGACTTCGACGCGGTGCAGCAGTTCCTCGAGAACCCCGGCAACCGCGACCCCAACGGCGCCTTCACGCTGATCAACCTGTTCTCGGGCGGGGCGCTGACCCAGTTCGCGATCTTCGCCCTGGGGATCATGCCCTACATCACCTCCTCGATCATCATGCAGCTCCTCCAGGTGGTCATCCCGCGGCTGGAGCAGCTCCAGAAGGAGGGCGAGTCGGGCCGCAAGAAGATCCAGCAGTACACCCGCTACCTGACGGTGTTCCTGGCGCTGCTGCAGTCGGCCAGCATCGTGCAGCTCGCCCACAACCAGGGCATCCTGCCGCTGGACATCTTCCCCGGGCTGACCCCCGGCCGCTTCGCGCTGGCGGTGCTGACCCTGACCGCCGGCACCGCGCTGATCATGTGGCTCGGCGAGCTGATCACCCAGCGCGGCATCGGCAACGGCATGTCGATCCTGATCTTCACCGCCATCGTGGCCACGCTGCCCAGCGAGGGCGCCAACATCCTCCGGGTCAACAAGGCGTTCATGTTCGGCCTCGTCTGCTTCCTCGGCCTGCTGATCATCGTGGCCGTGATCTTCGTCGAGCAGGCCCAGCGCCGCATCCCGGTGACGTACGCCAAGCGCATGGTGGGCCGGCGGATGTACGGCGGGCAGTCGACCTACATCCCCCTCAAGGTCAACCAGGCCGGCGTGATCCCGATCATCTTCGCCTCCAGCCTGCTCTACATCCCCGTGCTGCTGCGCTCGATCGTCAACAAGCCGTGGCTGAACGACATCGTCGACAGGTTCGCCCGCACCGGCAGCCATCCGTTCTACATCATCAGCTACTTCGTGCTGATCATCTTCTTCGCCTACTTCTACAACTCGATCGCGTTCAACCCGGTCGACACCGCCGACAACATGAAGAAGTACGGCGGCTTCATCCCCGGCATCCGGCCGGGCCGGCAGACCGCCGAGCACCTGAACCACATCCTCACCCGGATCACCCTGCCGGGCGCGCTGTTCCTCGGGGCGGTGGCGATCCTGCCGTTCATCGCGCTGGCCGCCGGCAACGTGCAGCAGTTCCCCTTCGGGGGCACGGCCATCCTGATCACCGTGGGGGTTGGGCTCGAGACCATGAAGCAGATCGAGTCGCAGCTCCTGATGCGCAACTACGAGGGCTTCCTCCGTTGAGGCTGGTGATGCTCGGCCCGCCGGGGGCCGGTAAGGGCACCCAGGCGGTGCGGCTCGCCGGGCACTTCGGCTGCGCCGACATCGCCACCGGGGACATCTTCCGCGCCAACGTCGCCGAGGGCACCGAGCTTGGCCGCATCGCCCAGGAGTACATGGACCGCGGTGACCTGGTGCCCGACGAGGTCGTGATCGCGATGGTGATGGGGCGGCTGGCGGAGCCGGACTGCCAGAGCGGGTTCCTGCTGGACGGCTTCCCCCGCACGGTGGCGCAGGCGGAGGCGTTGGACCATCGCCTGGCGGGGCTGCGGACCCCGCTGCACGCGGCGTTGAACTTCGAGATCACCGAGGACGAGTTGTTCCGGCGGCTGGCGGGGCGGGCGTCGGAGTTGCACCGCTCCGACGACTCCGAGCAGACGATCCGGCACCGGCTGGAGGTGTTCGCGATCAAGACCCGCCCGCTGATCGACTACTACCGGCGCCGCCGGCTGCTGGCCATGGTCGACGCGGTCGGGCCGGTGGAGCAGATCACCGCGCGCGTGCTCGGCTGCCTCGGCGAGGACCCCGCCCTGGTCGCGGTCTGACCACGCGGCTCAGCGGCGGCGGCGCCGGCGGGTGCGGAGGGTGAGCCAGGCAAGGACCGCGCCGGCGGCGGCCAGCCGCCCGACCCGCCGCGACCGTGGCGCCGTGGCGCCGCTGCCGGCGGGCGGCGGCGGGTTGCCGCGGGCCGCCTCGACCAGGCCGACGGTCGGCGCCGCCGCCTCCACGGGTCCGAGCAGCAGCTCCGCCTGGATGCTCGCGGTCAGCATGAGGAGCTGGGCGGCCAGGTGGATGAAGACCAGCAGGCCGACCACGATGGCGAGCTGCCCGAACACCTCGCCGGCGTTCTGGATGGTGCGGCCGACGTAGAACGCCCCGAAATACTTGAGCAGCCCCCACCAGACGGCGCAGATCACCGCCCCCGGCAGCACCTGGCGGGCGCGCAGCGCGCGGTTGGGCAGCAGCACGAAGGTGAGCGTGAACAGCGCCACGTCGACGGCGAAGCTGACCAGCAGGGTCGCCAGGAAGCTGGACGCCCTCGCCTGGCCGCCGGTCACGCCGAGGGCCTCCAGGATGGCGCCGCTGGCGCCGCCCAGGGCGCCGGCGGCCACCACCGACACCCCGAGCAGCAGGCCGATGCTGAGCAGCCAGCCGACGGCCCTGGCGCGCTGCTTGACGAAGGTGCCGGCCCGTTCCAGGCCGAACGCGCGGCTGAGCCCGCGCTCCAGCGCCACCACCATGCCGGTGCCGCTGTACAGCAGCAGCAGCAGGCCGACGCCGAGGGCGGTGCGGGCGCTGGTCTGGGCGCTCCGGATGCTCTGCTCGACCAGCTCGTGCAGGGGGCCGGGGAGGTTCGCGGCGGCCTGGGCGAGGATCCGGTCGCGGAGCTCGGTGTCGTTGCGCAGCACCAGGCCGAAGATGCCGACGGCGGCGAACAGCAGCGGGAAGATCGAGAAGAAGGCCGAGTAGGCGACGTGCACGGCCGAGACCGACCCCTCGGTCCGCTGGTACCGCCCGTAGCCCCGCGCGGCGACGTCCAGCCAACGGTGGCGTTCCCGCATGCCGGCGACCCACCCGGCCGCCCGCGCCTTCAAGCTGCGAGTCGCTGCCATTCTCCTGTCCGGGGTACGGTGTGCGGTAATGGAGGACCTTCGATTGGTTTGCCCCATCGGTTGAGCCAGGTAACCGGATCGCCTGGTTCGGCAGGGGGAACCTACCGCCGGAGGGAGCGGGTGAGCGAGCTTCGCGAGCCTGGGCGCAGCCTGGCCCGCTGCGGGGCGACCGACGTCCGGGTGTGGCAGGGCGACATCACCGCGCTGGCGGTCGACGCGATCGTCAACGCCGCCAACAACGAGGGCTGGCTCGGCGCCGGCGTGGCCGGAGCGATCCGGCGGGCGGCCGGGGACGAGGTCGAGCGGGAGGCGGTCGCCAAGGCACCCTGGGCGGTGGGGGACACGGTGCGGACCGGCCCGGGCCGGCTCGCCGGCCGGGGCGTCAAGGCGATCCTGCACGCCGCGGCGATGGCGCCCGGCCGGCCAGCCAGCGTCGAGGCGGTGGGCAGCGCCACCGCGGCGGCGCTGCGCCTGGCCGCCGCCGAAGGGCTCGGCAGCGTGGCCCTGCCGGCCCTCGGCACCGGCGTCGGCGGGGTCGACCTCGAGGCCGCCGCCGCCGCGATGGCGTCGGCGGTCCGCGAGCACGCCGCCGGCCCGACCAGCGTCCACACGGTGGTGTTCGCCCTGTTCGACCAGGCCGCGGTCACCAGCTTCGGCGGCGCCCTCGAGCGGGAGCTGGGTGCCGAGCCATGAGCGCCGAGGTGGAACCACAGGGCGAGCAGGGCGAGCAGGTCGACCGGTCCTACCTGGCCGCGTTGCACGAGACGGCGCTGGGGCTGTCCGAGCAGGGCGGCGCCGGCGGCCTGCTGGAGCGGATCGTCACCTGGGCAGGCCAGGTGGTCGGGACCCCCCACGGCTACATCTGCCTGATCGAGCCCGGCGCGCGCGAGATGGTCCTGCGGGTCGGCATCGGGGCCTACGCCGACCTCGTCGGTCTGCGTATGCAGAAGGGCGAGGGCCTGTCCGGCCGGGTCTGGGAGACCGGCGCCCCGCTGGCCGTCCCCGACTACAGCCGCTGGGAGGGCCGGGTGCAGCGGTTCGCCGACGACGTGTTCCGGGCGGTGCTCGGGGTGCCGCTGTCGTCCGGAGGGATGGTCACCGGCGTCATCGGCCTGTCCCGGACCGAGCCCGGCCGGACCTTCGACGACGAGGAGGTCGAGCAGGTCAACCGCTTCGCCGAGCTGGCCTCGGTGGCGCTGGACAACGCGCGCCTGTACGCCGCCACCCAGCAGGAGCTGGCCGAGCGCCGCCGCGCCGAGGACCAGCTCCGCGCCGCCGAGCGCCGCTTCCGCACCCTGGTCGAGCAGATCCCGGCGATGGTGTACAGCGAGGAGTTCGCCGAAGGCGGGTGGATGTACACCAGCCCGCAGATCGAGACGATGTTCGGCTTCAAGCCCGAGGAGGCCAGGGACAAGAGCCTCTGGAAGCGCCGGCTGCACCCTGACGATCGCGAGCGCGTGCTCGCCGAGGACGCCCGGGTCGACGCGACCGGCGAGCCGTTCCGGATCGAGTACCGCATCCTCCACAAGGACGGCCACTCGATCTGGGTGCGCGACGAGGCCGTGCTGGTCCTCGACGACGACGGCACGCCGCTGTTCTGGCAGGGCATCATCGTCGACATCACCGAGAGCAAGCGGGCGCTCGAGCGCGAGCGTGAGGTGACCCAGCGGCTCCGCGCCCTCGACAGGATGAAGAACACCTTCCTCGACGCGGTCTCCCACGAGCTGCGCACGCCGCTGGCCGCGATCGTCGGCATCGGCATCACCCTGGAGCAGAAGGGCGACAGCCTGGCCACGCAGGACCGCAACGACCTGTACACGCGGCTGGTGGTCAACGCCCGCAAGCTCAACCGGCTGCTGGACGACCTGCTCGACCTGGACCGGCTGACCCACGGGATCGTCACCCCCAAGCGCCGGCCGACCGACGTGGCCGCCCTCGCCAAGCGCATCGCCGAGGACTGGGGGCTGCTGAGCGACCGCCAGCCGCAGGTCGTCGCCGAGCCGGTCACGGTCTCCATCGACCCGGCCAAGGTCGAGCGGATCGTGGAGAACCTGCTGTCCAACGCCGCCAGGCACACGCCGCCGGAGACCCCGGTGTGGGTCAGGGTCGAGCGGTCCCCCAACGGCGACGGGGTGCTGCTGGCGGTCGAGGACGCCGGCGCCGGCATCCCCGAGGAGCAGCGCGACTCGGTGTTCGAGCCGTTCCGCCAGGGCCCCGACGCGCCCCCCTACGCACCGGGGGTCGGCATCGGGCTGACGCTGGTCGCCCGCTTCGCCGAGCTGCACGGCGGGAAGGCGTGGGTGGAGGAGCGACCGGGTGGCGGCTCCTCGTTCCGGGTGCTCATCCCCGAGGCGCCGCAGGAAGGCTGAAGCTCGCGGTTATACTGCGTGCGGTCCCCAGGTTCGCTCAGCGGGAGGGCAGGGTGGAGCGAGCGCTCGTCCTCAACGCCTCGTACCAGCCGATCTGCGTCGTGCCGGTGCGGCGGGCGGTGGTGCTGGTGCTCAAGGAGAAGGCCGACGTCCTGGTGGAGGGCGGCGGTCTTGTCCGTGGGGCCACGCTGCAACTGACGGCGCCCAGCGTCATCAGGCTCCGGTACTTTGTGAAGGTGCCCTTCCGAGCCCGGGCCGGGCTCTCCCGACGAGCGGTGTTCGTACGCGATGACCACACCTGCCAGTACTGCGGAGCAAGGGCGGAGAACGTCGACCACGTCGTGCCGCGCTCGCGCGGCGGGCTCCACGTCTGGGAGAACGTGGTCGCCGCCTGCCGGCGCTGCAACAGCAGGAAGGAGGACCGCCTCCCCCACGAGGCGGGCTTCCGCCTGCGCCGCGAGCCACGGGCGCCCAAGGAGACGCTGTGGATCGTGATCGCCGTCGGCCGCGTCGAGCCTGGCTGGGCCCCCTTCCTGGGCCTGGAGGTGGACGCCGTCCCCGCCTGAGGCTGCGGTTGCCCGCTCGGGACCGGGTGGCCGCCGCCGGCCAGCGCCTGAGCCCTTGGCTGCTGCCGCTGCTCGCCGGGATGCTCGGGGCGGCGCTGGCGATCACCTTCCTGGCCCGCGAGGACGCCCGCGTCGGCCCCGCCACCGTGCGGCTGTCGGCGCGGCCGGCCATCCAGGGGTCGAGCCGGCTGGCGCTGCCACCG
>Ga0209861_1000070_pt1 | contig 11451 bp, 10 predicted proteins | sample GWRWS2_30_40_FD_187245 | JGI IMG/M metagenome (GOLD analysis project Ga0209861, IMG submission 187245) | Riverbed sediment microbial communities from areas with vegetation nearby in Columbia River, Washington, USA - GW-RW S2_30_40 (SPAdes)... | ecosystem: Environmental > Aquatic > Freshwater >...
CTGGCGTACAGAGCGCTCGAGCGCTCGACGCGGGTCGGCTCGCCGGCGGCCGTCATCGGCCGACCTCGAGCAAGGGGCCGCGCCTTCGAGGTCCGGAGCCGCTCATGGGCGTGACGAGTATCCCCGAATTCCACGCCTGTGATAGTTGAAAATGGTCGATGCTCGAATCGACAATGTTGACGAGATGGAGGCACCGGCTCGCGTGACAGCGGCCCTGGCGATCGGGCTCGTGGCGCTCACAGTCCCAGCGCTACTCATCAATCTGTACTTCACGGCGCTGATGCTCGATCGATGGCCCAGGCTTCGCCACGGTCTCGGGGCGCTGTTCACGACGTGCGGCGCGGACACGTCGTCCTGCGCCATCGTCGTGAAGACGCCGTATGCCCGGTTGTTCGGCGGAGCCCCCAACGTCTACGTCGGCATCACGTGGAACGTCGCTCTCCTGGGCCTCGCCCTACGGTGGATGGTGACCGGCGGGCTGGTGGTGCCGTGGCCGTACCTGCTCGTGGCAGTCGTGAGCGTGCTGGTCGGGGTTTACCTCGTCCGCGCTCTTGTCGTCGACCTCCGCCAGCCGTGCCCGCTCTGAATCGCTGGCCACGGGGCGCACGCGGCGGTCGCCGCGCTCCTTGGGATCGTATGGTGGGTCGCCTGATTGGTGGGGCGAGCGTAAGAGACATAAACGTCCCTTCTCGGAAGTTCCTGCCCCTCCAAGCCGCACCGGGACTGGTCGACGGATGGCTCCGCCCCGGATATGTTTTGCAGAGTCGCCAGATGTTCTTGCCGAGGAGCGGAGCGGTAGTCACCGCTTTTTCCGCTCGAGCGCCTCCGGATTCACCACGTCGATCGGCTTGCCCGCGGCCCACGCCAGCAGCCGCTCGACTCCGCCGGCGTAGATGCCCTCGTACCCTTCCTGTTCCGCGTAGCCGAGGTGGGGCGTGCACAGCGCATTGCTCATCGTGAGCAGCGGGTGCGCGCCGCCGACGACGGGCTCCGTTTCGTAGACGTCCACCGCCGCGAAACCCGGGCGGCCCTTGGCCAGCGCGGCGACGAGCGCTCCCTCCGCGATGATGGGGGCGCGGCTCGTGTTGACGAGGAGCGCGGTCGGCTTCATGCGCGCGAGATCGTCGGCCGTGACGATGCCGCGGGTCTCCTTGCCTCCCGGCAGGTGCAGGCTGAGGACGTCGGCCTCCTCGAAGAAGGCCTCCCGGCTCTTCGCGACCTCGAAACCCTCCGCACGGGCGCGCGCCGTCGAGCCTTCACGGCCCCAGCACACGACCTTCATCCCGAACGCCCGTCCGACCCGCGCCACTGCGGCCCCAATGTGGCCGAAGGCGTAGATGCCCAGCGTATTGCCCTCGAGTCGCGTGCCGACGGTCGTGTGCCAGTGTCCCTGCTTGAGGCGCTCCACCTCGAAGGGCAGGTGGCGCAGCGACGCGAGGATCAATCCCCACGTGAGCTCCGCGGTCGTGGAATAGGGAGTGCGCCCGCCGCCCCCTCCACCCCGGCCGGCGGAGACCACCACGCCGTGCTCGGTGCAGGCGGCAAGGTCGATGTGGTAGACGTTGGCGCTCGTCTGACTGATGAATCTCAGATCGGGGAGCCGCGCGACGATCTCGCGGGTCACGGGCACCCGCTGCTGCGTGAGCAGCACGGCCTCGCAGCCGGCCACCTGCTCGACGACGCGCGCCGGGTCCGTGTAGGCGTCGGTGTGAACGACGACGTCGTGCCCCTGCAGCCGCTTGTAGGCGCGCGTCGTGCGAAAGACGTCCGCGTAGTCGTGAATCACCGCGATTTTCATGGGCCTTCCTCGAAAGTTGATGGGATTAAACGACGGACGATTGTATCGCGCAAGCAGCTGGTATGATCCGCTCGGGAGAACGACGACATGCGCTTCGGCCTGTTCGGCAGTGCGTCGGCGAGGCGCGGTGGTGCGGAATTCGACAGCAGCGAGGGATTTCGCGATTTCATCGACTACAACGTCGAGGCGGAGGCGCTGGGCTTTCACAGCACGTTCGTCGTGGAGCACCACTTCACGGGCTACGGTCAAGTGTCGGCCACGCTCAATCTCCTGACCTGGGTCGGAGCGCGCACGCGCCGGCTGCGGCTCGGCACCGCTGTCATGGTGCTGCCATGGCACAACCCGGTGCTGCTGGCGGAACAGGCCGCGACGCTCGATCTCCTGTCCGGGGGCCGGCTCGATTTCGGGATCGGCAAGGGCTATCGGTACAACGAGTTTGCGGGCTTCCGCATGTCGATGGAGGAAGCCGACGCGAGGTTCGAGGAGTGCCTCGAAATCCTATTGAAGGCGTGGACCGCCGACGAGCCCTTCAGCCATCGGGGCAAGTACTGGGAATTCGACGACATCGTGGTCGAACCGCCACCGGCACAGAAACCGCACCCGCAGATCTGGATGGGCGCGGGCAGCGAGCGCTCGATCCGCCAGGTCGCCGCCCACGGGTTCAACCTGCTCCTCGGGCAATACGCGTCGCTCACGAGCGTGGCCTCGCACATCGCCGCCTACAAGTCCGAGGTGGAGGCTCGTGGCCGCCGCTTCGACCCGATGCAGGTCGGGGTCACCCGCGCGTTTTTCGTGACCGACGCCGCCGAGGAACGAGAGGCGGCCCTGGAGCGCCGGCTGCAGAATCGGGTCCGCCAGCTGAAGCTCGCCACCTGGCCCGACGGCACGGTGCTCGGCGGCCCGGACCGGGCCACCGGCGATCCCCGGACCATCAACGAGGCGAGCGCCATGTACGGCACTCCCGACGGCATCGCGAAAATACTCGACGAGCTGCGCAATGTCGGGGTCGGCTACGTCCTGATCAACGGCGGCGGCTCAGGGGGTGGCGCGCGCGGGCGCGAGAGCCTGCGCCGCTTCGCCCGCGACGTCATGCCGATGTTCGCCGAGTGAGGGAAACGCTATCACGCGGTCCAGCCAACAGCGTCGAGCGCGTCAGCCGCGCGCGGAGGACGGGTCGCAATGAGAAACGGCTACAAAGTCTACGACAGCGATACTCATGTCGGGCCATCGGCTGACACGCTCGAAAAGTATCTGTCGTCCCGGGTCCGCGAGCTGGTGCCGGATCTGGAAAGCCGCAAAGTGCCCCAGAGAAGGCATTCGGCGAGCATTGCGTACGACTCGCCGTACCCGACGCGCTTCCGCCTCGGCAGCGGCGGGGCCGTCGGTGGCTGGGGAGCAGACGTCCCGCGCACGCTCGGCGAGGCGGAGCCGCGCGCCGCGACGGGTGGGGCCTCTGGACGGTTCATGGGGAGCAAGGCTCCGAACCTCTTCAGCGATGACTGGGACGTCGACGGACGCATCCGTGACATGGACGAGGAGGGGGTTGACGTCCAGCTCCTTGTCAACAATGGCGGGCCGAGCGGGCACGAGAACCGTGAGGTCAACGTCGAGTTCATGCGGGCGCAACATCGCTTTCTGGGCGACTTCTGCGGCAAATACCCGCATCGGCTCAAGTCGATGATCAGCACGAACGCCAGCTACATCGAGGAATCGGTGGCGGAGATCAAACGCTGGAGCGGGTCACCATGGGCGGTTGGTGTGTACGTCAACCTGCCGGTTGACCACCCGCTGGACCACCCCGACTTGCACCCGATCTGGCAGGCCGTGGACGAGGCGGGGCTGTGCTTCATCCACCATAGCTTCTCGCAGGGGTACCCGGGCTATCGCGACCTCTGGCACAACCCATTCCTTGGCCGCTCCGCGTCGCACCCCTGGGGCGCGATGCGGGCGATGGGCGCGTTCTTTGGCGCCGGTCTCCTGGATCGCTATGCCAATCTCCGCTTTGCGGTGCTGGAGTCGGGATTTGGCTGGATCCCGTTCTGGGCCGCTCGAATGGAGGACCAGGCGCACTACATGGGCTTCGTGGCCGACGGCCTGCAGCATACGATGCTGGAGTACACCACGGGCGGACGCTTCTTCGCCTCGATCGTCCTGCACGAGGGCGGGAAGATGGTCAAGCTGGTCTCGGAGTACCTCGGCGAACACCTTCTCATGTTCAGCTCGGACTACCCGCACGCCGAGACGCGCTTCCCCGGTTCCGTCGACCTGGCGCTGAGCTGGCAGGAAGTCAACCCCGACCTGATGCGAAAGATCCTCTGGGACAACGCCGTCAAGGCCTTTGGGGAGCCCTAGCCCCTGAGTGGGCCGAAGACCGGGAGGTTATACTCGCCGAACTTGTCGGTGGCATCCGTCCAGCGGAGCTCCAGGGTCATGCCTTCGCGGAGATCGGTCGGCTCGATGTCAACCGGGTAGGAGATGAAGAGCGGCCCTTCGGCGAGCTCGAGTGCCAGGACCGTGTGGGGCGGTGGATACTCCGGGAAGTAGCCACGGCGGAACGTCGTCCAGGAGAGCACCTTCGCCATGCCGCTGAGCGGGGACCACCCGAAATCGTCGGACAGGCAGCGGTCGCAGGTCGGGCCGGGTGGCCAGCGGAACTTCCCGCACGCGGAGCACTGCTGGAGACGCAGCTCCCTGTCCAGCGTGAAGGCCCAGAACTGCTCGGCGTACGGGTCCATCGCGCGAACCGGGCGGGCGGTGGCCATCGTCACGCTCCCCTGGTGTAGATCAGGCTCTTGCACTTGCCGGCGACGTCGTGGACGTACTGCGCGACCTCGGCGCCCTGCACCTGGCGGTGTCCGAGACCGCCCCGCAGCTGGCGGACGAGCTCGGGCTGGTGATTCCAGCTCTGCATGTAGCTCTCGGAGAGCATGCCGCCGCTCGTGTTGCACGGAAGATCGCCGCCGATCTCGATGCGGCCTCCCTGCACGAACGCGCCGGCCTCGCCCTCCTTGCAGAAGCCGAAGCCCTCGAGCGACGCGAGCAGGTGAACGCTGAAGCTGTCATAGGTGGCGAACACGTCGACGTCCTTGGGGGTCACGCCGGCCATCGGATAGGCCTGCGCCGCCACGTCGTGATGGGCGCCGTGATAGAAGGACTTCAAGCGCGGCCGCAGCTGCGTGGCGTCGACGTTCTCCTCGGACCACCCGAAGCCGCTCACCATGATCGGCCGTTGCTTGAGGTCTCTCGTCATGTCAGCGCGCCGCACGATGATCGCGACGCCGCCGTCGTTGATCAGACAGTAGTCGTAGAGCCGGAGCGGCTCGGCGATGTACCGCGCGTCGAGATAGTCCTGGATCGTGATGGGCGTCTGCATCACGGCGTTCGGGTTCAGGCACGCGTGCTTGCGGAAGGCCACCGCGACCGCCCCGAGCTGCTCCTCGGTGGTGCCGTAGAGCAGCTTGTGGCGCTGGAAGAACAGCGCGTAGAGCGCGCCCTGCGACGTCATGCCCCACGGGGCGTAATAGAAATACGAGGTGATGGCGCCGCCGGTCACCCGGGCGCCGCCGTAGGCCGTGTCCATCGAGCGCTGCGCGTTACCGTAGACCAGGGCGACGGTCGTGCAGAGCCCCGCGTTGATGGCCAGGGTCGCCTCGATGATGCATTGCGCGGCGTCGCCGCCGCCGCTCCAGCGCGGATTCAGGCCCCACTGCTCGCTGGCCCGCTCACCGGACAGGGTGCCTCCGGTGCACAAGCCGTCGATGTCGTCCTTCCTCAGGCCCGCGTCGTCCAGCGCCCGCTTCAGCGCCCTCGACGCCAGCGTGTACGAATCGTACCGGGCCTCACCCTTGCCCACGGCCTGGCCGCCGGCTCCCCGGTAGTCCTTCGCGTAATCGGTCTCACCCACACCGACGATCGCCACCGTATCTTTCAGCGGCGCGAGCCGTGCCCGGTCGAAGCTCACCGCCATCGATTCCTCCTCTCGCGCATCCCGTTATCGAGGGGGGCCACGGCTCCGCCGGGGCGCCCCGAGCGTTGGGGGGTTTGGGGGGCGCCCGGAGCCCCCCATGCGGTCAAATCACCTTCTCTTGTTCGAGAGACATCATCTCCTTCTCGCTCAGGCCGAGGAGGTCGCCGTAGACGTAGCGGTTGTGCTCGCGCAAGAGCGGCCCCCGTCCGTGCACGAAGGCTGGCGTCCGTGAAAGCTTGACCGGATAGCCTTCGTACTCGAACTCGCCGATCTCGGGATGGTCGATGACGGGATGCATGTCGCGATGCTTCAGCTGCGGATCGTGCTCGACGCGGTCCTCGGCGCTCTGGACCACCGACGCGATGATCCCGGCCTCCTGGCACCGGCGCATGACGTCGTAGCGCCGTCGCGGCCTGACCCATCGGCCGACGATGGCGTCGAGCTCGTCCTGGTTGGCCACGCGCGCCTCGCTGGTCGCGAAGCGTGGATCCGCGCACAGCCACGGCTGGCCCATGAGGCGACAGAGCGACTCGAACTGAGGCTGCGTCTCGCAGGCGATGAAGACCCACCAGTCCTGCCCGACGCGATCCTTCCCTGAGCAGCGATAGGTATTGTGTGGCGCCACGGGTGGAAAGACGGATCGGTTACCTGGAGGGAAACCAGGCCGGCGCGTGGTCCGGCCGTTCACCTGGAAATCGAGCATGTACGTGCCGAGGAGCGACATCGCGCCTTCGGTGACGGCATAGTCGACGTAGAACCCCCGGCCGGTCTTCCTGGCCTGGAGCAGGCCCATGATCAGGGCGAGGCCTCCCATCCAGCCGCCCATCACGTCCATGTAGGAGAAGCCCCAGCCCGCCGGCGGCATGCCGGGCAACCCGGACGCGAGCGACAGGCCGGACTGGGCGGCGGCGGTGGGCCCGAAGCTCCGGTAGGCCTTGTACGGGCCGGAGTGACCGAAGCCCGACGTGCTCATGTACACGACGCGCGGGTTGATCTCGTGGATGCGCTCCCAGGTGAGCCCCCAGCTCGGAAACACCTCACCGCTGAAGTTCTCGACGAGCGCGTCCGAGATGCCGATGAGCCGCTTGGCCAGCTCGAGGCCCTTGGGATGACGCGTGTTCAGGCTGATGGCCAGCTTGCCGTGGTGCAGGATCGTGAAGTACGGGGTGGCGTAGTAGGGCTTCTTGCCGTCGGCATGACCGCCGCCGTGCAGCGGCCCTGTGCCCTGCCCGGACGTGAACTCCTTCTGCGGGCCCTCGACGATCGGGCTCGGGTGGGCCGCGTAGCGGTGATCGTCCCAGGATCCGACGCGCTCGACGTGGATGACTTCGGCGCCAAAGTGCGTGAGCAGGCGCGGGGCCCACGGCCCGACGGTCTTCCACGTGAAATCGAGGATGCGGACTCCGCTGAGGATGCCGGCCGGCGGGGCGTTCATCGAATCACCCCGGCGGCGGCCAGCGCATCGACTTGTGCGGCGGGAAGACCGAGATCGCCCTCCAAGACCTGCCTCGTGTGCTCCCCCAGATGAGGCGCTCGTCCTCGCGGCGCGATCGCGAGCGCGTCCGACATGTACGGGCCGCGCGGATAGGGAATGGCGCGGCCGATCTCCGGGTGCTCGACGGTGCGCCAGAAGTCGCGCTGCTGGTAGTGCTCGACGTCGTAGTTCTCCTCGGGTGCCCGGACGAGCCCCCACGAGATGCCGTACGACTGCGCGCGGGTGAAGAGTTCCTCTCCCTTGCAGGCGGCGATCAGGCGACGGATGCCGTCGCGGACGGCGGTCCCCTGGCGATAGTCCGCGATCCGGACGGCTTCGTCGCGGTACTTCGGGTTGGTCAGCTCGCCGGCGACGCCCTTCTCCTCCATCCACTCGATCAGCTTCGCCCAGCCCTGGTCGCCGAAGGTCTGGTTCACCGCGATCACGTACATGCCGTCGGCCGTCGGCAGCTCGAGGTCCGGTTGCCGCCGCGCGGAGGCGTGCATGCCCGTCTGCCGGTAGAGGGTCGCGCCGTTGTACAGCCACTCGGGCACCGCGGACTCTGTGCCGATCGAGCAGGCGTCGTGGATCGAGACGTCGATGTACTGACCCTCACCGGTCGTCATGCGGTCGAAGAGCGCCAGGGTAATGCCGTGCAGCGCGAAGACGCAGCCCATGTGCCACGCCTGGTGACCCTGCCCACCGATCGGGGTGACGCTGGGATCGGAATATCCGCTGCTCGCCATGTGGCCGCCGAGCGCCAGGTGGGCGGCGTCGTTCATCTGGTAGTCGCGCCACGGGCCGTCCTGGCCGAAGTCGGTCAGCGACGTGTAGATGAGCGCGCGGTGGCCCGAGACGGAGCCGTAGTCGAGGCCGCACGGACGTAGCGTCCCCGGGAGCGTGCTTTCGAGGAAGATGTCCGCGCGCGCCACGAGTCGCCGGAGCAGATCCTGAGCCGGCTGACGCCCGATGTCGAGGGCCACGCTCTGCTTGCCGGTGTTGTACCACCAGTAGTCGAGACAGCGGTCGGGATCGACCTTGTCGTCGACGAAGGGCCCGCACCAGCGCCCCGGTCCGCCAGCGGGAGGCTCGATCTGGATCACCCGCGCGCCGCCGTCGGCCAGGAGCTTGCCCGCCCACTGGTTGCGGCGATCGGCCAGCTCGACCACGGTGAGTCCGTCGTACACGCCACTCATCTCCGTCTCCCTTCAGGATCGATGGAAGGAGCGACCTGCTCCCCGACTTTGCGCCACTCAGGATGAGAAGGGGTGCGCCGACGCCCGCCCGGGCCGCTCACTTTCCTTTCAGCCGGAGCTCCTCGTATGGCGCCGACGTCGCCATGTTGGTGATGAGCCCAATCGCCGGCTCCGCGACGCGGGGCCCGAACGCGCCGATGCCGGCCTGCTCCCACAGCGGCGCGTACATGACCTTCTCATGAATGAGCTGCTGGACCCTGTGGAGGATCGTCTCGCGCTTGCCGCGGTCCACTTCGCTCGCGAGCTCTCGCATCAACCCTTCGATGTCGGGATAGGTTCCGTACGTGAAGGGACCGGTTGAGGCCACGTAGGCGTCGAGCCGGGTCGCCGCGTTCCCGAATGTAGCGCTTCCACTCTGGACGATGGGCCGGAGCCGTTTGTCCTGGTACTCCTTGATGAAGGCCGCGCGCTCCAGTGGGCGGACCGTCGCGCGAATACCCACGGCGCGGAGGTAGTTGACGATGGCCTCGGTCACGGTCGCCCACGAGATGTCCACGGCGATCGGCCCGGCGTCGAAGCCATTCGGGTATCCGGCCTCCGCCATGAGCTGCTTCGCGCGCTGCGGGTCGTACGCGTAGAGCGGTGCCGGCCAGTAGCCGTCGAAGCTTTGGGGGACGATGCTGGCGGTGAGCTTCGAGAGTCCGAGGGTCTCGGCCTGATTGATGGCCCCACGGTCGATGACGAGGTTGGCGGCCAGGCGCACGCGCCGATCTGACCACGGCGACTTCGGGTCCCATTGCTCGGCGAAGAGCAGCCAGACGACGAACGGAGGATAGAAGGGCCTGAGCGTCAACCCCCGGGTCCGCTTGATTTCTTCGGCCATGCTGCTGGTGAACGCGTACGCGACGTCGGCCTCGCCGCGCTTGAGCATGACCAGACGCGTGGCGACGTCGGGGACGCTTCGCATGACGAGCGTCTTGACGCCGGGCGATTTTCGCCAGTACTGCTCGTTCGCCTCCAGCACCAGCTCGACGCCCGGCTTGAACGAGACGAACTTGTAGGGTCCCGCCCCGACCGGCGCCTTCTTGAACCCGTCGTCGCCGACCTTCTCCACGTATTTCTTGGGGACGATCCACCCGGCGCTGGTGGCCAGCGACCCATAGAAGGTCATGAAGTCCGGCCAGGGCCGTTTCAGACGGAAGCGAACGAGGTTCGGATCGGCGATGTCGACCGACGCGACGCGGTCCTTCAGCATCTTGGCGGCCGCGCCCCGGTAACGCTCGAAAGAGAACTTGACGTCCTCGGCGGTAAGGGGATCACCGTTGTGGAACCTGACACCCCGGCGCAGGACGAACTCGTAGGTCAGCCCATCCGGCGACACGCTCCACGATTCCGCCAGGCACGGCGCGAGCGCGTTGCCCGGCAGGGGTTTCACGAGCGCGTCGTGCAGGGCGTAGAAGTAGAAAAACCCGGTGAGGCCTCCGTCCATTTCCGCGGGATCGAACCATCGGGCCGCCGTCGATTCGGTCCGGGCGATCGTCAGCGTCCCTTCGGGACCGGCGGCGAACGACAGTGCCGACGGTCCGGCCCACGCGACGACCAGCGCCACGAGCGCAATGAGCGATCGGATCACTGGAATCATCATCCGTCCCTCATTTCCCCTTGTTGCTCACCGAGGAACCTCCGCACCCCGATACCGCGTGGACCGCCGGCCTGTCAAGGGAGTTGGTAGAATCCCTGCAATGACGCGCGTCCAGGTCTCGCTTCGGATCCCTGGCACGGCACCGATGCCGGAGCTGATCAAGCTGATCCAGCAGGTCGAGGCCGCTGGCTTCGACGGCGCCGGGATCCTCGACAGCCAGCTGCTGTGCCGCGACACGTTCGTCACGATGGCGCTGGCGTCGGCCCACACGTCTGGCTTGACGTTGTTTCCGGCGGTGACCAATCCGCTCACGCGCCACGCCTCGGTGCTCGCCAGCGCGATCCAGACCGTGGAGGAGATCGCCCCTGGACGCATCAAGGTGGTCGTCGGCACGGGGTATACGTCCGCCCACACGATCGGCCGGAAGCCGGCGACGCTCGCCGAGATGCGCGCCTGCATCGGGACGCTGCGCGCGCTCCTGGCGGGCGAGACCGTGACGTTCGGCCAGACGTCGGGGAGCCTCGCGTACGCGTCAGGGCGGCGCATTCCGGTCTTGATGGCGGCGTCCGGGCCGAAGGCGACCGAGCTCGCCGGCGAGATCGCCGACGGCGTCTTGTTATCGGTCGGCTTCCACCCGCGGATCGTCGCCGCGGTGTTGAGCCATCTCGCCGCGGGCGCGCGGCGCGGCGGGCGGCGGCTCGAGGATCTCGAAATTGTCTGGGCGGTGCGCGTCGGGATCGCCAGCAGCAAGGAGGAGGCGCGCCGGCAGGCGCGACCGACCGTCGTACACCAGGCCTTGCTCAGCGCCAGGTCGCACTGGCTCCCGTACACCGGCCTCACGCTTCCGCGGTTCGACATTCCGCCGGCGGTCCGGGCCATCTACCCCGATCTGGCTCACGCGCGCGACTGGGAGCAGGCGATCGCCGCGACGTCGTTCGTTCCCGATGAAGTGATCGCCGAGCTCTGCGATACGCTGGGCCTCGTAGGGACGGCGGAGCACTGCGCGCAACGGATCGTCGAGATGAGCTCCGCCGGAGTGACGAACCTCTACGTCCAGGCGTTTCAGACGTTCGTGGGGCCGGAGCAGGAGATGCGCACGTTCCGCGACGAGGTGTTCCCGCGGTTGACGGCCGCCGGATACCGGTGAGGTGAATCATGGGCACGATCATGGGGATGGGATCCTCTCACTGGCCCGCAATGATCCAGCCGGACGAAGCCAAGCCCTGGCCATTTCTGAGAACCCTGGCCAATGACCCGAGGGTGCCGCCGGAGCTGAAGAACCCTCTCAACTGGCCGGAGGGCGTGCGGGCCGAGTGGGGCCAGGATGAGGGGGTCTCGGCACACCGCGAGCACCGGCGGCGGCTGGTCGAAGCC
>Ga0209861_1000071_pt1 | contig 11435 bp, 9 predicted proteins | sample GWRWS2_30_40_FD_187245 | JGI IMG/M metagenome (GOLD analysis project Ga0209861, IMG submission 187245) | Riverbed sediment microbial communities from areas with vegetation nearby in Columbia River, Washington, USA - GW-RW S2_30_40 (SPAdes)... | ecosystem: Environmental > Aquatic > Freshwater >...
ACGCTTCACAGTTTTGGTGTGCCATGTTCGTTGATGAGGTCCGCATTTTCGTCAAAGCCGGTCGAGGCGGTGATGGCGCCTGCAGCTTTCGACGAGAAAAGTTCGTTCCACGCGGGGGACCTGATGGGGGAGACGGCGGGAACGGTGGGAACGTGGTCGTGGCCGCCTCGCGACGTCTCACCACCCTTCTGGACCTCCGCTATCAGCAACACTATAAGGCCAAACCCGGCGGCCCAGGTAAAGGATCAAACCGACACGGACGCACTGCGCCGGATGTGATCATTCCCGTGCCGATCGGCACGGTGATCGCTGATGACACCACGGGCGAGGTCCTGGCCGACTTGACGGCCGAGGGACAATCCTACATCGTGGCGCGCGGAGGCCGTGGCGGTCGGGGCAACGCCCAGTTCGCGACCTCGACGAACCGAGTGCCGACCCAGACGGAACCAGGAACAGCAGAGGAGGACCGGTGGCTCAGACTCGAACTCAAACTGCTGGCAGACATCGGGCTCGTGGGATTGCCCAATGCGGGGAAATCCACGCTCATTGCGGCTATCTCCTCGGCGCGTCCCAAAATTGCGGATTATCCCTTCACCACCCTCACGCCCAACCTCGGGGTCGTTCGCTGGGGAGAGGACGGCAGTTTCGTAGTGGCCGACATTCCCGGCCTGATCGAGGGAGCGCACGAAGGCAAAGGGCTGGGGTTCCAATTCCTCAGACATATCGAACGCACTTCGTTCCTGCTTCACTTGGTTGACATCTCGGAGTGGGCACCCGAGGCTCCGGTGGTCAGTTTCGAGGCCATGCGAAAGGAAGTCGCCGCTTACGGCAACAACCTGACAGCCAGACCGTTCGCCGTGGCCGGCACGAAGCTGGATATCAGCGGAAACCAGGAGCGCTTGGATCAGTTGCGGACCTATTGCAAACGGCGCCGTCTCCGACTGTTCCCGATCTCTGCCGTCACCAGGGAAGGACTCGACACGCTCGTCAGCTTCCTGGGCAAACGTGTTGACGCCTTGAGGAGGGCGCCATGCGCGACCAGCTCCTGAAGCAGGCCCGACGCATCGTGCTGAAGATCGGGAGCAGCCTGGTGGCTTCCCGAGAATCCGGGCTCAGGCTGGACAGTATTGACCGATTGACCAACGACATTTCCACGCTCAAGGAGGGCGGCCGCGAGGTCGTCGTCGTCACCTCAGGCGCCATCGTGTCCGGTATTAAGAAACTGGGGCTCAAGGGCTATCCCAAGAGCCTGCCCGTCAAGCAGGCCGCGGCTGCCGTGGGCCAGAGCCGGCTGATGTGGGCCTATGAGAAATCGTTTGAGCGACTGGGCCGGACCGTCGCCCAGATCCTGCTCACGCATCAAGACCTGGCGGACCGCCGGCGCTTCCTGAATGCCCGCCATACGCTGACCACCTTGATCGAATTGGGGGTCATTCCCCTCATCAATGAGAACGACACCGTGGCCGTTGACGAGATACGCGTCGGCGACAACGACACGCTGGCCGGAGACGTCGCCCACCTGGTGGATGCCGATCTGCTGGTGATGCTATCCGACGTCGATGGCCTGTTTACCGAAGACCCCCGCCGGAATCGTTCCGCCACCCTGATGCCTCTAATCACCGAGGTCACCCAGGATATCGAGCAGCGGGCCGGTCTTTCCCAGAGTTTCGAGGGCACCGGAGGCATGGCAACGAAGATCCAAGCTGCCAAGAAAGCGGCCGAGTACGGTGTCGCGACGCTGATCATGAATGGAGAAACACCGGGGCTACTTCCAGCGGTCTTTGAAGGGGCTGGCGCCGGAACCTTCGTGCTGCCTCGCGACCGCCGGCTGACCAGCCGGAAGCACTGGATCGCGTACACCCTGCGCGCCAAAGGCCAGGTGGCGCTCGATGAGGGCGCCGTGGAGGCGCTCGTGCGTCGGGGGAAGAGCCTGCTCCCGTCGGGGATCATCGCCGTCACCGGTAACTTTGACCCGGGCGACGCTGTCACCTGTACCGACCGGGAGGGGAAAGAGTTTGCCAAGGGACTGGTGAATTTTTCCTCGGAGACGTTGAGCCGGATCAAGGGACTTAAGACAGCCGAAGTTCATCGGGCATTGGGGCAACAAGAGTACGAGGAGGTCATCCATCGCGACAATCTGGTGATTCTGTGATTTGGCGATTTTGATGTTGTGACGTCCTTCGCCATGGACCCATCCACGCCTTACACCGGGGACCCGTTGCATTCCGCAGAGCAACGGGTGCCACTCATGCCTCACGCGTTATGAAAATCGGCCTGCTTGGAGGTACGTTCAACCCCATCCACCGTTGCCACCTCGCGATCGCCGCGCAGACCCGGGATCGGCTCAGCCTTGATCGCGTCGTCTTTATCCCCTCAGGCGACCCCCCGCACAAGCCGTTGGAGTCTCTGGCACCGGCCACGCATCGATTCGAAATGGTGCGACGTGCCATCGAATCCGATCCATCCTTCGCGATCTCAGACGTGGAAGTTCGACAGGCTACAAAGTCCTACTCCATCGACACCCTCCGTACGCTCCAGGAAGAATATGGACCAGCGGCAGAGCTGTTTTTCATCATCGGGCTCGATGCGTTCCTGGAGTTGCCGAGCTGGAGACAGGCGCCAGACCTGCTCCGGTCCTGCCATTTTGTCGTCGTCTCGCGCCCCGGCGCTGAGTTTCTCTCCCTCTGCGATTTGCCGCTGCTTCCAGCCATCGAACGAGCCTCTCTCGTAGCACTAGATGCCCGACAGCAAAACCGTCTGGATATACCGATCCCGAACGGCCTCGGGCTCACCCTGCTCCGTCTGCCACCCTGCGAAGTCTCTGCCTCTGAGATCCGATACCGGCTCAAGAACCGGTTAGGCCTCTCCGATCTGTTGCCTGCCCCGGTTGAATCCTATATAATCCGGCTCGGGTTATATTGAGATATAGGAGGAACCAGATCACACTGGAGTCAAAGGCGAAAGCCCTTGCCGTCGCCAGGGCGTCCATCGAGAAGAAAGCGCACGACGTCCTGATCCTCTCTGTCGCCAAGTTGACCTCCGTCGCCGATTATCTGATCCTGTGCTCCGGGGATTCCGAGCGGCAGGTCCGGGCCATCGCCGATTACATCGACAGCGTGCTTGCCAGCCAGCGTGTCTCTCCCCTCAGCATTGAGGGCGCCTCGACCGCGAATTGGATTCTAATGGATTTCGGCGATGTCGTGGTCCACGTGTTCCGCAGCGATATTCGTCATCATTACGGGTTGGAGAAATTGTGGGGAGACGCGAAGCGGGTGCGATTGCCGATACAACAATCGGCCTCCGCAGTAGCTTCTCTTCGTCCGACCAAGACTCGCTCCGCTCGGGCTCGGGGAGGGAGATAGCGTTTGCTCCGAATCCTGCTGACAGTGTTTCTGGTCATCGTGGCCAGTCTTATTTATGGGTATTTTCGCGAGCTGAATCCCGGGGAAATCAGCATCAGGACAAGCTCGACTGCCAGCTTTGATCTTAGCCCCGTCTCTCTGGTGCTCCTCTCGATGGCGATCGGCGCGCTGATGGTCACCTTGGTGGTCGGCCTGCGCGAGACGAAGCACTTAATCGCGAACTGGAGACACACCAGGCTGCGCCGACGGGATGAGAAGGTCGATGGCCTGCATCGTGAGGGCACCCACGCGTTCCTGTCGAAGCGGACCGCCGAGGCGGTCGGCCTGTTCCAAAAAGCGCTGGCGCTTGATCCCAACCGCGTCGACTCGTTGCTCTGGCTCGGTAACATCTACCGGGCTGAAAAGAACCATGCGGAGGCGATCCGGCTCCATCGAAGCGCGCGCAGGCTCGAAGAACGGAACATTGAGGTACTCCTGGAGCTGGCAAAAGACTTGGAAGGGGCCAAGCGGTTCGAAGAAGCCCTGCAAACGCTTCAGGATATCCTCAACCTGGACCAGGCCAATCTGACGGCGTTAATTCGCAAGCGCGACCTGTTCATCCGACTGGAGCAATGGGGCGACGCGCTGGAAATCCAGCACCGCTTGGTGAAGGCCAACCTGTCTGAACAAGATCAGCGCGCCGAGGCGAGTCTGCTGGTCGGTATCACGTACGAGGTCGGTCGGCAATTCCTTGAGCGGGGACACCCGGAAAAGGCCCGCCGCTACTTCCGCGGAGCCATGAAACGGGATAGAACCTTTCTGCCCGCGTACATCGGTCTGGGCGAAATCCTCATTCGCGAGGGCAAGACCAAGAACGCGGCGGAGATCCTTGAAAAGGTCTATGCCAAGACCAGGAACGTGATCATCCTCCACCGCCTGGAGGAACTCTACCTGGACTCCGGAGAACCAGGGGAAATTATCCGAGTCTACCAGGAAGCCGTCCAACGGGACCCGCAGAATTCCGTGCTGCAATTCTATCTGGGAAAACTCTATTACCGGCTTGAGATGATTGACGAAGCCTACGACCTGCTCTCGACCCTTGAGGGACCTCAGGATCAGTTGGCGGATTATCACAAGATCATGGCCAATCTCCATCTGCGGAAGCAACTGATGGAGCAGGCCGTCGAAGAGCTCAAGAAAGCGCTGGGATTCAAAAAGCGCGTCGTGGTGCCGTACCTCTGCACCAATTGCCGCGAGGAGTCTCGCGAGTGGTCCGGCCGATGCCGACGTTGCGGACTGTGGAACACCTACGTGGCGCTCCCCTGGGTGGACACCTCCCGCGCAGAATCTCAGGGCGACGGTGAGACTGCACGCGCTCGATCCATTCCCTATCAGGGCATCGCCTCGCCGTACGAAACGGTCTAGGGAACACACGAGGCGAGAGGCAATAGGCGATGGGGCAACGAGACGAGCAGAACGGAGAGAGACGATGACGGACTTTCAGGCATTGGCAGAGAGAGCCCTCCTCGACGAAGCGTTGACGCGCGATGAGTGTTTGGCCGTGCTCGGGGCGCCGGACGACCGACTGCTTGAACTGTTGGGCGCCGCCTTCACGGTCCGAGAGCGCTATTTCGGCAGAAAAGTCAGGCTGCAGATGCTGCTCAACGCCAAGAGCGGCGCGTGCCAGGAGGACTGTCATTACTGCTCCCAATCCGCGGTTTCCACCGCAACGATTGAGCGGTACGGCCTCCTGCCTCGGGAGCAAATGCTGGAGGGAGCGAGGCGAGCCGCCGCAGCCAAAGCCCAGCGCTACTGCATCGTCATCAGCGGCCGCAGCCCCCTTGACCGAGAGATCACCGAGATTGCCGACGCCGTGCAGGCCATCAAGCAGGAGGTGCCGATCCAGGTCTGCTGCTCGCTCGGGCTCCTGAACGAAGAGCAAGCCAGAAGGCTGAAAGCGGCGGGCGTTGATCGCATCAATCACAATCTCAACACCAGCGAGGCCTATCATCCGGTGATTTGCACGACCCACACGTTCCGGGACCGGCTGACGACCATCGGCCATGCCAGGGCGGCCGGCCTCGAAATCTGCTCCGGGGGCATCATCGGCATGGGCGAGAGCGACGAGGACGTGATCGACCTTGCGATGGCGCTTCGAGAGGTGAAACCGGACTCGATTCCGCTCAACACGCTGCATCCCGTCCCCGGCACTCCCCTGGAGCACTGCCGGCATCTCACGCCGCAGCGATGCCTCAAGGTGCTCTGTCTGTTCCGGTTTCTCCATCCCCGCACTGAAATTCGAATCGCGGGGGGCCGGGAATTCAACCTCCGGACGCTGCAGCCGCTGGCCCTGTACGCCGCTGACTCCCTGTTCGTCGGTGGCTATCTCACCACCCCTGGACAACCAGCGCACGACGTCTGGAACATGATCTCGGATCTGGGGTTCGAGGTTGAAGTGGACTACCAACTCCGTGAGGCGTAATGAGAGGCATGTTCTCCGAAAGACGACCTCCTGGTCGTCGGTTATTCATAACGGAGTCCATCCACGACCGGCTGCTTGGCAGCCCACCGAGCCGGCAGGTAGCCGGCGGCGAGTGCCGTTACCAGGGCTAGCCCCACCGCTTCGAGGAACAGCCAGCCGGGGAATGTGAACTGAATGGTCCAGCCAAAGGATTGTTTGTTGATCACTTCGATCAACAGCACAGAGAGCAACACTCCCCCGACCATCCCCATCACAGCGCCGAGCAGACCGAGGTAGCAGGCCTCCCAGAGCACTAGTCGTCGGATTTGCTGTTCACTTGCGCCGACCGCTCTCAGGGTGGCTAGGTCCCGTTGCCGCTCCAGGACCGAGGTCAACAGCGTATTCACGATCCCCAGCAAGGCAATCGCGACCGCAATGAACTCGAGCGCATAGGTGATCGTGAAGGTCCGGTCGAAGACGGTGAGAATCTCTGCCTTCAACTCCGCGTTACTGATCACTACCAGAGACCCTTCTCGTCCCACTCCAGCTCGTATGCGTTCGGCAATTCGGTGCCTCACCGCATCAAGATCAGCCCCAGGTTCTATATAGACCGGAACCACCGTGATCGTATCGTCCTGCCAGAGCCGGCGATAGAGGGCCTGATCCAGCACGACCTTCCCCCCGTCGGTGGCATAGTCGTAGAACACCCCCATCACCGGGAACGGCCGTTCACCCGACGGCGTCATAACGGTGAGCGTATCTCCCTGGCCGACGCCCAACGTCTCTGCCAACACCTCGGAGACAATCACGCCATCGGCAGCCACTGTCCGGTGGAGAGTCGCGGCAGAGTCTCCAGCGACAAACAGGTAGCGGCTTCGCTCTGCGTGCAAGCGCAAGTCCCTGGAGACGAGCGACACCGGCCGCCCCTTGATCTCGATGGTCAATTGACGGTAGGAGTCGGCCGCTGCGACGCCGGGAATCGATGCGATGGTCTCAGCCCATGACCGAGGCACTCGCTTCGCCAGCATGCCGCTTTCGTCCTCCTGAGGCCAGGTGGTCGGTGCGACAACCAGATCGGCCATGATGGTTTGGTGAATCCAGATCTCCACAGTGTGGCGGAAACTTTGGATCATGACCCCCACGCCCATCATGATGGCGATCCCGATCATCAGGGCCGACACCGTGACGGCGGCGCGCCCCGGAGCGCGCCCGGCCTGCTCGATGGCGATGCGACCGAGCATGTCAAATCCACGTCCTGGCTGCATCCACTCTCGGCTCACACGGACGAGTTCGCAGGCCCCGCGCACAACCGCAGGAGCGAGAAGAGACAAACCGAGCAGCACACACAACGCGGACGCATACCCGAAGAGCGGCAGCCCCTGGACCGGCCCTGGCAAGGCCGATGCACCGGCCAGGATCAGGCAGCCACAACCGAACCAGGCCAGTGGGGCGACGCGCAGTTCCCGACTGTCCTCGTACTGGCCGGGCGCCAGGGCCCGAGCGGGAGCCGTCCGACTCGCATCCCTAGCGGGACTCATGGCCCCCAGCATAGACACGCCGAGACCCATCGTGAGCCCGCTCACCAACAAACCAGGAGCCACAACCATGCCTCCGTCGGACATCGCCGCAACAGGCACGTAGAGGTCCGAGACGGTTCGACTGAGAAGGGCCACCAGCGCCCGCGCCAGCAGGACCCCGGCTTCACTGCCGATGAGACCACCGAGGAGACCCATGAGCGCCGCCTCCCCTAGGAACAGCGCGCTGATGCCTTGGCGTGACATACCCAGGGCGCGGAGAATTCCGATTTCCCGTCGACGCTGGACGACCGCAAAAGACACCGTGTTATAGACAAGGAGAAGGCCGACCAACAGCCCGACGCCGCCCAACGTCGCCAGATTCAGTTGAAAGGCCCGCACCATCCGTTCGACCTGTTCATTGCGATGGGAAGGGCGACGCACCATCAAGAATGGTGGAAGCAAGCCTTGCAACTCTTCTCTGACCTTCTCCACGGGACGGCCGGCCTCGGTCACAAGATCAATCCGGTCCAGTCGGCCCACCAAACCCAAGAGCGCCTGTGCCGCCGCGATGTCCATCACCCCCATGTGCTCCCACGCCGAAGGGAGCCCCGACTCGGACTCAAGCAGGCCTCGGATCACGACCCGGTGCGCGCTCATCCCGACGAGGATGTCCAGAGCAGTTCCCACCTGGACTCCCCATTCCGCGGCCAGCCGCTTACCCACAAAGATCGTATCCGCTGCGAGCAGGCCCTCAACGAGCAGCGCGTCATCACGGCCGGCCCCACGCACTCGGAGTCCCTTGACCTCACGCGCTTCAAGCAGATCGAGCCCCATGACGATCAGAGATTTCCCGTCATTCGGTCCTCCAACCACCCTCGCTGACTGATGGAGAATCGGACTGGCGGAGGACACGTCAGGGTGGCTTCTGAGAACGGCAATCATGTTCTCGTCCAATCCCAGCTCCCCACCGGATACTTCCAGGGTCGCTCGACCGGCCACCGTGTTGACGGTGTCCTGGAACGACCTCAGCACATCAACGTTCGCCGTCCGAATCGCAACCGACACCGATACTCCAAGGGCAATCCCCAGAACCGTGAGCGTGGTGCGGGCGGGTCGTTCCACGAAGTGACAACGGCCGATGACACGAAGCGCTTCAAACATTCATCAGCCCTTGCAAAGACTACTTGCGGGCATGGGTTTACATCGCGTAAGAGTATTTGCTAGACTGTATACCCATGGGCTGGCGTTCTCATTAAGGTCTTGATCGAGAACGACCAAACACAGGATGGGAGCAAGCATCATGCGGAGTTCTCAGAAGGGACGTTCTGCACTGAAGGGCAACGCACGCCGTAGCTTGACGCCGCGTCAGAAGGAAATTCTTCGCCTTGTGGCGCAAGGGCTCACGAACCGCGAGATAGCTGAACAGCTTGCGATCAGCGTGAGAACCGTCGAAGTGCACCGGTTCAATTTGATGCGGCGCCTGAAAGTGCGGAACGTGGCTCAACTCCTGCGTCAGGCCCTGCTTCTGCGCCTGTTGCCCAGAAACTTCGCAAGGTAGCAGCTTCAGAGCTCCTTCAGGTTTCCGCGGCAGGCTAACGGAGACGCATACCCTTTCCGGCCCAGCAGCGTCACGAGTTCGTTCTCCAACCGTTCAAACACCCCCAGCCCCTCCTCAACCAATGCTGTTCCGACCTGCACCGCCGAGGCCCCGCACAGGAAATGCTCAAAGGCATCGGTGCCGGTGACCACACCGCCGACCCCGATGATCGGAACCCGGCCGCCGAACAGCTTCCAAAACGCGCGGACATTGGCCAGGGCGACCGGCTTGATCAGCGAGCCGCCCAGTCCGCCGAATCCGCCTTTCGGCTTGATCGTCACACACTCTCTGTCCGGATCCACGACCAGACCATTCCCCACCGAATTGATCAGCGAGAGGAATTGCACGCCGACTCCTTCCAGCACCTGCGCCATCCGTTCTTGATGAGCCGGATCAAAATAAGGAGGCAGCTTCACGCCCATGGGCACGGACACGACTTTCCGCACCCGCTCCAGCAGCCGCGCCGAGGCGTCCGGGTCATAGCCGATCTGCGGCTCCCCGGGAACATTGGGACACGAGAGGTTGATCTCAACCAGATCAGGCCGGCTTTCGTTGATCGCCCTGGCGATGGTCACGAAGTCTTCTTCGCTGAACCCCGCCACGCTGGCAACGATCGGCTTCCCAAATTTCCGGAGCTCAGGGATGATCCGAGCGTAGGCCAGGTAGCCCAGATTGGGCAATCCCATGGAGTTGATGGAACCGGACGAAAAGCCATGGTACCGGGGTTCGGGGTTGCCGTCGCGAGGCGCCAGCGTCATCGACTTGGTGACGATCGCGGCCGAGCGTGAGCGACCCAGCGCGTCCAGTTCGTCCCGGGTCACGCAACGGGCTCCCGCGGCGTTCATGAAACAGCTTGGAAACCGAACTCCAGCGATGGTGGTTGAGAGATCCATACGTTGCTCAGCTCATGGCCATCAGCTCTAGCTTTCCACCTGACCATCCCGCATCAGATGCACAGCATCAGCCTGCCGCACAGCGTCCTGACTGTGAGTGACCAGCAAGACGGTTTGTCCGAACTCCTGTGACAGGGTCCGCAACAGCACGATCACGTCCCCGCCGCTCTTTGAGTCCAAGTTGCCGGTCGGCTCGTCAGCCAGGATCAGTTCAGGCCGGTGCACCAACGCACGGGCAATTGCCACGCGTTGTTGCTCTCCTCCCGATAACTCACTGGGCCGGTGGTGCTCTCGCGGTCGCAGACCGACCGTTTCAAGGCTCTCGGCCACCCGGTTCTGAACCGTTTTGCCGGTTTCTCCCTTGAGCCACAGCGGAAGCGCGACATTCTCTCCGGCGGTGAGCCCCGGGATGAGATGGAAGGTCTGGAAGACCATGCCGATGAGATTTCTCCGCAGCCTGGTCCATTCGGCATCGGAGAAATGTTTGGTAGAACGGCCCGCAAGTACGACCTCCCCCGAGGTGGGAACGTCGAGGCCTGCCACAAGATTGAGCAGGGTGCTCTTCCCACAGCCGCTGGGCCCCATCAAGGCGCAGAACTGTCCCTTCGGCACATGGAGGGTCACGTCCCGAAGGGCTACCACAACCGCACTCCCCTTCACATATTCCTTGCGGACATGGTCGAGTTTGACCACGCTCTTGCGCACCCGTGACTCGTGCGTGTCATGTCCCCGGCGCGTCATTCACCACAGCCGACGCCAAGAACAGCCGTGAAGTCCTATACCACAACCTACCAACCGCTCACAAGAACCGGCAGCCCTGTGCACGCTTGACATGTCGAAAGCAAATTCCTTAAAAGAAGGCCGGAAGCGGTATCACGCCGATCTTGTAAGCTCACATGAAGCTCCGCCAAGCGAACCCGCAATGCCAAGCGTGGCCGCCATCATCCGACGGGTGCTGAACGCGGTCCTGCCGGTTGAGTGCGCAAGCTGCGGGAGGGCCCTAGCTGATGACCCGGTCCCATTCTTCTGCCAGCCCTGTTGGGAGAGCATTCATCCCCTCTCCGGACCGTCCTGCCCCCGGTGTGGCCGTCCGTTTGCTTCGACCGTCGCCCTGCTGTACAGTCCCCATCACCTGTGCGGCGCCTGCCGGCTCCGCCGGCCGGCCTACACGCAAGCTTGGTCGCTCTACCCATACGAGCCGCCCTTGCAGGACGCCATCCGTCTGTTCAAGTATCACGGGAAAGTGGCGCTGGCCGATGCGCTGGGCTCGTTGATGAGTGCGGCTGTTCCGCATCCTCTGGAGGTCGACCTGTTGATGCCCGTTCCGCTGCACCCTTCGCGGCTCAAGGAGCGCGAGTTCAACCAGTCGCTCTTGCTGGCGGATCACCTCAACCGTCGGCTCCGACTGCCGCTCTCGTATGGCAACCTGATTCGGGTCCGCCGCACTGAGCCGCAAACTGCGCTGACCCGGAAGGCTCGTTTGAAAAACCTCCGTCGCGCGTTCGTGGTCCTCCGCCCTGAGGAAGTGGCCGGAAAGAAGATCTTGCTCGTCGACGATGTCGCGACCACAGGAACCACCGTCAACGAATGCGCCAAGGCGCTGCGCAAAGCAGGCGCCGCCGATGT
>Ga0209861_1000073_pt1 | contig 11245 bp, 15 predicted proteins | sample GWRWS2_30_40_FD_187245 | JGI IMG/M metagenome (GOLD analysis project Ga0209861, IMG submission 187245) | Riverbed sediment microbial communities from areas with vegetation nearby in Columbia River, Washington, USA - GW-RW S2_30_40 (SPAdes)... | ecosystem: Environmental > Aquatic > Freshwater >...
TCCAGGAGGCCGTGCCGTCGCAGCGCCTCCGGCAGCCGCCGGGCGCCAGGCACCTTGCAGCCCCAGCACCGACGGGGCGTCCAGGACCGCGATCGCCCGGCTCACGCGCCCGCGGCCAGCTCGGCGACGCCCGCGAGCAGACGGTCGACGTCGGCGCGGTCGTTGTAGTGGACCAGCCCCGCGCGGACGGCGCTGCCGGCGTCGCGGATGCCGAGCGCCCCGGTCAGCTCCCAGGCGTAGTTGTGCCCGTTCCAGACGTTGACCTTCCGGGCCGCGAGCCGCTCGGCGACCTCGAGCGGCGTCAGGCCGGCGACGGTGAAGTACGCCGTGGCGGTGCGGCGGGCGGCCTTCCCGTAGGTCGTCACGTGGGCCATCGCCTCCAGCCCGTCCAGCAGCACCTCGAACAGCGCCAGCTCGTGGGCCTCGGCGGCGTCCATCGACGCCAGCAGCCGCTCGCGGCGGGTGCCGGCGGCGGCGGCGTCCATCGACGCGAGGTGCTCGACGGCGGCCACCACCCCGGCGAGGTCCGCGAACGGCGAGGTGCCCTGCTCGAACCGCTCCGGCACCTGGTCGGGCGAGGACGCCAGCTTGTCGGGGCGGAGCGTGGCCAGCAGGCCGGGGTCGGCGACGACCGCCCCGACGTGCGGCCCGGACCACTTGTAGGCGCTGGTCGCGAAGAGGTCGGCACCGAGCGCGCCAACGTCCACCGGTCCGTGCGCGGCCGCGTGGACCCCGTCCACGTAGGTGAGGGCGCCGACCGCGTGCGCCCTGGCGGCGATCGCGGCCAGGTCGGGGCGGGTGCCGAGCACGTTGCTGGCGGCCGTGACCGCCACCAGCCGGGTCCGCGGCGACAGCAGCGCGTCGTACTGCTCGACGGGCAGCTCGCCGGTGGCGAGGTCGACCTCGGCCCACCGCACCGTCGCGCCGCACCGCGCGGCGACCTGCAGCCACGGCCGGACGTTGGCGTCGTGGTCCAGGCGGGAGACGACCACCTCGTCGCCGGCGCTCCAGCCGGCCGCCAGCGCCGAGGCCAGCCGGTAGGTCAGGGTGGTCATGTTCGGGCCGAGGACCACGCCGTCCGGGTCCCCGCCGACGAGGTCGGCGACCGCCCCGCGGCACTCCGCGACGATGGCGGCCGACCGCCCGCTGGCCGGGAAGGCGCCACCGGCGTTGCCGATCCCCCGGCGGTAGGCGCCGGCGATCGCGTCGACGACCGCCTGCGGCACCTGGGTGCCGGCGGCCCCGTCGAGGTAGGCGTGGCCATCGGCCAGGGCGGGGTACAGCGCCCGCACCCGGCGCACGTCGAAGCTCACTTCCTCACCACGCGTACGCCTCTGGGGCCGGGCCGCCGGGGCCCGGCCAGATCCGGTCGAGGCGGTCCAGCGCCTTGTCGTCGAGGGTCACGTCGAGGGCCCGCAACGACTGCTCGAACTGCTCCATGGTGCGCGGCCCGACGATCGGCGCGGTCACCGCCGGCTGGTGCAGCAGCCACGCCAGCGCCACCTCCGACGGCCGCTCGCCCAGCTCGTCGCAGAACGCCTCGTACTCCTGGACCCGCGGGCGGTGCTGCTCCAGCCGCTGCCGGACCTGCTCGCTGGCGCTGCGGCCCTCACTGGCCTTGCGCAGGATGCCGCCGAGCAGCCCGCCGGCCAGCGGGCTCCACGGGATCACCCCGACCCCGTAGGCCTGGCACGCGGGCAGCACCTCCAGCTCGACGGTGCGGGCGGCCAGGTTGTACAGCGACTGCTCGCTGACCAGGCCGAGCGAGTGCCGGTCCCTGGCCGCCTCGACGGCCCGGGTGATGTGCCAGCCGGCGAAGTTCGAGGAGCCGACGTACAGCACCTTGCCCTGTTGCACCAGCACGTCCATCGCCTGCCAGATCTCGTCCCAGGGCGTGTCCCGGTCGACGTGGTGCATCTGGTACAGGTCGATGTGGTCGGTCCGCAGCCGCCGCAGCGACTCCTCGCACGCCCGCCGGATGTTCAGCGCCGACAGCTTGCCCTGGTTGGGCCAGTCGCCCATGGAGCCGTACAGCTTGGTCGCGATGACGACCTTCTCGCGCCGCCCGCCGCCCTGGTCGAACCAGCGACCGACGATCTGCTCGGTGACCCCTTCGCCGGTCCGCCAGCCGTAGACGTTGGCGGTGTCGAAGAAGTTGACGCCCTCGTCCAGGGCGCGGTCCATGATCGCCCGCGAGTCCTCCTCGGAGGTCTCGGGACCGAAGTTCATCGTGCCCAGGCACAGCCGGCTGACCAGCAGCCCGCTACGGCCGAGGTGGGTGTGCTCCATCGATTGGCCTCCTGGGGGCGGCGTCCTGGCCGTCCAGGATAGGCAAGCACCGTCGGGCGCTGCCGCTAGGCTCCGGAGGGTCGGGAACCCCAAGGGGTGTCCCGGTCGATAGGGTCCCGATCGCAGCCGGCCTGAGGAGGACGGGATGGAGGAGCGGATCGTCGCCGCCGACCCGGTGGCGGACCCGCAGGGCTACCGGAGGGAGTTGCTGGCGCTGCTTGGGGATGCCGACCCCGGCGAGGTGCTGGAGGCCACCATGGGCGCGGTCCAGGAGCGGACCAGGGGCCTCCCCGACGAGCTGGTCGGCAGGCGGCCCGAGCCGCGGGAGTGGTCGGTCGCCGAGCTCCTCGCCCACCTGTGGGACGCGGAGCTGGTCTACGGGTTCCGGGCGCGGGCCATCCTGACGCAGGACCAGCCGGCGCTGGCCGCCTACGACCAGGAGACCTGGGCGACGCTCCCGCGACCGCCGTTCCAGCAGCTGCTGGCCGGCTTCGTGGCGCTGCGCACCGGCAACCTGGCACTCATCAGGGACACGCCGGCGGCCCTGTGGGAGCGGGTCGGCATCCACCAGGAGCGGGGGGAGACGAGCTTCCGCGTGCTCACCCAGGAGATCGCCGGCCACGCCCGCGCCCACCTGCTGCAGCTCGACCAGACGGTCGCGGCGGTGCGTGCCTGACGCTCCGCCAGGGCTATGCTTGACGGCAGCCGCCCCAACGTCCGCGAGCCCCGGAAGGACCACAGCCCGTGTTCGACACCCTCTCCGTCAGGCTGCAGGACGTCTTCACCCGGCTGCGCAGCCACGGACGCCTCTCCGAAGCGCAGGTCGACGTGGCCCTCCGCGAGGTCCGCCTGGCGCTGCTGGAAGCCGACGTCAACTTCAAGGTCGTCAAGGACTTCATCGCCAGGGTGCGCGAGCGCGCCGTCGGCGAGGAGGTCACCCGCAGCCTCACCCCCGCCCAGCAGGTCGTCAAGATCGTCCACGAGGAGCTGATCGTCACCCTCGGCGAGCGCAACGTCCCGATGGACTGGTCGCCGAGGCCGCCGACGGTGGTGCTGATGGCCGGCCTGCAGGGCTCCGGCAAGACGACCACCGCCGCCAAGCTGGCCCGCTGGCTGTCGCAGAAGGGCCGCAAGCCGCTGCTGGTCGCCTGCGACCTGCAACGCCCGGCGGCGGTCAAGCAGCTCCAGGTCCTCGGCGAGCAGGCCAACGTGCCGGTGTTCGCGCCGCACCCCGGCGGCCCGGGGGCCGACCCGGTGCCGGTCGCCGCGGCCGCCCGCGACGAGGCCGAGCGGACCGGCCGCGACGTGGTGGTCGTCGACACCGCCGGCCGGCTGGCGATCGACGCCGAGATGATGGCCCAGGCGGCCGCGATCCGCGCGGCGACCGACCCCACCGAGGTGCTGCTGGTGGTCGACGCCATGACCGGGCAGGACGCGGTCGCCACCGCGCAGGCGTTCCAGGAGGGCGTCGACGTCACCGGCTTCGTGCTCACCAAGCTGGACGGCGACGCCAGGGGCGGCGCCGCGCTGTCCATCCGCGCCGTCACCGGCCGGCCGATCAAGTTCGCCACCACCGGCGAGAAGCTGGCCGACATCGACGCCTTCCACCCCGACCGGCTGGCCGGCCGCATCCTCGGCATGGGCGACGTGCTCACCCTGATCGAGCGGGCCGAGGAGGTCGTCGACCGCGAGCAGGCCGAGGCCATGGAGCGCAAGCTGCGCGAGGCCAGCTTCACCCTCGAGGACTTCCTCGACCAGCTCCAGCAGGTCAAGAAGATGGGCCCGCTCAGCCAGGTCCTCGGGATGCTGCCCGGCATGGGCCGCGAGCTGCAGGGCGTGGAGGTCGACGACCGCGACGTGGCCAGGGTCGAGGCGATCATCCGCTCGATGACCCCCGCCGAGCGCAACAACCCGAAGATCCTCAACGGCTCGCGGCGGGCCCGCATCGCCCGCGGCTCGGGCACCACCACCCAGCAGGTCAACACCGTCCTCAAGCAGTTCGACGAGGCGCGCCGCATGATGAAGCAGCTCGCCGGCATGACCCCCAAGCGCCTGCGCAAGATGGGCCTGCACCGGTAGACTGCGCCGGTCCCGGACGCCACTGGCACGACGGGGGACGGCAGACCCACCGGGACGGGCGGGCCACCCCCAGACAGGAGCACTCCCACATCATGGCCGTGAGGATCCGCCTGATGCGCATGGGCATGAAGAAGGCCCCCCAGTACCGGGTGGTGGTGGCCGACTCGCGCAGCCCGCGCGACGGGCGCTTCATCGAGAACATCGGCATCTACCACCCGCGCGAGGAGCCGTCCCGGGTCGAGATCGACACCGAGAAGGCCGCCTCCTGGCTGGCCAAGGGCGCCCAGCCGACCGAGGCGGTGGCCAAGCTGCTCGCCATCGCCGGCATCGAGGGCATGGCCGAGCGCAAGGCCGCCACCAAGGCGCTGCGGGCCAAGCAGGTCCAGGCCAAGGCCGAACCGGCCAAGGCCAAGACCAAGCCCAAGCCCAAGGCCAAGAAGTAGCGGGCCGCGCCGTGCGCGACGTGATCGTCTACCTCGCCAGGGCGCTGGTCGACGACCCCGACCGGGTGACGGTGGAGGAGCTCCGCGGCGCTCGGGGCGTCACCTACGAGGTCCGCGCCGCCCCCGACGACGTCGGCAAGCTCATCGGCCGGGGAGGCCGGACCGTGAAGGCGCTGCGCAAGATCGTCAAGGCGGTCGCCCCCGAGGGCCGCCGCGTCGAGGTCGAGGTCCTCGCCGAGGGCGAGTGACCATGAGCGCCCCCGGTTCACCGGGGCACCCCCTTGGGCCCCGACCGACCGGGGGACCCCCTGGGGGTCCCCCGGACCCCCCCGGCCGGACCCCTCCGGCCCGCCTGGTGGTCGGCCGTGTGCTGCGTCCCCACGGCGTCCACGGGGAGCTGGCCGTGGACGTGCTCTCCGACGCCCCCGACCGCTTCTCGCCCGGGGCCGAGCTGGGCGCCGGCGACCCGGCCGGTGACGGCCCGCTCCGTCTCGTCACCGTGACCGCGGCCCGCCTGCACCTGGGCCGGCTGCTGGTCCGCCTCGAAGGGGTCGAGGACCGCGACGCCGCCGGGGAGCTCCGCGGCTCCCTGCTCTCGATCCCGATGGAGGCCGCCCGGCCGCTGGCGGCCGACGAGTTCTGGCCGCACCAGCTCGTCGGCCTCGCCGTGGTCGACCGCGACGGCCGCCGGCGGGGCCGGGTCGCCGACGTCGTTCCCGGCACCGCCCACGACCTGCTGGCGGTGGCGCTGCCGAACGGGGAGCGCCGCCTGGTGCCGGCGGTGGCGGCCCTGGTCACCGTCGAGCTGGCGGCCGGGCGCGTGCTGGTCGACGCCGTCCCGGGCCTGCTCGACCCCGCGGACGCGGACCACCAGGGGTGAGGCCGGTGCTGGTCGACATCGTCACGATCTTCCCCGGGTACTTCGCCTCGCCGCTGGCCGCCGGGCTGCTCGGCAAGGCGGGGGAGCGGGGCCTCCTCCAGGTGCGCCTCCACGACCTGCGGACCTGGGCGGCGGACCGCCACCGCAGCGTCGACGACGCCCCCTTCGGCGGCGGGGCCGGCATGGTCATGCTCCCAGAGCCCTGGTTCGAGGCGCTGGACGCGCTGCAGGCCGACGGGCCCGCCCACGTCGTGCTGCTGGCGCCCGACGGGCGCCGCTTCGACCAGGCGACCGCGACCCGCCTGGCCGGCGAGCCACGGCTGGTGCTCTGCTGCGGCCGCTACGAGGGCGTCGACGAGCGCGTCCGCACCCGCGTCGACGAGGTCCTGTCCATCGGCGACTTCGTCCTGGCCGGCGGCGAGGCCGCCGCCCTGGTCGTGCTCGACGCCGTCGCCCGCCTGGTCCCCGGCGTGATGGGCAACGCCGCCTCGGCCGCCGACGAGTCGTTCGCCGCCGGGCTGCTCGAGTACCCCCAGTACACCCGCCCCGCCGTCTACCGCGGCCTGGAGGTCCCGGCCGTGCTGCGCTCCGGCGACCACGGCGCCATCGCCCGCTGGCGCCACGACCAGGCCGTCGAGCGGACCCGCCGTCTCCGCCCCGACCTGCTCGACCGGGCCGGCCCGAGCGACGAGGAGTAGCGGCGGCCCCGACGTCTCGTGTTACTCTCGATGCGCGCGGGTCCGCGCTATGCTGACCCTTCGCCTCCCTTCAGCTTTCCAAGGAGCCTCAACCATCATGCAGATCACCGACGCGGTCGAGCGTGCGCAGTTGCGCGACGATCTGCCCGACTTCCGCCCCGGCGACACCGTCAAGGTGCACGTCCGCGTGGTCGAGGGCAGCCGGGAGCGGATCCAGGTCTTCCAGGGCTTCGTGCTCCGCCGGCAGGGTGGCGGCCTGCGGGAGACGTTCAGCGTCCGCAAGGTCTCCTTCGGCGTCGGCGTGGAGCGGACCTTCCCGGTCCACTCGCCGAGCATCGCCAAGGTCGAGCTGGTCATGCGCGGCGACGTACGCCGGGCCAAGCTCTACTACCTTCGTGAGCGGACGGGTCGCGCCGCGAAGATCAAGGAGAAGCGCAGCCCCGCCCGGGCATGAGCCCGGAGGGACTCGGGGAACGCCCCGCCGAGGTGCCGGTCAAGCCGCCGGCCCAACCGCCGGCCGACCCGCCCACCGACCAGGACGACGAGGACGCCGGCAAGAAGCAGCCGGGCCCGCTGGCGGTCGTCCGCGAGACGGTGGTGCTGGTCGCCCTCGCCATCCTGCTCGCGGTCGTGTTCAAGACCTTCCTGGTCGCCGCCTTCTACATCCCGTCGGGCTCCATGGAGTCGACCCTCAACGTCTCCGACAGGGTTCTTGTGGAAAAGGTCTCCTACCGCTTCGGCGACGTCCAGAACGGCGACGTGGTCGTCTTCGTCCACGACGACCTCGGCCTGGCGCCGAGCGGGCCGAGCAACCCGATCGCCCGCTTCTTCTCCAGCCTCGGTCAGGCCATCGGGCTGGTGCCGCCGTCGGACCGCGACTTCATCAAGCGGGTGGTCGGCGTGCCCGGCGACGAGATCACCTGCCCAGAAGGCCATCTGCTGCGCAACGGCAAGCCGGTGGACGAGCCCTACCTGGACCCGGGCGTCACCACCGAGGGGTGCAAGACGATGACGGTGCCGGCCGGCAGGCTCTACGTGATGGGCGACAACCGCACCAACTCCCAGGACTCCCGCTCGTTCGGCGTCATCGACCGCTCCGACGTGGTGGGGCGGGCGTTCGTGCGCATCTGGCCGCTCACCCACGTCGGCTGGCTGCGCCGCGACCGCTGACGTCGCGCCCGGCGATAGACTTCCACCCGTGTTCGCCACCGCCACCGCGCTGTTCGAGGACCGCCTCCGCGACGCCGGCTTCGGCCGGGTCGCCGGCGTGGACGAGGCCGGCCGCGGCGCGCTCGCCGGGCCGCTGGTCGCCGCCGCCGTGATCCTGCCGAGGGACTGCCCCATCGTCGGCCTGGCCGACTCCAAGCTCCTCACCCCGCAGCGCCGCGCCGAGCTGGCCGTCCAGATCCACGCCCATGCCCTGGCCGTCGCGGTGGTCCGCGTCGGCCCGGACACCATCGACCGGGCCGGGCTGCAACGGGCCAACATCGCCCTGCTCGCCCGGGCATTGCGGGAGCTGGAAGGCGGTTACGACTACGCGCTCGCCGACGGGTTCCCGCTGCCTCACATGCCGGCCCCCGTCCTCGGCATGCGCAAGGGCGACCAGGTGGCCGCCTGCGTGGCCGCCGCCTCGATCGTCGCCAAGGTGACCCGGGACAAGATCATGGTCGGGGCGGCCCGCCGCTACCGCGGCTACGGGTTCCAGCGGCACAAGGGCTACGGCACCGACGAGCACTGGGCGGCCCTGCGCGCCCTCGGCCCCTCGTCCTACCATCGCCACTCCTTCATGGGCGTGGCCGCGCCGTGGAGCACCGGTCACCCGGCGGTGACGATCGACCAGGCAGACGAGGAGGGGCGATGAGCGCCGAGGACCTCGAGCGCTACGAGGCCGACATGGAGCTGCAGCTCTACCAGGAGTACCGCGACGTGCTCAGCATGTTCCAGTACGTCATCGAGACCGAGCGCCGCTTCTACCTGGCCAACAAGTTCGACCTGCAGGTCCGCAACGAGGACGGCGAGACCTACTTCGACATCACCCTCCACGACGCCTGGGTGTGGGACATGTACCGGTCCGCCCGCTTCGTCGCCAGGGTTCGGGTCGTCACCTTCAAGGACGTCAACATCGAGGAGCTCATCCGCAAGGACGAGCTGTAAGGGGCCAGACCGTGGGGTTCAACGCGACCCGGCGATACAGGGACAAGAAGACCGTCGACATCGCCCTGCTGGTCGCCGCCATCGCCATCGTCATCGGCCTGCTGGCCTGGGTCTTCTCCGCAGGCGGCTCCTGACCGTCCGGGCACGTGGTAGCGTGCCCGCCCATGGTGCAGACCTCTCGGGCCGCCAGAGGCCGGGTACGGGCACGACGGATTCGCAGGCGGCTGCTGGTGGGGTGCAGCGTCCTGCTCGTCTTCATGGTCGTGCTCACCACGGCCGGCTACGGCTATGTGCACTACCGGTTCGGGCAGATCCGCTCGGTCAAGGTGCCGGGGCTGCGCAAGGCCACCAGCGGCCAGCCCATGAACCTGCTGGTGGTCGGCTCCGACTCCCGCGCCGGCCTCGACGACGCCGGCGGCCGCCGCTACGGCGACGTCGGCGGCCAGCGCAACGACGTCACCCTGATCGTCCGCGTCGAGCCGGCCAGCAAGCGCGTGTCGCTGCTGTCCATCCCCCGCGACCTGGTCGTCCCCATCGCCGGCAGCGGCGCGCAGAACCGCATCAACGCGGCCTTCGCCGCCGGTCCCGGCCAGCTCGTCCAGACCATCGAGCAGAACTTCGGCATCCCCATCAACCACTACGTGCTGATCGACTTCGACGGCTTCCGGGCGATCGTCGACGCCCTGGACGGCATCGACGTCCGCTTCCCCTACCCGGCCAGGGACTCCTTGTCCGGCCTCAACGTCGCCGAGGCCGGCTGCATCCACCTCAACGGCGCCCGCGCGCTCGCCCTGGCCCGCAGCCGCCACTTCACCTACGCCAAGGGCGGCGTCTGGCGCAGCGACCCGCTCGCCGACCTCGGCCGCATCCGCCGCCAGCACGCCTTCCTCCAGGCCCTGGTCGAGGCGGCCCTCGCCAAGGGCCTCACCAACCCGGTGCGCGCCAACGCCTTCATCGGGTCGCTGATCCACGAGGTCACCAAGGACAGCGCCCTCAAGGTCCGCGACGTCATCCGCCTCGCCGCGAGCTTCCGCTCCTTCAAGCCCTCCAGGCTCACCAGCTACACCCTGCCGGTCGCCGTCCCCGGCGGCGACCACCCCCTGGGCGACATCCTCGTGCCCAAGCAGCCCGACGCCGAGCGGACCGTCGACCGCTTCCTCGGCCGTACCCCCTCGGCGACCACCGGCGAGGCGGCCGGCGACGCCACCCTCACCGTCCTCAACGCCCTCGGCACCGACGGCCTGGCCGCCGCCGCCGCCACCAAGCTCCGCCGGTCCGGGTACCGCATCGCCACCGTCGGCAACGCGCCGGCCGCCGACTGGACCAGGTCCCAGGTGCGCTACCCCCCGGGCCACCTGGCCGACGCCAGGACCCTCGCCAGCACCCTGGTCGGTGGCGTCGGGCTGGCCGAGGACCCGAGCCTCACCGGCAGCTCCCTCACCCTGGTGCTCGGCCCCGGGTTCAGCGGCATCCGGGTCCCGACCGCCGCCACCCCGCCCAAGCCCAAACCCGCCGGCACCAAGCCGCCCGCCGCCGACCTCCGCGACTACGACCCCCGCCCCTGCTAGCCGGCGCGGATCAGGCGCCCGCGGCCCGCTCCGCCGCGCTGCGCTCGACGCAGAGCTCGTTGCCCTCCGGGTCGGCCAGCACCGCCCAGCCGCTCCCGTCGGAGCGCCGGTGGTCGGCGACCAGCGTGGCCCCCAGCCCCAGCAGCCGCGCCACCTCCTCGTCGCGGGTCCGGTCGGTCGGCATCAGGTCCAGGTGGACGCGGTTCTTGACCGTCTTGGCCTCGGGCACCCTGATGAACAGCAGGTTGGGATGCCCGTCCGGCCCGATCAGCGCCGCCTCCTGGTCCTCCGGCCGGTTCGGGTCATCCGGATCCTCCCGGTAGCCGGTGACCTGGCTCCAGAAACCGGCCAGCTTGTACGGGTCGGCGCAGTCGAAGGTGATGTTGTGGACGCGCGCGGTCATGCGCGGAGTATGCCACGCCACCCACCGGTGGTGGATCAGGCCGCGGCGGGCGATCGGCAGTGGGGTGAGGTGACGGTGAGGTCCCCGTTGGGATGACGATGGAGTTGCCAGCCGCCCTCGTGGACGGCGCGATGATGGGCGCGGCACAGCAGCGCCAGGTTGGCGAGGTCGGTGGGGCCGCCGTGCAGCCAGTGGCGCAGGTGGTGCGCGTCGCACCAGGCCAGCGGCCGGTCGCAGCCGGGGAACACGCAGCCGCCGTCGCGCACCGCCAGCGACCGGCGCTGCGCGGCCGAGACCACCCGAGTTGTGCGTCCCAGGTCCAGCAGCTCCGGTGGGGCACCGCCAAGGGCGGGTGGCAGCAGCGCGATCGCGGCCCGCAACCTGCCCGCCAGCCCGCCATTGTCGTCATCGCCGTTGTCGCCGTGGCCGTTGCGGCGGGTGACCACCGCGCGGGTGAGCGCAGCGTCGCAGACAAGCCGCCGGGCCGTCTCGGCGGGTAGCGGCCCTACCCAGCCGCCCTCGCCGCCGGGCGTGCCCGCCCGGCCCAGCAGGCCCGCCAGCTCGACCGTCACCGTGACCTGCGGGCGGACCCCGCCCGTCAGCGGCAACTGGCCACCCTCCAGGGCACGGCGGGCCAGCTCCGTGAGCGCGTCGGCGCGCCGCTGCGACCCGCTGCGGTCGTCGGTGGCGGTGGTGGGGCGGGCCAGCGGCTCCAACGCCGCCAGCAGCGT
>Ga0209861_1000074_pt1 | contig 11232 bp, 12 predicted proteins | sample GWRWS2_30_40_FD_187245 | JGI IMG/M metagenome (GOLD analysis project Ga0209861, IMG submission 187245) | Riverbed sediment microbial communities from areas with vegetation nearby in Columbia River, Washington, USA - GW-RW S2_30_40 (SPAdes)... | ecosystem: Environmental > Aquatic > Freshwater >...
TGATTTAATTTCCGTTGATTTGTGCAGATAAATCACTCCACCATATATCCCAACAAATCCTACCAAATATAGACCTGCCATGAATTGTTTCTCATCCTTTGTTGGCGGATCAGAGTCTGCAAACGCTTCCTGACTTAGAACTATTCCAGAAACTATGGCCAATGCGACTAGTATGCTAATCCCTTTCATATCATACCACAACGATAGTATACACTTTTCATTAAAATGAATTAGTTTGTTCTTTGTAACAAACACAGTACCATATTCATAAAACGAATAAAATATTTGGTACAGGATGCCCCTCCAGCATCATACCCGAGTGGAGTATCGCTTCGTTTCAAACAGAAGAATGACTCCCTCATCTATTCTAAATTACTCTAAATGAGAATCGTGATAAAATTTTGCTATTTTTTTCTTGCATAAACAATTTTTTTTATCTGATCTAAGCTGAATTGTCCAGGTGCAACAGGTTTGCCAAGTGATACATAAGTAAAAGGCGAGCCAAGATAAAGACAAAGAATGCGTGACATTTTCCCATAGTCTCCCATTGCAAACGCAATTAGATTTGTCTTAGCAGAATTGTTGTATAGGGAAAGTATGTTTGAGGAATCGTTCTGAGTTTTTGCGCTAGTCACGATTTTGATATGTTTTGAGAATTTTTTCATTTGTTTGAACATTTTTTTCAAGGAATATGTATCCGGCGTCTTTTTAAAATCATGCCATGAAACCAAAACATCAGTCTTTGTCTTTTTAATATAATTATGAAGCATTTTGTTTTTTCTTAAAGTATTAAACTCTACATCCAAGAGAAAGGGGCGATACTCTGCTATTAGCTTCAGAATTGAAATTCTTTCTTTTTCAGTTCCGTGAAATTTTCCTCCCTCTACAGATGGCCTCAAGGTACACACACATCTTCTCATCTTTTCTTTAACTAATTCTAGTGCATCAGGAACTTGAGTAGGTTTTAAAAAATCAAACCTTAATTCTACATAATCTGATTTTTTAAGTGCCTTTTTAAGAACTAAATCAAGTTTTTTTGGAGTTTTTTCTGCAATCGTTACACAAGTCTTGTAAGTCATTTTTTATTTTTCTAAGATATATTCATCTGAAACTTCCATTCCAAAATGTCTTCCTGACGCAGTTTTAGAGTAAACTAAAACTGAATCCCCTTTTTTGAGGTGTGTGACAGATACTAAATGGCCATCAGGCTTTACAAAACGAATGGTCTCCGCATCCTGTGCAATAATCCCACCAACCTCCTCCCCTGATTGGGCCTTGATCATTAACATTGGTCTTCTTTCAATTTTTGAGCGACCAACAGTTACTCTTCGTGCTCTTCCTTTTGAATCAAGTACTAAAACTTCAGAACCAGTCTCAATTTCTGAAAGATAACTTGTTGTGCCATCAGGTGAAAGTGTATAACAGTGAACGGCACCAGCATTTACTCTAAATGGTCGTGGTGAGGTAAATGATGAACCAACTGATTCATTATGAACTAGAAACATAAAGTTTGATCTACTTCCAATTAGCATTCCTTCTCCTCGATGTAACATTGATGCAGTATCCACACAAACCCTTTCACCATCTCCTACCTCTTTTATCTCAATAATTTTTGCAGGTTTAAGATCAAAACTTCTGCTTCCAAGATAAACAAGTGCCTCTCCTACCTCACTAATTGAAGATGCGTTAAAGATTACTCCATCTACTCCTACCTCAAGAATGGAAAACATCTTGCGAACTTCTTCGGGATTTTTAGCTATTGCAAAAATCTTGGTATGAATTTTATGTAATTTAGCTATGATATTCTCAAGCGGAATTATCTTCCAATCCTTTACCTCGACAATAACGAAATCTAATCCTTTTTTTGCAGAAACTAGGATTTTTTCAATATCTTTGTTTGATAAAACTTTGAATTTTCTACCTACTTTCTTTCCTTTTGGTCTAGCAGATGATTCCTTATCTAAAATTACATATTTTGCACTAGTCGATGGATAGACAGTTGCAAGTTTTGTTTTAATTTTGGAAATACTTTTTGGATCCAAGTATATCATACTGATTCCCTCATTTTCTAGTTGTGTTAAGAATTTACCAATCTGGGACCTTGGTACATTTGGTAAAATAATTAATTCTTTATTTTTTGGCAAGTTTTTTTACAGCTTCCTTTGCTGTTTCTTTTCTGAAGATAATTGCTGCTAGGGCCTGTACCATTTTTTCTGGTTCTTTATGTCCAAAGATGTTTCTACCATAAGTTACACCCTTGGCTCCTGCCTTCATGGCATCCTCCGTCATCTGAAGTACATCCAAGTCAGTTTTTGCCTTGGGTCCTCCTGCAATAACAATTGGTACGGGAGTGCCTTTTACAACCTTAGAAAACGAATCAATATCTCCAGTGTATAACGTTTTGACAATATCTGCTCCACAATCTGCTCCAATACGTGCAACATGTGCAACAATTTCAGGATCATGAGGATCTTTGATCTTTTCCCCTCGTGGATACATCATTGCTAAAAGTGGCATATTCCATTTGTGACATTGCTCTGAAATTTGTCCTAGCTGTTCTAGCATCTCTGGCTCTTCTTTGCCCCCTATGTTAATATGAAGAGAAACACCATCTGCTCCAAGTCGTAGAGCTTCTTCAACAGAACCTGTCAACATCTTTCTGTTAGGCGAAGAAGAAAGAGATGTGCTTCCAGAAAAATGTACTAAAATTCCAACGCTGGTTGGTTTTGGAAGTGTTTTTAGAATTCCTTTATTGATAATTACGCTAGTTAAACCATGATGCTCACATTTGTAGATGACAGAATGTGGATCTTCAAGTCCTTCAATGGGACCGTTTGAAATTCCATGATCCATTGGAATGCAAAGCATTTTTCCCTTCCTTAGAATACGGTTTAATCTAATTTCATGTCCTGAAACCATGATGAATCTCTTTTTGTGCCTTACTTAAAAATAACGTGACTTTTGTTTAAAACAAAATCAAATCAATTAAGCTCAACTGGAATTTTCATCCACTTAAGGATTAAATACCAATCAGAAAGCACAAAAACCAAGTCAATTGAGCCAAATAACAGAACAGATTCATTCTAGCGACATAGGTGACGTACTTGAAAATTCTCTTGATGGAATAAGACCTGGATTTGAAGACTGTATCAGATTGCTTGAATCAGATGACATTCACCTTATGGGCATGACTGCAGGCTACATAACTAGACAAAAATTTGGAAAGAAGGCCTCGTTTGTTAATAATATTATTTTAAACTACACTAATGTCTGCATAACAGATTGCAAGTTTTGTGCATTTTATAGGTCACCAGGTGACGATGAGGCCTATACTCTTTCACTTGAGAATATAGAGGCTCGAGTAAAAACTGCTTGGGACTTGTACAAGATTAGACAAGTGCTCATTCAGGGTGGACACAACCCAAACCTTGGTGTGGAATATTATGAGGATGCATTTAGACTGATTAGAACAAAATTTCCAAAAATTGGAATCCACGGACTCTCAACTTCTGAAATAGACATGGTAGCACGTGTAGAAAAATCATCTACAAAAGAAATTTTATCACGGTTAAAAGATGCTGGGCTGCAGTCAGTACCTGGTGCGGGAGCTGAAATTCTAGTAGACTCGGTAAAAAAAATTATCAGCCCAAAAAAAATCTCAAGTGATGAATGGATAAGGATCATGTGGGAGGCTCATGAATTAGGTTTACCCTCTTCTGCAACAATGATGTATGGCTCTGTTGAATCAACACATGATATTGCAGAGCACTTTGAGAGAATTGTAAATCTGCAAGAAAAAACTCAAGGTTTTATGGCCTTTATCCCATGGAGCTTTGAACCAAATAACACACTTCTACAAAAAGAAAACATTGTAAGTTATGGAGCAGGTGGTCTGAAATTATTGAAAATGATTGCAATCTCACGACTTGTGTTGGATGGATTGATCCCTCACATACAATCTTCATGGCTCACTAATGGAGTTGGAATGGCTCAGCTTGCCCTTCAATATGGTGCAGACGATTTTGGCGGTACACTAATTGGAGAAGAAGTTGTATCTTGTACTGGTGCACGTTCCACTGAATTAACTGACCAACGAATTATTGATGCTATTCAACAAATTGGTTATCAAGTAGAAGAACGAGACAACTTTTACGATACCGTTTGCATGCATTAAAGTCCATAACTAGACCACTTTGAATCAACAAGATTCTTTGTAGACTCATCTGTTTTTACAAGCTCTTGAATTTCTCGTGCATATCCCTCTTCTTTTGTTTTTTGTGTCGCATCAATTCCAAGCTTTGAGCCTAAATTCACTAAAGGAGAGGCAGGATCCAAAGTATCAGTTGGGGTGTTATCAATTATTATAGTATCTCTAGCAGCATCTGCTCTAGTAGTAATTGCCCAAATCACATCATTCATGTCTTGAACGTTGACATCATCATCTACTACAACGAAAATTTTTGTTAGTGCAAGCTGTCCTAGTCCCCAAAGTCCCATCATGACCTTTTTTGCTTGGCCTGGGTACATTTTTTTAATTGATATTATTGCCATTCCCTGAAACCACCCAGCAGCTGGCATTGCAAAATCAACTACTTCTGGCTGGAACATTCTAATCAATGGCAAAAATGACCGTTCAATTACTTTTCCAATATATGCATCCTCAAGTATTGGTTTGCCAACTATTGTCGTAAGATAGATTGGTTTTTGTCGTTGCATAATTCCAGTTAGCGTAAATGTGGGATAGGGTTCTTGCGGTGTATAGTATCCTGTATGATCACCAAACGGTCCTTCGGCTCTTACATCAGAAGGATCAACATATCCTTCAAGTACAATTTCTGCATTTGCTGGCACCTCGAGGTCCACAGTTTTGCATTTTACAGTTTGAATTCCTTTTTTTCTTGTTATTCCTGCAAAAAGATACTTGTCTAATCCCTCTGGGACAGGAGCTACTGCTGAAAAAACTGTTGCTGGTTCTCCACCAATGATTATGGCAGCTTCAATTTTTTTGCCCTTTTCTTTTGCAATGTCGTGATGATGAGCACCACGTTTGTGTTTTTGCCAGTGCATCAATGCATGTGTATTATCTAAAATTTGTATTCTGTATACGCCAAGGTTTCTTACACCTGTCTCTGGGTGTTTTGTTGCAACAAGACCAAATGTGATAAACTTGCCTGCATCTTTTGGCCAAGTCTTGAGAATTGGAATATTTTCAAATGACGGCGAATCATTTACAACTTCAGTTACTGGTCCACTTTTTTCAAGCTTAGGAAATACTTCACTCATCTTTGAAAGCTCTGGGAGTTTTCGAATCTTGTTGAAAAAACCTGATGGAATTTCCATCTTTGTCATATCAACAATTCTCTGCCCAATCTCTGTAAAATTAGAAGTCTCTAAACCAATTTCAAGTCTTTTAATTGAACCAAATGCGTTCCCTAAAACTGGCATATCATAATTTTTTACATCTTCAAACAGCAATGCAGGTCCATTAGAATACATTGTTCTACGCAAAATTTCTGCAATTTCCAAGTTTGTATCTACTTGAGTCTTTACTCGTTTTAGCTCTCCAGCATTTTCTAATTTTTCAATATATTGATGAATGTCCTCGATGGGCACGCCTCTAATTCGATTTGATGGTGGTATAAAGCTTAACTAGATTTGTCTAATCGCACTTTATTTGAAAAAATATTAACATATAGATTTTAATTCAAAGCAACTAGTTTTTTATCGTGGTCAAAGAAAAATGCCCTGTCTGCAAGGGAGATGGAACAATTGAGCTACTCGGCTCCCAATGTCCCTTTTGTAATGGAACGGGAGATTTTACAAAGGCAGCTGAAAGTTATCTTGATTCACATATTTGCCAATGTATTTTTTTGGACAGAAAAAAATGTCCATTATGTGGAAAGAGTTGCCATCATGATACCCCAAACAAACCAAAAATTTTGATTGACCCAATTTAGAAAATTAATTTTTTAAAATACTATCCAACTGGAGGAAGCTCACTTTTTTTCTCATGGCCCCCTGAACCAAACTTGCAATAAAAGCACAAGTCAGACTGCATATGAGTCAGTTGTTCAATTTGTATGGCTCCAAGCTTTAGTGCAATCTTTGTTAGTAATTTGAATTTTAGTGGCATAGAAGGAATTACTTCATTGATGTATACTTTGTAATGCTCTGGGCAAAACTTTAGCGTAACTCGACTTGTATCATTTCCCTTTTTGTTTACTTGTTTTGTAAAATTGATCTGCTCTCTAACATATTCATGCTTTGGGCACGGGCAATTTCGTCCACCTGGATGTTTGTATGCCGGAGTATTTTTCCAATCAAACTCAGGATAATCCTTTTCAAAATCGTCCAATGCTTCGGCTAGTCCTTCAAGATTAATAAAACTTGGTCGGATTTTGCGCTTATTTGAGAAATATGGTTAGATCTTCTTAATTCGACGTTTAATTTTGAGCAAAATGTAAATAAAGCACACCTCACGTAACCACAATATTGGCTACTAAACGCAAATCAACTGCATCTACAACCAAGAAAGATCTTGAAGCAAAAATTGCAGAACTAGAAGGCAAGCTATCTCAGTTATCATCTCAGCTAGGCCAAAAGCCAGCAGCACAATCTCAGACAGCACCTCCACCAAAACCAGCACAAGCATCAAAACCAGCTCCACAGGCTCAAGCAGCACCACCAGTAACACGAGAGTCACTCATTGAACGTGTATCGATGGGCGTATGGCATGAGAGAAAAACAAAGACTCCTGCATATGTGCCTGAAAACCCAAGAGCGTGGGCAAGACGACATGCAGAAGGTGCTGATTGTCCAACCCAACCATGGGCTTTGCAAAAAGCAAAGATAACAGGTTACACTGCACCATCAAACAAGTATTTTGCAACAAGACAAAGACTTGCTTATCACCCACAAGCTACAAGCTTTACCGGATATGGAATATCCCTTGGACACGGAGCTGCTCAAGCACGTGCTCAAGTAGCATCACCTCCACCCCAAGCACAAGAGAGAGCAGTTCCAAAGGAATCTGGCTCATCAGCCGGTGGCAGTGCAAAAAAGCAATCCCTTGAGAAATATGAGCAAGATTACTTGGCTAGATTAGATGAACAAGAAAGAGAAGCACAAGAGCTTCAACAAGCAGCTGCTGAATTAGCAGCAAAAAGACGCGCGTCGTCTGGCTCAACTAGCTCTGGCGGTCCATCTCGTGGTTCACTTCCAAAGGGCTTTTAACCCTAAAACCTTCTTTTCTTTTAATTATTTTTTAAAATTACTTTGTAAAATCTTCTAGTACTTCTTTTGCATGACCTGCAGCTTTTACGCTAGGATATGCTTTGAAAATTTTTCCTTTTTCATCTACTAAAAATGTACTTCGCATTACTCCCATGTACTCTTTTCCCATAAACTTTTTTTTGCCCCATACCCCAAATTTTTTTGCAACATCAGTCTCCGTGTCTGCTAGCAGGACAAAGGGAATCTTCATCTTCTCACAAAATTTTTTGTGAGAGTCAACATCATCTTTACTTATCCCGACTATCTCTATTCCATTTTTTTTGAATTTTTGGTAATCCTTTGAAAACTCATCTGCCTCAATAGTACAACCTGGTGTAAAGTCTTTGGGATAAAAGTAAATTACATGTTTTTTTCCTTTGAAATCAGTTGATTTTACACTTTTACCATCTGAATCTAAGAGTTCAAATTTTGGAACAGCATCGCCTTCTTTTATCATATATTTTAGTAGAAAATTTCCCTAATTAATTATTTTTTAATATTACTATCTACATTAGATTTTAAACTAAGCAAGAGTAGGTTAGATGCAGATTATGGTACAAAGTAACTATGAAATTCTTCAAGTTCGTGAGGATGCAACACGAATAGAAATACGTGATGCCTTTAGAAAATTGGTCCTTGAACATCACTCAGACAGAGGTGGAGATGATGAACAGTTTAAAAAAATTAAGCAAGCTTTTGATGATCTAAAATTAGGTAAAAAATATCCTGATTCTCCAGAAGATAAAAGCAAAAAATCTAGATTTTATTCTGGGGACTCTGAAGAAGAAAAAAGAAAACGAAATCTGATCTTATCACATGATGTAGCTGAAGAAGTAAGAAATGCTCAAGAATGGACTGCAGCTTTGAACAGAACAGATACAACTGGTGTTAGGCTCTTTGGTTCAAAGGAGCTTGGTCAACTTGAATTTGAAAGAAAGGCAACAAAGGCATTATCGATTAAAGGAAAGTTTTGGGCAGGGAATCTAGCATATGATGGCCCGATAATAATGTGGGGAAGTATTTCCAATCCATATTTTTCAGAAAAGGAGCATGTAAAGACTCGTATCCATGTGATAAATGGAAAATTTTCTCTAATTGATCCAATAGAAAATGGATATGTTATTGAAAATGGTGCAAAAATTATCGTTGATAATGGAGACATTATAGTTGGAGATGTATTTGGGAAAAAAGAAATACTGCCAGATCCCTCCGGCAAAGTTGGCATGTTCATAACAAATGAGCATTTTACTGAGCTTCAAGCTCCTAGAGGAAAAATTGTTGCTGGTTTTATTAGAAATACTGTAAAACTTGAAGCTGACACTATTATGGTAATTAATCTTGAAGATCACGTACTACTCAAAGGTCGTAACATTTCAATTTTGGGCAATAAAGTAACTTATGATGTTGAAATTGAGCTTATGAAAGGTGGTATGATTAAATTCCATGATCAAGGTTCTGGTTTTGATATTAGTGATGATGCTATCCTTCGACTAGAGAATGGAAAAGAGTTTAGACTACACGATCTTAAAAAATCAGAGTTAATTGGTTACGGTGGCGCTGAAATTACCTACGAGTATCTTGATAATATTGGCACAAAAAAGTCACAAAGGTTAGGAAACAGATGGCTCTCTAAACTTGGATTTTGACGCTAAACCAAAATTTTTCAGTATATGATTTTTTACCAGCAAAGACCAAAAATTATCCGAATCTTTTATATGACAATTGGCGTGGCTTTTGTCTGATGGTTAATCTAAGAAATTGGTTTGCAGAAGCAGTAGCCACATACGCGCTAGTATTCTTTGGACCTCTTTCAATCATACTATCAGCAGTTGCCTTTGGTGAAGGTTTGTCAATTGAAGGAATAATCATGATTTCACTGGGTCATGGAGCAGCTATAGGTTTGATGGTTTATGCATTTGGACATGTTTCTGGAGCTCACATCAACCCAGCAGTAACTATTCCAATGATAATTACAAGAAAAATTGGAATCGCTGATGGGATTGGATATATCGTATTTCAGATAATTGGGGCAATTGCAGCTGCATTTACAGTAAAAGCAATATTGCCAGAACTTGGTGCCAAAGTTAATTTTGGAACTCAATTCCCAGGTAAGCTTATAGATTCTAATGCCATGTCGGCAGTTGGATTAGAAGCAATTTTCACCTTCTTCCTCGTGACAATCATTTTCATGACTGCTGTACACAAAAAAGCAGTCGCAGGAATTCAAGGAATCTCAATTGGAGGCATGGTCTTTTTGTTACACCTTGTAGGTGTACCATTGACTGGAGCGTCAATGAATCCAGCAAGAACTTTGGGTCCTGCAATTGCTTCAGGATTTTGGGAGTTCCATTGGGTCTATTGGGTTGGACCAATTATTGGTGGCATAATTGCAGGTCTTATCATGAACTATGTCTTTGTAAAAAAGGCAGAATCTGAAGCATAATCTTTGGTTTTATCATTTTTGCAAACGTTTTTAAAAATTCGAACAAGCGAATCTATGGGCTCGTTGCACAGCTTGGACAGTGCGAACGCTTGCGGAGCGTTAGGTCGAGGGTTCGAATCCCTTCGGGCCCGTGAAATTTTTTTCCCCAACTAAGTAGATGAGCTCTAGCAGATTCGATACAAATTTCACTAAATCAGTTTACATTCTGAAAATTCTTAATTCTTAGTTTAACCTAGAAAATTCATGAAATGCCCAAAGTGTAATACGGGTATGGATATAATCTCTAACTTAGATATAGATGAAACACAAGGCAGAAAAGAAAAGGTCTACAAATGCAAGTCATGTGGATACCATCATCATGAACAAATAACTTAATGAAATTGATTAAAAAAGCAAATCTTAGTTCAGAAATCAATGCACAGGTTAATTAGGCAGAAGCCCCACTACAAAGTAGATGATTTTTTTGAATTCTCCCAAATTAAGAGCCTGCCGACTTGAATCTATTTTAGGATTCAAGCTGTGTCGACTATAATTAAAAAGAAACTACCTCTCACAACAAAAGAAAAAACACCTAGTATTAACTATACATTTTCTCCTAAAATAGTTGGAAATCTTAAAACGGAGACTATGGAAAAGGACACATCTCAAAATATTTTGGTAAAGCAGATTAGTGAAAAATTCGTTCAATTGGATAGATGTATTTATAGTGAATCAGTTCAGGTGAGGCAATTTTGTTACTGACATCACCACAATACATTGTTTTGAACAAGGTATGTGAATCAATTTTAAATGTTAACAAGAAAATTTGTTTTGCAGCTGTTATAAATGAAAAAGGAAGAGTGTTACAAAGTAAAGATCGTGTGGGAATCATAGACTGCATGCAAACCACAAAACAAGAGATGTTTTTCATGGAATATTCTCTAAGACAAAATATGAGAAAGGAATTTGATGATGATTTTGGTGATGTAAGATATACGTATACCGAAAGAGAAAAGGAGACACTGTTTACTTTTCCATTAGATAACCACCTAATCATAGTTGCATGTCGTAGTGGTGTCAATCCCGTATCTTTTTCAAGAAAAATTATTTCAATAATAGACCAATGTAAAATCAAACTGGATTTGGAAAAAAACATTGACGGACGACTGGAAAAACAATCAGGGCGGTGGATATGTAAATGAATGATTATACCTGTACTTGCTCATGTGGCTGTGAAAATGCATCTGAAGAATATGTTTGCCAGAATTGTAGGATAGGATTGTGTAAAGTTGGAATGAAAATTACAACTTGATACCTTCCTTAAATCTAAGATCAGGGGAAAAATATTATGATTTTTAGAAAATGCGTACACTGTGAAAGGGAATATGAAACTTTGTTTGGTTCACCCACATGCTCTTCAAAATGTTCATCAGAAATATCTAAATAATTCCAATATGGTCTGCAAAATTAACCTAGAAGTACTTTAATTACGACGTGGTTTTACGAATTTTTCCTTCATCGAAGGAGGGCTTTGCTTT
>Ga0209861_1000076_pt1 | contig 11170 bp, 14 predicted proteins | sample GWRWS2_30_40_FD_187245 | JGI IMG/M metagenome (GOLD analysis project Ga0209861, IMG submission 187245) | Riverbed sediment microbial communities from areas with vegetation nearby in Columbia River, Washington, USA - GW-RW S2_30_40 (SPAdes)... | ecosystem: Environmental > Aquatic > Freshwater >...
TCCCTGCTTCACCGCCTCGGTGGCCCCGTTAAAGACCCGCAGGAAACTCACCGGGCCGGAGGCCTTGCCCCCCGTCGAGCGGACGACGGCGTCTTTCGCCCGCAGCCGAGAAAAGGCGAAGCCCGTCCCCCCTCCTGACTTGTGGATAATGGCGGCCGCCTTCACCGCCTCGAAGATCTCCTCCATGCTGTCCCCCACCGGGAGGACGTAGCAGGCCGAGTACTGCAGGCCATTTTGTTTCCCGGCGTTCATCAGCGTTGGAGAGTTGGGGAGGAAGACACCATCGACCATGAGATCGTAAAACCGACCGGCGGTCTCGTGAATCTCCTCAGCCGATTTCCCCCATTTCTCTTCTGCGGAAGCAATCTCGACCGCGACCCGCCAGCACATCCCTTCAGGGGTCTCCAGGACCTTGTCTCCCTGGCGGGCGAGGTACCGCTCCCGTATGACCCGAAGGGCGGAATCGGACCAGTTCCCCTTCCTGGCAGGCGGGTTGGGGAAACGCTGCAGGAACATCGCTCCTCGTCCTTTCTCGCTGGCCACTTGCCGCGAGCTCTCCGTCATCCCCAGCCTCCTCTCACGGTGAGAATATCTGGATGAGAATCTCTGGGTTCCGCAGCCTCTCCCCACGGACTCCACAACTTATCCACAGCTTTTTCCACAAGATTTAGTGGAACCGACGTCAATATGCTACAACATGTTGTGGTTTGTCAAGCAAAAAATGAATAAGCGGCCAAATTTTTTCCCATCCCCTCTTCAAGTCGTCATCCCTACGTCGAGCCTGCGCTCGATCCAACCTCAGGCAGATCGCAGAGAAGCATCGCAATTGAAAAATAATGCAGGAGGCCATCTGCATAATTTTTCTTGCCTCGCCCAGGGGAAGTCCATAGAATATTAGGGCACTTGACGCAGTCTCCGCGCGCTACTATCATCCTAAGAGCAGAACAGAGCGGAACAAGAGAAGGAGGGAGGCGTATGACCTATATCGTCTGTGAGCCGTGTATCGGCACCAAGGATCGGGCCTGCGTCGAGGTCTGTCCCGTTGAATGTTTTTACGAGGCGACGGACCAGCTCTACATCCACCCCGAAGAGTGCATCGACTGCGCGGCCTGCGAGCCGGTCTGCCCGGTCACCGCGATCTTCCCCGAAGACAGCGTCCCTGAGCAGTGGAAGTCGTATACCGACAAGAACTACAAGTTCGATTACACAAATGCCCCGCACGCCCTGACCAAAGCGATGCAGGGGGACCAGGATAACTTCGCCCACACCTTCACGGTTGAGGGGAAGACGATCACGCTGCCACCGCCCCCGGCGGGTTTCGGCGGCCCCGCCCCGCCCGCACCCAAGGGTGAGGCAGGAGCCCCGCCAAAGGCGGCGCCACCGGCCCCACCGCCTAAGGCAGAGACACCCAAGGCGGCGGCGCCCTCAGCAGCGCCCACGGCCCCAACAGCGGTTGCGCCCCCTCGGGCAGGCACCGTCTCAGCCGACGCCTTTGCGCAGATGGCCGAGGCGGCGGCGGCGGCGGCCGAAGCGGCGGCTCGCGCCGCCGAAGCCGCAGCCGCGGCGATCAGGATACTCCTGGGAAAAGCTGACGGGCGGACGGGTACTGGGGCACCGTCCGCCCCGGCAGCAAAGCCCCAAGCCACTCCTGCCTCGAAGCCAGCAGAGGCCAAGGCGGCGGCGCCCGCGCCGGCCCAGCGTCAGGAGGCAGAGCCACAGCGTGTCGCTCCCGACCCCTCCTTCAAACGGGCCCAAGAGGTCCTCTACGCCCTCATCGACTTTGAAAGTGGGACGCGGGCTGCAGACACGGAGGAACTGACCCTGGCCGAGCAGACCGCAACCACTCTGTTCGATGAGATCGCGAAGGCCGTTGGAAAGCGGGACTATACCCTTCAAGACCTCGAGAAGAAGAATGTGGCGCTCCGCCAGAAGATGGAGCTGGCGAACGCCATTGTCGATCGGGTCGGCAGGATTCGACTCCAGATGGAGATCGGACGGCAGCGGGGCCGGACCCGCGCGCAGATCCCAGGGGCGGTGGCCGCCTTTGGGATTGCCGGGGCCTGCGCTGCCGGCGGACTCTTGTACGCCTTGAGATATGGCGTCTCACCCGTTGGCACGCCAACGCTGCACGACCTCCTCAACGCCCCCTTCACCCCTGAGGGCTTCATGCCCTTCCTGGGATTTAACCTCTTGGCGGGAACGTTCGCCCTCTTCGGCGCGTTGGCCATCGTGAAGCTGGCCCGCTCCTGGGCCGAGGTCCGCCACCTCGAGTCCCTCCGGCCCAAGGAGTTTGGTGCCGCCTCGCTGAGGCCGCGCCGCTTCACTTGGATGGACCGGTGGGAGATCGAGTCGCCGCGTATCCGCGAGGCCGAGCGCATGCTGCAGGCCCTGGCGGCGAAGAAGCGGTAGCTATCCCTTCTGGGTGGCGGGGGTCCTCCGCCCTCGCAGGGTGCGCAGGACGATCACCGCGAGGGCGGCGACAAAGGCGAAGAGGAAGAGGATCATCACCTGCCCGTGGCTCGCCATATAGGCCTGAAGCCAGAGGAGCAGATAGAGATCGTTGCCACTCTGCCGCCACGCCCGGCGGTAGGCCTGGAGGGCCTCGGGGTACTGACCTCGGGATTCATAGGCCTTCCCCAATCCGTACAGCGCCAGCGTATATTCCGGATTGATGGCGAGCGCGCGTTCGAGATGCGCGATCGCCTCCTCCCCCCTGCCCGCCTTCTGGTACGCAAGCCCTAGGTTGGTCTCGATCATCGGGTCCTTTGGATCCAGGGCCGCCGCCTTTTCGAGGGCCGCAACGGCCTCCGGATAACGACTCATCTTGTAGGAAAGCCAACCTAGGTCGTTTAACAGGGCGGGGTTCTCCGGGTCCAGCTTGACGGCGGTGAGATAGCGACTCATCCCCTCGTGGTAGTCCCCCCGCGCCTCGACCATAGCGCTCCCGAGCCCGGCGTGCGCCCGGGCCATCCGAGGTTGGAGCCTGAGCGCCGCCTCGAAGGCAGTCACGGCGTCTTCATAGCGGCGTAGCTCCAGCAGGACCCAGCCTTGGTTGACCAGGGCATCGGCCGCTCGCGGTTCGGCGTCCCGGCTGCGCGCAAAGGCCTGAAGCGCTTCATCCCAGCGTCGATCCCGCCCGTAGAGAACCCCCAAGAGGTTCCATGCGACGAAATCGTCCTCCTGTCGGGCGACAGTGGCCTCGAGGAACTCACGGGTCACCGCGAAAGAGTGGGTCCTATTGTAGACCTCCCGAAGGCGATCGAAGGCAAGCGGATGCTCCGGGAAGCCCTGGAGCGTCTGGCGGTACCCGCTGATGGCCTCCTCGAACCTTCCCGCCAGGCGGAGCGCTTCCGCCCGCCGGTAGTTTTGCGTCGCCTTCTCTTCCACCCCGGGCGAGGCGTGCGCCACCGAAAGAGAGCCCACCAGGGCTCCGATGATCCATGGCAGCAGAAGGCGCCTCATCCCGCCTTCCGCTCAAGCATCCAGCCCAGCATGAACAGGGCTGCGCCAATCCCAAGGAGAACCATCTCGGGGCCCATGCCGTGCTCCTCAGTGATCCCGACGAAGAAGGCGACCACGAGATTCGCCATGCCTATGACCTGCAGTCCTCGGCCCAGATAGAACATCGACATCCCCTGACGCGAAAAACTTTCCCACTATAGCGGAGCGTCGGCAGGGTGTCAAACCGGCGGGCGGTGCAGGCTCGGCAGATGGGGAGAACGGCCTTGCAATGCCGGCGGGATCCAGCTAGAATCCTTCCACCATCCCGGAGGGACCGAGCCATGGAGCAGTTTACCTTCATCCTCAGCCGGCCCGATAACATTCCCATCACGATCCTGTTGATCTCGGTGGTGATCTGCCTCTACGTCGCTCTCAAGCAGGCCTTCAAGAACGATCGGCTCATCGAAGAGGGGCGCGAGGACGAGATCTACGAGGATATGATCAAGTAGGCCCACCATGTTTCTGCTCGTCCTGCTCTCTCTGGCCATGGGCTTCCTCTTGATTGCGGTCCTGGTCTTTGCCAAGCCCAGCAGGCCGGCGGTCGAACGCGAGGGGCGCCGCCCGGAGGCGGCGTCCGGCTTTGCGCATCTGACCATGGCAGACTTTGAGCGCCTCTGCCTCGCACTGGTCGAGGAGATGGGCCTCGTGGTCAGCTCTTATGTCCGGAACGGACCGCGAGAGCTGGAGATCGCAGCCGTCAATCCCCAGCCGATTACCGGGGGTGACTTCGTCGTCCACTGCACCCATCCCGAGGACGGCTTCGTCGCCGCAGCCCGCGTGAACATCCTCCGGGACCAGGTCAAGGGCGAGCAGGCCGCGAAAGGCATCTTCATCACCACCGGCTTCTTCGCCGAGGAGACCTCCAAGGTGGCCGAGGGGCCTCCCCTTGAGCTCATCAATGCCAAGCGCCTCGCAGAGCTGATGCGCGACTACCGCCTTGTCGTGTAGCGCTCCCCTCAGGTCAGACGATCCCCTGTCCGATCATGTAGGCCGCGACCAGCGCCAGCAGCCAGACGAGAAACCCTCCTCCCGCCCCGAGCATCCCGGAGAGGAGGCCGGTCACGGCCCCGATGACGACCAGTTCCGCTGTAAAGAACATCAGATCGCGGTCCGGCGGGCATTAGCCGCCGCTGCCACAAAGGCCACAACGCCGAAGAGCAGCGTCAATGCCAGTGAGGGGAGAAGCGGGGGCACCTCCCCGGCCAAGACAGGGTTCTCCAAATAGAGGCACCGTCGCAAGGCCGCCACACCGTATGTCAAAGGGTTCAGCCTCATGACCCACTGCAGCCACACCGGAACGCCCGAGACGGGGAAAAAGGCACCTGAGAGGAGCCAGATCGGAATCAAGACCATGTTCATGATGGCATGGAATCCTTGCGTCGTCTCCATGCGCCACGCAATGACCAATCCAAGGCTGGTCAGGGCAAAGGCCACGAGGAACATCACCGCCGCGCTTGCGAGCACCGCCAAGGGCGTGAGGGAGACGCCGGCGGCCGGCGCGAGGAGGAGGAAGAGAACTCCCTGCAGCCAGGCCAGGGTGGTGCCGCCGAGGGCCTGCCCGCACACGATCCTCGATCGCGAGATCGGAGCCACGAGCACCGCTTGCAAGAAGCCCTCCCTCCGGTCATCGATAATGGTGATGGTGGCAAAGACGGCCGTGAACAGGAGCACCATGGCGATCATGCCGGGGTAAACATACTCGGCGTAGCTGAGTCCTTCAGGGCCGCCCGGAGGGCGGAACGATGCCCCGAGCCCTCCGCCAAGCAGGATCCAGAAGAGCAGCGGCTGCCCGAATGTCCCGAGGAGGCGATGCCGCTGGCGAACGAAGCGCACCATCTCCCGCCACCAGAGCGTCACGACGGGCAGCAGGAACCGCCCAATCGTCTTTGGACTTACCCGTTCCACAGTCGTCGTCCCGTCATCTGAACGAAGACATCGTCCAGGGTCGGCTTACCAAAGGCCACCGACTTCACCTCATCGGGAAAGGCCTCGGCTACCGCCCGCACGAAGTCGGGCCCGGACGGATGCTCCACCCGAAGCGCCCCATCGACCAGCATCGCCTCACACCCGAACCGCTCGCGCAGTTTCGCTTGCACCATGCCGGGATGGGCGGCGTGGATGACCACAACGTCGCCACGGACACTTGCCTTCAACCTTTCGGGGTCGCCCACCGCCACCAACTGCCCCTCGTGGAGCACGCCGACCCGATCGCACTGCTCGGCCTCCTCGATGAGATGGGTCGTCAGCAGAATCGTGACCTGCTCCTCGTCCCGCAGACGGTGCAGGATCGCGCGGAAGTCCCGGCGGGCGCCCGGATCGAGACCCGTACTGGGCTCGTCCAACACGAGAAGCTCGGGTCGGTGGACCAGCACCTTGGCCAGCTCGGCCCGCCGTTGGAGGCCACCGGAAAGGGTCCCTACCCGGTCACGCGCCCGTTCCCCTACACCCAGCCACTCGAGGGTCGCCAGCGCCCGGCGGCGCAGGGCGCTGCCCCACAGGCCGTGGAGATGCCCGTGGTGGAGCAGGTTTTCAAGGACGGTAAGGTGCCGATCGAGGCTCGGGTGCTGGAAGACCACCCCTAGATGCTGTCGCACCCGGTGGGCCTCACGGCGGAGGTCATGGCCGAAGAGACAGACGCTCCCGTCCATGGGCGGCACCAGGGTGGACAAAATCTTAAAGAGGGTCGTCTTGCCGCTGCCGTTCGGGCCGAGGACGGCGAAGATCTCTCCGGGGGGGATGGCGAAGGTCACGCCGGCGAGCGCCTCTCGATCTCGATAGGCGTAGCGAAGGCCCTCGACTTCCACCACTGGATTGCCCATTGCTGCTTCACTCAGCCTCGCGGTCCCTTGCGCCGCTCACTGGGTGGACTCTCAGGGTTGAAGATATAATCGAGGCTCAGCCACAGGCTCCTCGAATAGCGGAAGAAGACAAGCGGAAACCAGACGGCGAAGGAACCCCACAGGATGAGCTGGTACGCGAGCGAGAGCCCGATGAAATGATCGAGGGCGAAATACCCGGCGATAGCGATGACGGCGGTCACCGCGTAATTGATATAGATCGCCCCGACAAAATACCCCTGCTCCCGTTCAAACCGCAGATCACACGAGAGGCAGTCCTGGTACATCGAGAAGAAACCCCGGAACAGCGGGGCGGCGCCGCACCTCGGGCATCTCAAGCTGAGGCCCCTGGCCAGAACGGATCGGAGATGTCGAATCCTGCCTGATTCCACCGGTCTTCCCGCTATCATTCTAGCATAGACGGAATCCGACGGCATGCCTTCCCCTTGCTCACCCGCACCTTCCTCCGCGATGCCCACATGGCGGTCCCGCATGTCGCGAGACGGAACCCGCCTTGCTCAGGGGCTGGCTCGATCTACCGCGGCGGGTAGAGCTGGTAGAGCATGATGTAGACGATCACGCCAGTCACGGAGACGTAGAGCCAGATCGGAAGGGTCCACCGGGCAATTCTCTTGTGCCGATCGAACTGTTCGCCGAGCGCGCGGTAGATGGTGACCAGGGCTAAGGGCACGATGAAGGCGGCAAGGATAATGTGGGAGATGAGGAAGACAAGATACACCGAGCGAATCCACCCCTGCCCGGAGAAGGGTACGGAGCCCACCTGATAGTGATGGACGAGATACGACACCAGAAAGAGGCAGGAAACGCCGAACGCGGTTCCCATGCAGAACTTGTGAGCGGTGACTCTTTTTCGTCGGATGAAGAGATAGCCCGCCGCCAGAAGGACGGCGCTCGTCCCATTCAGGAAGGCGTTGACCGCGGGCAGGGCCGACGCACGATATTCACCCTTCACCGCCGGCTGGCGGCCCAACAGGATGAACCCTATGCCCAGCACGACGAGAAGGGAGACCAAGCCAATGGCGGAGAGAAGCCAGCGGTCTCTCCTGCTCGCCTCACCACGGAAGAACCGGTCATCAGACCGCAGGACCACGCTCACTCTTTCCCAGATAGAACGACGAGGTGCATGAGGAGCTTCTGGAAAGGCACCGCTGGGAAGGCGCTACCCGTCGGGGAGGAACCCCAAGGGCCGGCCTGCCTCTTATCGGACGAGCCCGTGTAGCGCGTCCATCACGGTGACGGCGATCACGGGAAGTAGGAGGAAGATGGAGAAGACGGCGAAACCCCAGACCCACCTTCCCTCAAAGCGGAGGTGCATGAAAAACAGGCCGACCAGGACCGCCTTGGTCGACGCAATGGCCAGCGCGAGCGGGACGTTCCACCCCCCGAGGTTGATCTGCGCCGCTACGACGGTCACAACGGTGAATACGAGAAGCGCGATCCAGACCGCGTTATAGATCCAGTAGGGCTGCACGGAGTGGCCGGAACCGGGAGTACCCACGCGATATCCTCCTTTCCATTCTTCCTGTCAGGTCTCACCTATGCGACCAGATAGAGCAAGGGAAAGAGATAGATCCAGACGATGTCGACCAGGTGCCAGTACAGCGCCGTTCCCTCAACGCGGACATAGTTCGTCGCGGAAAAGCGTCCCTGAAAGGTCCAATACAGCACGAGACTTAGGGCGACCAACCCACCCAGCACATGGGCCCCGTGAATCCCCGTCATGAGAAAGTAAATCGAAAAGAAACTGCTCGTCCACGGATAGATGCCATGAGCGAACTTTCCGCTATACTCGAAATACTTAATGACGAGAAAGACGAGCCCGAGGAGAATCGTGATCCCGAGACACAGTTTCAACGGACGTGTCTTGCCGCGCTGGATGGAGGCCACGCCCAACGCTACGGACAAGCTGCTGCAGAGCAGGACCACGGTGTTGATCGCCCCCAAGGTGACGTCCAGTTCCCGGTGATCCCGCGCAAAATCCTGGACGAAGAGGCTGCGGAAAACGGCATACGTGGCGAACAACCCACCGAAGAGGAGGACCTCCGAGAACAGGAAGATCCACACGCCCATCTTCGATGTCTCAAATCTGGGAAACTCCTCGACCCCTGCAGCGTGTTCCATCCCCGCTCCTTTCTCCCCTGTTCTGCCGAGGTCAGGTTATCTCCCGACCCCCATTCAGCCCGATGGTCACTCGACGTGGTGAAGCGATGTCAGATGCTGGGCGGGCGCCCTCCTCCGCTGCCCGGAGGCGCGCCAGTACCTGTAGAGCAGCCAGCCGGCGATGGCACCGACAACGACATACGGCATCGCGATGAGAAAAAAGAGGCTCGTGTTGAAGCCCGTCCCTGCATCGGTGCCCATCGCCGCACCCCCACAGACGGAACACGCGTGCCCCGCCGCCGGGATCAGCAGCAGCGCTGCCATCCCCATTCCGAGGGCCCGACACCGACGCATCATGCGCACGCCCTCCCCCACACCATCCTCCTCTGGGCTCAGCTCAAGTAGACCAAGGTGAACAGCAACGGCCACAGGGCCACCACGAAGTACCAGTACATCCCGCAGAGAGTCAGGGCCACATGTCGTGTCGCCGAGAACCGATGTGCCCTGGCCCCCGCCAGGACGACCAACAGCCAGAGCACGGCGCCGAACACGTGGAGCCCGTGGACTCCGATGAGAGTATAAAACGTCGCGCCATACGTGCCGCTCGACAAGGTGAACCCAAAGTGGACCAGGCGAATCCATTCATATCCCTGCACCCCCAGGAAGATCGTCCCGAGGAGCGCCGTGACCAGAAGGCCTCGAACGAGCCCCTGGCGGTCCCCGCGGCGGATGGCACGGAGTGCCCGGCCCATCGTGTATGCGCTGAACAACAGGATGATGGTGTTGACCCCCGTCACGCCCACCGGCAGATAGGGCTGGCCGGGAGGGGGCCACGTCGCACTCCCGAAGCGGAAGACCAGAAACGCACCGATCAGGCCGGCGAAGAACATCGCCTCGGCCCCCAGGAAGATCAGCATGCCCAGGCGGGCATTGCTGACCGGCGGCTGGCCCCGGCCTTTGTCCCCGCGGCCGAATGGATCTCGGGGGAATTCCGGGGGCGGGCCCCCATCGAACCGGAGATGTTCCGGAGCCAGATCCTCTGCACTTTTATCAATGACCGGGGTCTCGACTCCTCGTGACATCGCACGGCCCTTATGCATTCCCGTCCCCAACACCCTCCGAACCCTTTTCAATATTCAATACCCTCGCCCACCTAGAACGGCACCTTATCCAGTGCCATGAGCCCGAGCTGCGCCGGCAGGTATACCAGGGAGGCGAGGAGGAGGCGGCGCGCAGCCGTCTCCGAGCGGGAAATGGCGAGCCCGATGCCGCACCCGAGGAACCCGACTCCGAGGACGAAGGCGCCGACGAAATAGACCGATCCCGCCAACCCAATGAGTGTCGGCAGCGAGCCCACGGCAAGCAGGGCTAGGCAGTTGCTGACGATCTGGCGCCCCGTACTCCCGCCATCGGGCTCGATGACCGGGAGGAGCCGGATGCCGGCCCGCGCGTAGTCGTCCCGATAGAGCCGGGCAATGGCGAGGGAATGAGGAATCTGCCAGAGGAACAGAATGGCAAAGAGGACCCAGGCCTCAACCCCCAGCTCGCCCCGGGCTGCTGCCCACCCAATGACCGGCGGCAGTGCACCAGGGACGGCCCCCACGATGCTGCAGAGCGAGGTCTTGCGCTTCAGGGGCGTATAGAGAAAGAGATAGCTCCCCACACTGACCGCCGTCACGCCGGCACTCAGGAAGTTCACGACGAGAGCGAGGAAGAGGAGCCCGCCGCCGGTGATCACCGCACCGAAGAGGAGCGCCTCCTTGGGCTCCAGCCTTCCATCCGGTAATGGCCGAAGTCGCGTGCGCTCCATCCGCGCGTCGACGTCCTGCTCGAGGTATTGGTTCAACGCCAGCGTTCCACCCGCCGCGAGTCCCAGGCCAATAAGCGTAGAGACCAGCCGGACATAATCCGGCGCCCCCACCGAGCCCACGTAGAACCCGACGAGGGTCGTGACCAGGACCATGACCACCACCCGGGGTCTGGTCAGCGCCACAAAGTCGGAAAGACGGCCTCGGGCGTGTGTCTGCCCCGACCTCCCTATCGGATGGGCGCGGCGTGCACGACCGACCGCAGGCACTTGGGAGGGCAACAGCCGATAGACGCGAAGGGTCAGGACGAGGCACGTGGCCAGCATCAACGCCCCGGCGGCCACGTGCAACGTTGTGAGCGTCACCATGAAACGGGCGGGCGGGGTGACGAACCTGCTCCACATAGACCCGAGACCCAGGAGAAGTTGCACGATCAACAGCCCGCCAAGGAGCGCACCGGGAAGGACCAGTCTCGGCTGGTCCCGGTGATTTCTCAGGATGCGGCCTGTGAGATACACGATCACGGTGGCCACCACAAGAGCATTGATCAGGTGCGCGCCAAGTCCCCCGCCCGTGTGCCGCAGCACGGCGCCGATCATTGACTGGAGATAGATACAGCCCATCGTGAGGAGGGCGAGGCGGCTCAAGGGCACGGCATCGGGGAGAAGCGCCTGGGGTGGTCCTTCCCTCCCCTCGTCGGAGGTAAAGAACGCCACGCCCGCCATCAGCGCGAAAAAGGCTTGGGCGAGGGCGGCATGGACGACGGCGAGGGTCCGGTCAAGCCACATCACCCGGAGACCCCCGAGGATCCCCTGGACGATGACGAGTGCGAGCGCCGCCACCCCCAGCCAGCGAAGTGATGCCCGCCGCTCCGCCACCCACAGCCACAGGGCCAAGACCAGC
>Ga0209861_1000077_pt1 | contig 11023 bp, 12 predicted proteins | sample GWRWS2_30_40_FD_187245 | JGI IMG/M metagenome (GOLD analysis project Ga0209861, IMG submission 187245) | Riverbed sediment microbial communities from areas with vegetation nearby in Columbia River, Washington, USA - GW-RW S2_30_40 (SPAdes)... | ecosystem: Environmental > Aquatic > Freshwater >...
ACACCTCGTGCACGCAGCCACCCTTAGCTATTCGGATATTCGAGATGGGGTGAACAGCAGCGCGTCGGGAATGTCCCCCTCTTGATAGAGCAGCGCTAGCCGACCCAGCACGAACCTGAACTCCGTCACCTTCTCCAGCAGGCCCAGAAACCGGCCCTCGGTTTCCATGACAATGTGCTCAGGGCAGGCCATCCTCGTCGCGCCCGAGGGGCCGACGCGGAGATCACGCGGACCGTCACCGGTGATCCCCGTGAAGTAGCCGTTGCACCCGGCCGAGCCAGACATCCGCCCGTCTTTGAACAAAGCCGTGATCCGAATGCCCTCCGGCACGCTCTCCTGGCGGGCGAGGTGCGTCAAGGTCCAGGTGGTTCCCTCAAGGTCCTTCATGCTGACCGGGCCGAGCGCCTCAGAAGCCGCCTCGACCAGCGAGGTGCCCCGCAGTTGGTATGTCTTCCGCACCTTGAGGGTCGGACAGCAGGCTGGCTCGCCGGGCCCGGTCGTGATCAGCTCCAGTATCAACGCTCTTGCGTGGACCGCGAGCGAGCGAATCTGTACCCGGTCCCCGATCCGCTGGGTCGCAACGTTCTCGGCCCGGCCATCCCGACGGGACACCACGGCAAGGTATGTGTTCACCCCCGTGCCGCCAGCGGTTTCGGTCAATAGGACCGCCGTGTCCTCCACTCCGTCGCCGTTGAGGTCGCCCGTGACCCGTGGCTCTGGGGCAAGCTCCACGCGCGGACGAGCAGCGCCGCCACTCACGAACGGCTCCCCCTCGAACAGGCCGTCTTTCAGCGTGACTGGGTGGTCGTAGATGTCCCGGTAGGTCAGGTTCCGGAGCGTGTCATCCGTCACCCGGTGCGGTTGCATGACGCAACCCGCGTAGAACACCAGGATGCTAGGCACAACCAGACTGAGCCACGTCCACCACTGGCAGCGTCCCTCCCGCTTCGTCATGTCAGGCAGAAGCTGGAGTCCTCGTCACCAATTCGCGTTACCTCAGGGTCACGCTATTTGATCACTTTGGCTGCGGTTTTGCGCAGGGTGTCGGATTTCGGATTGCTGACGCTCCGCTTGACGATGATGTCCGTTGGTCTCACGGGCTTCCCGTAGTAGGCCTGGTTGGAATCATCCGACACGGCGATGACGGCGCCATCCACTGAAATCCCGGCAAACGCTCCCTTTTTCCGTGCATAGGCGACGATGTCACCGGCGACGCCTTTCACGGACGCCCCTTGGCCCACCGGTCCCACCGCCATGCTGGCGTCAGCCCCGAGTTTGAAGTCGGTGCGATAGAATTCTTCCAGGCCTTTCTGGTTCCTCACCACGAACACCATCTCCGACACGTCGCCGCCGGCTTGCAGCCCGAAGCTGGCAGAGCCGATGTTATAGAAGGCCGGCTGGGACCATTTGCCGGTTTTTTCGTCACGCACCAACAGCACGCCGCTGCCGCCTGCGCCGCCGAAGATAAAGGCGCCCCTCAGGAGTTGCGGCACGATGTAGATCGCTTTCGCTTCAGGTGCCAACTCACTGAGGGCGTCTTTCAAACTGGCATCTGAGGCGAAGCTCTCCAAGGTCATCCGCGACTTGTCCACGAGCTGCTGCTGCTCGATGGAGGAGTCCGCTGCATACGCTACTGACCGGGAACTAGCTAGTTGGCTGCTCACCGCCGCACTGAACATGACTGCTGCCAGGACCGCTGTGCTTGTACTGTTCATACCTTCCTCCATGGGTTTGTGTGTGGTTTCCGCAAGACCTCTTTCGCCTGGACCGACTCGCGCCCGCCGCCGGCTCCTCGCAGGAGCTGCCGGACGATGAAGATAGCTGGCTCTCCACTCTGCATGAACACTCTCCTCTTGTGCGTGTAAGCTGGTTAGTAAAGAGGAAACGAGCCTTCTGTGGTGAGGGAAGGAACTCTAACGAACCGCGCAGTGAATTGTCAATGGAAATCCGGGACCCGGGTGAGAACACTCATGCTGGCTCAGAATCAGAACATGTATCGAATCCCGAATTGCGCGTACCAGTCGTACGCGCCGGGTACGCCGGTTCCCCACAATCCCACGGCCGGCCGAAGCCAGATTCTGAAGTGGTCGCCAAGCCGTCTTCCCGCTTCGAACTCCAGGTTCATGGCCGTCTTGGCCTTCTGAGTCCAATCCACAATCAGATCAGGTTCGACCGTGGTCCACCATAGGTTATTGGCCCATGGCGTCGTGAATTCGAAGCTGAGCTTCGTGAAATTCACGTCGTTCCGGCTAGGATCCCCTCCCACGGAGACGGATTGCTGGATCCCCGGGAAAAAGCCTGTGTCGAGTCTGGAGATTGGAAGCGAGAACGTCAGGCCCGGGACGAGTTGGTATTTCCCCCTGCCCAGGTTGTCGTTGCCGGCGGTGGGAAACACGACCTGGAATTCAAAGAACGCGGTGAACGCGGGTCGTTCCCAGATCTTGGCCCCAAGCCTGGTCGAGACATCGCCGAGGCCGGCAACCGAGCTGCTTCCCGAGGTCTGCGGGTCGAACCAGGATAAGTCTGCGTCCGTTCGCCAGAGAAGGTTGGTTGCCAGGGGGACGTCCACCCGGGCAACGTTGCTCAGCGAAACCCCGGGACCCCGCCGGTCGCGGTACTCGGAAGACAACTGGGCGCGGCCGATGACGGCCGTCCGATTTGTTCCGTTGTCCGTGGTGAGGATGTTCAGGAGGCGATTAGCCATCGTGCTGAGCGCCTCTTTGAGAGGGCGCCGTTCGAATTCTACCTGGGGAGTTGCCTGGGGCCCCTCCGGAGCTGGTCGTACCTTGGCTTCACCTTCGGGGGGTGCTTCAGTGGCCGGCCTTGGGGGAATCGGCCTGACCGGCTGAACAGGGGCCGGGCCCGATTCTTCCGGAAGATCAAGCTGCGCATCCTGCGCAAACGCGACAGGTGGGGTATTCCCGGGCGGGAGTGAGAGGATCAACATGGTGACCACGAGAAGGCGGCCGGCACGTCGCAGCCATCTCATGTGGCGGTGGGTATGTCTGTCCGGCGTGATTCCCCCTATCGGCTGTCGTGATCCGGTGAAGCTGGAAGGTAAGTGAAATGCGTGACGCATATCATGAGGCTGAAGGAATCTCAAGTCACCAGTGAGCAACAGCCGGCGGTCTCTCTCGCTTTTGCCGATTGCTTCGGTGTATCCTCACCAGTGTTCCGAGGTGGATTCGGTTCGCCGATCGGCGGAGCGCTGGGTTCCGTGGTGATGCACCGCGTTGGGGTATGCTGATGTACTCCCTCCTCGCTCCTTCTGGATGCGACCCTCTCAAACTGGTCTCCTGCCTGTTCCTGCTGGGACTTCTCCTGTGTGCCGTGCCGCAGCCGGCGGTCGCGCTGCTCATGGATGCGAATGCGTTCAACGACCAAGGAATCCTTCGCCAGAGTAAAGGGGATCTCGATGGGGCGATCGAAAGCTATCGCGAGGCCTTGAAACTCCAACCGGACTTTGAGGAAGCCAGGTATAACCTTGGCGTGGCGCTCCAGGCCAAGGGTGATCTGGACGGGGCCGTTGAGCAGTTTCGCGCCGCCATCCGGCTGAAGCCCGCCGATGCCAATGCCCATGGAAACCTGGGCAACGCCCTGAACTCGAAAGGGGATGTGGACGGCGCCATCGAGGAATATCGAACCGCGCTGCGCCTGCAACCGGACTCACCGTTGATCCATTACAACCTCGCCATTGCGCTCAAGGCCAAGGGCGATCTCGACGGCGCCATCGAGGAATACCGGACGGTCATCCGCTTGCAACCCGATGATGCGAATGCCCAAAACAATCTGGGGATTGCGTTGCAGAGGAAAGGGGACATGGATGGCGCGATCCGTCACTACAGGGAAGCCGTCCGATTGAACCCGGAGAAGGTCAACGCCCGCTACAATTTGGGGGTTGCGCTGCAAACGAAGAACGACCTGGATGCCGCCATCACCGAGTACCGGTCCGTCTTGCTACTCCAACCAGAGCATAGCGGCGCGCATAACAATCTAGGTATCGCGTTGCAGGCGAAAGGAGACCTGCCCGGAGCTGTCGAACAATTCCGCATCGCCGTCCGTCTCAAGCCAGACCATGTCGGAGCCCATTACAACCTCGCGAACGCGCTTCAGGAACAGGGCGATTTGGACGGCGCGATCGCCGAGTATCGAGAGGCGCTTCGCCTTGATCCCAAGCACGCGAACGCCCACCTCAACCTCGGCGCGGCCCTTCAGGCGAAAGGCGACTTGGACGGCGCCATTGCGATGTACCGCAATCTTCTGACCATGGAGCCGGGACGCGCCCGAGCCCGCTACAACCTCGGCGTCGCGCTGCAGGCGAAGGGGGACCTGGACGGCGCTATCGAGCAATATCGCGTCCTGGTCAACGTGCGGCAGGATTACGCCAGCGGCTATTTTGCGTTGGGTCAGGCGCTGGCGCAGAAGGGGTCGCGGGACGAGGCGATACAGGCCTTCCGCAAGTATCTTGCCCTGGAACAGGACACCCCTGTGACCCATCAACGGCTCGAGCAAGCTCGGGCGCGGCTCAAAGAGCTGGAAGGCTAGCCGCCACGGAGTCAGCGCTTCTCCAGAGACCCTGCCTCGCGCCAATGAGTGCTAAAAAAGCTTCCGGGCCTGGAAAGTCCCTGCACAGGTCACGGGTGGGGAAGACGTGAACGTACCGACAGAGCGAAAAGGAGATGAGGATGGAGAGTACGGAGGCGAAGGCATCGCAGCCAATGACAGCCGCAGCGGACAGCGCAGCGAGAGCTCACTCGCGACGCAAGGTGCTCAAGCACCGGCTCGAGACGATCTCCACGGTTCTGCTGGCGGTCACAGCGCTCGCGACCTCCTGGAGCGGCTACCAGGCGTCACGCTGGGGCAGTGTCCAGACAACGAAAAACGTTGAGGCCGTTGGGCTGCGGATTGAAGCGACCCGCGCCTTCACGTCGGCCGGCCAGTTGCAGGCAGTGGACATCGGCCTCTTCACGAACTGGCTCAACGCCTACGCGGCCGGCAAGACGGAACTCGAGACGTTTTACCGTCAACGGTTCCGCCCCGAGTTCAAGCCGGCGTTTGAGGCCTGGGTGAACAGTCACCCTCGCAAGAACCCCAACGCCGCCCCCAGCCCATTCCACCTGCCTGAATACCGGCTCGCGGTGAAGGACAAGGCAACGGAACTCGAAGACAAAGCGGCGCAGGCCATCCGGGACTCGGAGGCGGCCAACCAGCAGAGCGACGAGTACGTGCGCACCGCCGTCATTCTCGCCACGGTGCTGTTCTTTGCCGGCATCTCCCAGCAGATCAGATCGGTGCCCTTGCAAGCCACGATGCTGGCCGTGGCTACGGTCATGTGCCTCATGGGGCTCTATATCATTGCGATCAGCGCGGTCACGTAATCGCGAGCGGTTCAGTGAAAGCCCACCCCCTCGGACGCGTCCTTGTGCGCGGATGACCTCGCAGATCCAGGCGCGGCAGATCCTTAGCCGTTTCAGTTCTGGAGCTATTTCGGAGTGGCCGGTTCCGCCTGCACCTCAGCCGGAGTCGCAGCGGCTGGTGCTGACGCCTCAGCCGGGGCAGGGGCTGGAGCGGGCGCCGGAGCCTTAGCTGGGGCCGGAGCTGGAGCTGCCATGGCTGGGGCTGGAGCCTGACCTTTGAGCTGTGCCTTGAGACCCGCCTGGAACTCCTCTTCGGAAATTTCCTTCACTTCAGACGATTGCAGCGTCACCGTGCTCTTCGTTTTCTCGTCCTCGAATTTGATGGCACCAGTGGCCCCTCGGTCTTTCACTTTCGTTGTGTAATAGGCATGGCCTGAAGCCGGATCCGAGACCTTGTAATAGGTCGTGCAGCCGGCCAGGCCTATGACGAACCCGAACATCGTCCACATCGCAATGTGTTTCTTCCTCATTGTCTTCTCCTTTCTCGTGAATTGTGTTGTACCCTAAAATGGGGATCTAAGTATACTCTTTTGCCTGGAGTCATACAACCGTCACCTTTGACGCGACTCCGATTGAGCCGCAACAGCATTCAGTTTGCCGCGATCCGATTATTCGCACCGGCATCCGCCCTCCCTCATTTCTTGCCCGGCGGGTAGTCCTGGAAGGCCTTCGTAATCCCCTGGTTCGCCAGCTCAAGATTCTCATCCGGACGATCCTCCAAGGTCGCCACAATGGTCGCGCGCCAGACCAATTCCTTCTTGGCGGCCTCGACAAGGTCGACGGCGAGCGTGCCCTCCTTATACTCGTAGGTGGTCACGCCTCCGCCATATCCGGCTCCCCACCCATATCCTCCTCCGCGGGGCCCCGCGTACATGCCCGCTCGCCCTCCGGTGCTTTCAATCTGTTGCTTCTCCTTCACGCCGACCCAATAATTGACCAGCAAGTCAGGATTCTGATCTAAACCGACCTGTTGCAGGCCTTTGTTCGTGAGCTGCTGGCCGACCATCTGATCAAGTCGCTTGCGCATCAAGGAGTTGTCGAGCATTCCGCCTTTATTCACGTCCGTCAGTTCGGCGAATGCGTAGGTCTTGAACTTCGCAAAGTCAGCACCGGGGTCGAAATCCGTCCGCACGTCGGGGCCAACACAGGCGCTGAGACTGAACAGAATAAGCCCCACCAGTGCCGGAGGATGTTTCATCATAGCGAGCTCCTTGCCAGGAGGAGGCGGTAAACGAGCGAATCCTGTGCGGGTCGCTGCCAGCGATACGGCATCGCTGACGTGTGTCGCATAGCACAACCTCCTTTGTGTCGGGCTACGAGGCAGTTGCCGAAAGGTGCTCTCGAAGAGTCGCCCCCGTCACACGGTTGTGCGACGGCGTAGGCTATTTAGACCTACGCCGACCTTCCCGGCAAAGAAGAGGTCCTGGAACCCGCCTTACTGCACGAGCGGGATACGGGCCGCCAGCTCATAGCGCACGACCGCGCGGATCTTGGTCTCGATCTGCAGATAGCGCGCCACCTTCTTGCCCGGGAGCACTTTCGCGAGCTTCCCGGCATAGGTCTGCCGCTGCTTTGCCTCGTCCGCGTCGACGGCGATCGCCTCGGAGGTGAGCTTCTTCGCCTGATCGTCGGTCAGCGTGTTCGCATTGTAGGCATCGGCATACTCCACGATCACCTTGCCGAGCCGCCCGTTGAGCTGCTGCAAATCCTTCTGGTACGCGTCGTAAATCGGCCAGAAGCCTTTCGCCTCGGCGTCGCTCAACTCCATGTTCGAAGCGACCAGCAACTTCTTGTCGGCCTTGATCTTATCGCGCAGGATCTGCATGTTCGTGTCCGAGGCCGTGTCCTGGGACCAGGCGGGCATCGCTGGCCATGCCAGGAGGCAGAGGCCGGCCATCAGTAACGTTCCCATCAGTTGTCGTTTCACTCGTTTCATCACAGTCTTCCCTTCTCCGGTTCATGACCGGTCCTGGTGGATGAGATTGCCGTCCCGTCCCATCTCGGTTCGGGATCGGCTGCCCGCGTCCGGGAGGTGTCCACCCCGGACTGGTTCGCTGCGCCCTCTACTGAATTGAATAGGGGGAGGCCCGCTGCACGTTGATCGTGGTCGCCGCCGTCGGCTCCTATCAGGAGTTGCCGGACAATGAAGATAGCTGGCTCTCCACTCTGCATGAACACTCTCCTCTTGTGGAAGCTGGTTAGTGAAGAGGAAACGAGCCTTCTGAGGGCAGGGATGGAACTCTAGCGAACCGCGCATTGACTTGTCAATACAAATTCCGCAGACTTCGGCCATTCTCTATGGATCATCGCCGCTCACCTTTAGAGCTCTCGTTCCTCAACGCATTGAAATTTGCTGAGCCGGGGACGCCAGGCGTTGCGAGTTGAGAAAGGGCTTCCAGCCTTTTTGAACATCCTGGGTGGCGTGCCGGGATCGTTCCAGTCCTACCTGGCTCTCCTCTCGAACGAGCGTCAAAGAGGTTTTTTCAACAGCCTGCTCGTGGGTGTGCTGGTGATGACCTCGACGCTTCCTGCCCTGGCCGAGTGGAAAGTGGAAGAACGCGGCCTCCTGTTCTACACGGATGACATCGGCATTTTCTCCGCGACCCGCCGGCTGTCGCGCGACGGGGACCCGACTCAGCCGGCGCTCGATACCCTGCTGACGAACAAGGGCTCCGACGTCGTCTTCGAGCCGCTGCTCGATCTGTCGAAATCGTATAGCAATGGATTCGGGGCTCTCCGGATAGATCTGCAGGGCCAGGGCTTCATCTACACGGACAACTCCCGGTTCAACCACGGCACCATGCGCCTTCAGGCCACGCAAAGCTTTTCGCCCGAGACCCGCATCCGTCTGCGGTATTACTATGCCCCGAACCTGTTCCTCGGTGACAACGTGGATCGGCAACCAGGCATGCAGGGGCTGGTGGAAGAATCCGTCACCAGCCACATCTGGTCGGCGCGACTGGAGCGCAACCTGACCCAGGACCTCGAGCTGCGCCTGCTGGGCCGGTTTGGGTTGCGCCGGTACAACGATGAGTTTGCGCAGCGGGACGTGGACTTCTGGACCATCGGTCCTCACCTCGAGTGGCGCCTGTTGCCGCGGGTCAAGCTGGGGCTGAGCTACCACTATGAGCGAGGCCTCGCCGAGGGGCGGACCCAGCCACAACTCAGGGACGATGTCTCCTATGTCAACAACTATGGGTCGGCCGATCTGGACATCGAGTTGGCTGAACGGGTGTCGCTCCAGTTGGCGGCGCACTATGAGCGGAACGACTGGACGAGCGGGATCGAAGGAGATCTGCGGAAGGGCGCGCATGAAGACATCTTTCAAGGAGAAGCGACATTTACCTACCGTATGACGAGCAGAGTTCGGCTCTATGCGGGGGTGCAGCGGTCTTCACGGAAGCAGAGCTTCGAAGAGGGGATCGCCAAGAATACCAACGTCGGCATTGGACTGAGCGGGTTGTTCTGACCAGCCTCCTAAGCGCTGGATAGCCGGACTGAGGACCGCCAGAGCCTGCAGGATGATTGGGATCAGATCCCGAAAGTCTTGCTTGATGCGGGAAACTATGGCATATGTCAACTTGCCTCACCTATATTATGTTCCCATCTCGCCAGCCGCCTGTTAGGCGAGCGGAGGAAAAATCCATGAATAAATTCTCCGATTCCATGACAGTGTCCCCAACGGTGCCATCCCGCCATCTTATGGCTCTCAAACGGGCCGTGCCCGTAACCCTCTTCGCTCTGTTCATCGCGATCCCGCCGGGCGTGGCGCTGGCCGAGGAGGGCGAGCAGGAACAGTTGCCGGGAAAACTCATGATCCGCGGCGGGTGGGCCTACGTCTGGGATGCGAACACGACCGTCGCATTCCCGGGCTCTGTTTCCGGGATTGGCACAAGCATTGATTTCGCCCAGACCTTGGGTGGGGACACCAGCACGGATGCGTTGAGAATCGAGGCCTTGTATCGTTTCAACGAGCGTCATAGCCTGGGGTTTTCGTGGTACCGGATTGGGCTCGCGGGACAGAAGACGCTAAATGAGCAAATCCAAATTGAAGACCAAATCATCAATACCAACGCGAGCGTCAGCACCAGCCTGAACTTGAATCTCTACCGGCTCCTGTATAACTACTCCTTTTATCGGAACGAGAAGGTGGAACTGGCGGTGTCTCCCGGGCTGTATATGTCGAATCTCAAATTCATGCTGTCCGCGCAAGGGATGGTTAACGGCATGGTGGCTGGCTCAACGATCATCGAAGAACAGTTGACTCTTCCCCTCCCCTCGATCGGCGGCGTGGTGAACTACAATATCACGCCGCGCTTGCAGTCACAGATTCGAGGCGACTTCTTCTATCTTAAAGTGGGCGACTTCTCGGGGTCGATGTTTGAGTTCTACGCCGGACTCGAGTATCGCCTTTTCAAAAACTTCGCCCTGGGGGCTGCCTATGATCGGCTGGTCGTTGACGTGCAAAATCAATCCTCCTCAGGCGGGTTTAATGTCAACCTTGGCTATAACCTGCTCTACCTGTACGGGTCGATCTATCTTTTCTAACAGTCTGGTCCGTTCCGCAGTAGGCACAAGCCGAGACAGAGGCGGTCACTTCTTGTCGAGCTTTGTGAACTTCGATCCTTCCAAGGTGAGGTTGTACATCAGGCCTTTCTGGTCGAAGATGAAGCCGACGATCGGTTCCTTCATCTTTGTGGTATCAACGGCGCCGCCAGCGCCGATTGCAATGACCGCCACGGACCCGTCCACCCCGACCTTAAAGCCCTCGCTTTGTCGGAAGCGGGTGAGCGCCTCCTCCTGGAGAAACACGAGCAGGATGCTCTTCACCTGGCCCCCGAGCTGGAAACCGAAGGACCCCGCTAGCGTATTGTAGTAATCCACGGTCTTGCCGCCGATCCGCAGAGCGCCCTCACCGTACTCGCCGCCGAATCCAACCCCCGCTTTCAGCACGCGCGGAAAGGCCAGGACGCCTTTGGCGCTCTTCAGGAACTCCTTTCCGCCGTTGACTTCCTTCTCAAATCGCTCCAGGATGACGTCCACGCTGACGTCGATTTCCTTTGCGGTGGCTCCTCTGGCCTCTGGTTGTGGCCACAGGACAAACAGAGTCAGCAGGGCGAACGAAAACCCGGCTGTGGCCAGTGTACCCCCATTCCTTCGCATCCATGTGTTGTGCATGATCTTCCCTCCCGGTCCGCAGTTCAGTGAACAGTTCGAGCCGACGCATGCGGCGCGTCATCCTGCCCCGAAAGAAACGCGCCACAATAACATTTCGCGCTAGGTGTGTCCACGAAGTCGTGCTCCTCCGGTCAGGCACGGTCTCTGACTTGCGCGCCCTATTGAAGGCACAGAGGAACAATGCTAGGTTCACGATTCCGCGTCACAACTTGGGCTTGTATGGTCTTAGGCGCTCACCCCGGACGAGGCGAAAGAGGCGAGCCGGTTCGGTGAATTCGTCAGGCAGCTCGGTTGCCGCTCAACACGGAGGTCCCACGATGTTACGGGCGAGGCTAGGACTTGCGGTGCTCCTTATGGCTAGCATCGGCGCCGGCTGCAGCGAGAATCTCGGCGCGAGATCGGAGGATGGTGGTAGCGCCCCTCCGCCC
>Ga0209861_1000091_pt1 | contig 10526 bp, 8 predicted proteins | sample GWRWS2_30_40_FD_187245 | JGI IMG/M metagenome (GOLD analysis project Ga0209861, IMG submission 187245) | Riverbed sediment microbial communities from areas with vegetation nearby in Columbia River, Washington, USA - GW-RW S2_30_40 (SPAdes)... | ecosystem: Environmental > Aquatic > Freshwater >...
GGCGTACTGGTTGGGCTGGAAGGCGCCGGGGATCTCGGCGGTGAGCCGGTTGGCCACCGAGTAGTAGGACTCCGGCGAGTCGGGCGGGACCGCGGTGGGCGCGATGACGACCTCGGCGCCGTAGCCGCGGAGCAGGGCGATCTTCTCCTGGCTCATCTTGTCGGGCATCACGAACACGCAGCGGTAGCCCTTGAGGGCGGCGACGATGGCCAGGCCGGCCCCGGTGTTGCCGCTGGTCGGCTCCACGATGGTGCCGCCCGGCCCGAGCAGGCCGGCCCGTTCGGCGCGCTCGACCATGGCCAGCCCGATGCGGTCCTTCACCGAGCCGCCCGGGTTGAGGTACTCGACCTTGGCCAGCAGGGCGGGCGCGAGGCCCCGGCCGAGCCTGGACAGCCGCACCAGCGGCGTCTCCCCGACCACGTCCAGGATCGACTCGTACACCTGCATGCGAGGAAGCATACCGCCGGCCGGCCCACTCCCCCGGCGGTGGGCCGGCCGGCGATCGCGCCGGACGGGGGCCGGGCCTGGTCAGACCTCGTCGACGACGGCTTGTCGGACCCCCTGGGGCGCCTGGAGGCAGCCTTGGATGAAGTCGAGGAGATCGAGCTCCCCTTGGAACGTCCCCCTGCGCTGGGAGGCCACGTGCTCGACCACGCCGCTGAAGCGGAGCCGTTCGTCGTCCTCCTCACCGGCTGCCGGTGTCCAGACGCGCACCAGGAAGGTCTGCATGCGCGCATGGTCCGCGCGAACCTTAGGGTTGCCTTAAGGTTCGCTGAAAGTGACGGCGCGCCGACGGGAACGGCGCCGCCTCCACGCCGAGCTCGCTCATCTGCTCGCCGTAGATCCGGTAGCGCCGGCGCGCCTCGCCGTGACGGCCGGCGGCCACCAGCGTGGCCACCAGCCCCAGGTGCGCCTCCTCGTCGTAGGCGTCGCGTTCCAGCACCCTGAGGTGGAAACGGACGGCCTGGTCGTGCTCGGCCGCCTCGGCGGCCGCCCGCGCGAGGGTCCTGGCGACCGCCAGGTAGGCCGCCCTCGCCTCCTCGCGGAGCGACACCGCCCAGTCCTCGTAGGGGTCGTCCTCCAGGAAGTCGCCGGTGAAGGCGGTCTCCGCCGCGGTCAGCAGGGAGAGCGCCTCGGCCCGCTCGCCCCTGGCGAACCGGTCCAGCCCGGCCGCGGCGGCGGCCAGGAACTCCTCGACGTCGACCGGCAGGTGCGCCAGGGCGACGACGTGCTTGTCGGCCATGACGAAGCGGTCGGAGGGCTGGCGCCGGTCCGGGTCGAGGACGGTCCGCACGGTGGAGAGGGCGACCGACAGCCGGTTGGAGAGCTTGGCCGGGTCCTCGTCGGGCCACAGGGCCTCCATCAGCGCCTCCCGCGGCACGGCACGACCCCGCCTGGCGACCAGGACCTTCAGCAGGTCGCGGGCCTTGCGGGACTGCCATTCCTCGACCGGCACGGGCTCGCCGGCCCGCAGCACCCGGAAGCCGCCAAGCGCCTGGATGCGCACCGGGTCGCGAGGCGGGGCCGCGATCACCCGCAGCAGCCCGGCCGCCACCTCGGCGCCGACCCGAACGCCGAGCGACCGCAGGCGCCGCTCGGCCTCCTCGACCGCGGGGGTTCTCCGGGCCCCTCCGGCGCCGAGGCGGGCCTGGGCGAGCGCGTTGCGCGCCTCCCCGAGGCGGTTGCCGACGGCCGCCCAGATCGACGCCGCCTCGCGCAGCCGCGGCAGCTCCTTGGCCGGGTCCGGCGCCGCCAGGGCGCGCAGCTCCAGCGCCTCGGCCAGGCCCGCCCGGTCCCGGCGGGTGCCGGCGGCGGTGGCCGCGGCGGCCGCGAAGCCCGCCGCCGGCTCGCGCTCGCCGGCGACCAGCGCCACCCAGCCGGCGGCGAGCTGGGCCTCGACCCAGGCCATGCCGGGCCCGTAGCCGATCGCGCGGTCGGCCAGCTTGGCCGCCCGGTCGGGCTCGTCGCCGGCCAGCACCCTTGCGAGACCGGCGAGGGCCGGCACCAGGCCCTGGAGGTCGCCTGCCCGCTCGGCGAAGCCGATGGCCTCCTCGTAGGCGGCCCTCGCCAGCGCCAGGTCGCCCCGCTCCCGGTAGACCACGCCGAGGTCGCCGAGCGGATAGGCGACCCTGCGGCTGCCCAGCCGCTGGTAGGTCACCTTGGCCGCCTCCAGCTCGACGATCGCCTCGTCGAGCCGGCCGAGGCCGAGCTGGGCCTCGCCCCGGTTCGTCTGTGCCAGGGCGAGGACGGCGGCGTAGCCGGACAGCTCGGCCAGCCGCATCGCAGCCTCCAGCTCGACCAGCGCCTCCCGGTAGAAGCCCTCCTCGCTGCTGCGGGAGCCCAGGTTGGCGCGGATGCGGGCGAGGTGCAGGACGTCCTGGGCCCGCTCGGCCGCCTCCAGCGCGCGCAGGTAGTGGGCGTCGTTGGCGGCGCGGTCGCCCTCCAGCGCCGCCAGCATGCCCATGGCGGTGTGGGCCGCCGCCAGGGCGTGGTCGTCGCCGCAGGCCGTGGCCGCGTCCAGCGCCCGCTGCCCGGCGGCGCGGCAGGCGTCCGCCTCGTGCCGCAGGAAGTGGACCGTGGCCGTCCAGGCCAGCAGCAGCGCCTGGTCGGCGTCGGGCTCGCCGTCCAGCCGCGCCCGCCGGAAGACCTCCATGGCCTGGTCGAGCTCGCCGCGCATGTAGTGGATGAGGCCGGTGCGCCAGGCCAGCCCCGGCGCCAGCTCGCGCTCCCGGCCGGCGGCCCGGCGGAAGCACTCAAGGGCGCCCTGCCAGTCGCCCTTGACCTGGCGGGCCTCGCCCTCGACCTGCTCGAGGGCGCTGCTGTGCAGCTCGGCCGGCAGCCCGCCGGCGGCCGCCACCACCCCGTCGGTCGCGCCGGAGGCGAGCATGGCCGGGCCGTGCTCGACCAGGAAGGCGGCCGTCGCCGGCGGGTCCTCGCAGGCCACCACCGACGCCAGCGCCTCCTCGAGGTGGCCGCCGGCGGCCAGCCAGGCCGCCGCCCGCCGGTGCAGCGCCCGCAGCTCGCCGGCCTCCACCGGCATCGAGGCGAGCACCACCTCGCGGACCAGGTCGTTGAGGACGAACCAGCCGTCGACGGTGCGCGGCTGCAGGAACAGGCCGCGACGGGCCAGCCGGGCCAGCATCCCCGGGTCGGCCTCCACGTCCAGGGCGCGGCACAGCTCGGCGGTGAACCGGCGCAGGGGCGCCACCCTGCGGACCAGCTCCCGCAGCACCGGGTCCTCGCCCGCGAGCACCTCCTCGGCGAGGTAGGCGAACAGCAGCCCGCCCGGCCGGCGCAGCGCCGCCAGGCTCGACGCCCGCTCCCGCGGGCGCTGGCGGCGCAGCGACTCGGCCGCCAGGCAGGTCGCCGCCGGCCAGCCACCGGTCATCCGGTGCAGGGACTCGCCGAGCTCGCGCCCGTCCGGGCCGAGCACGGCCGCCAGCAGCTCCCCGGTCTCCTCCTGGCCGAGCGCGAGCAGCGCCCCGTCCAGCTCCAGCACCTGGCCGCGGCCGCGCAGCCGCTGGATCGGGAACGGCGGCTCGACCCTGGACGACAGCACCAGGTGGAAGGGGGCCGGCGCGTGCCTGGCCAGGCCCTCGACGAGCCGGGCCGGCGGCCCTCCGGTGGGCAGCTCGTGGACGTCGTCGAGGACCAGGACCAGGTCGCTGGCGAGCTGGAGCTCCAGCGCCTCGCCGAGCGCGGCCGCGAGGACGTCGGCGCGGGCCAGGTCGTCGTTGTCGGGCCCGAGCGAGGAGGCCAGCACCGTGTCCAGCTCGTCTGGGAGGTTCGGCAGGCGCAGGCGGAGCGCGTCCATCAGCCCGCGCAGGAAGGTGGGCAGGCTGGCGTCCTCCGGCTGCAGCGAGTACCAGGCCGAGTGGACGCGCGCCGCCCAGGCGGCCAGCAGGGTCGACTTGCCGAAGCCGGCCCCGGCGACCACGGTGGTGAGGCGCCGGGCGCCGACCTCGTCGAGGCGGCGGAGCAGCTCGGGGCGGTCGACCCAGGCGGCCGGCAGCACCGGCGGCAGGATCTTGCTCGCCGGCGTGCGCGGCTGGGACGTGGTCGCCGTGGCCAGCGCCACCACTCCTCGATGCAGGTGCCCGGGTGCTGGGAGTCTCCCCCAGCGGCGCCGCTACGCCAAGGGCTGGCCCTCCCCGTCCACCGGGGCACCCCCCGGGGGTTCCCCGGACCCCTCCGGGTCCAGGCCGGCGAACAGGTCGGTCTCGTGGTCGCCGGTCGGCACCAGGGTCCGCGCCAGGGTGTAGTCCTCCCAGGGGTAGATCTCGGCCACCACCTCGTCGGGGATGGCGAACCAGAAGCTGTTGGGGTCGATCTGGGTGGCGTGGGCGATCAGCGCGTCGCGCCGCCGGCCGAGCCAGCGAGCCACGTCCACCTGGGTGGTGACGACCGGGTCGGGGTCCTCCTCGGCGTCCCACTCCTCCAGCCACTTGGCGAACGGGGTCTCGACGCCGCGGGCGGCCGCCCCGGCGTGGATCGCCTCCAGCCGGCGGCGCGTGAAGGTGGCGTGGTAGTAGAGCTTGAGCGGCTGGAACGGCGGCCCGGCCTCGGGATAGCGACCCGGGTCGGCCGCTGCGTCAAAGGCGGCCACCGACACCTCGTGGGTACGGATGTGGTCGGGATGCGGGTAGCCGCCGCGCTCGTCGTAGGTGAGCACGACCTGCGGCCGCTCCTGGCGGATGATCGCGACCAGGCGGCCGGTCGCCTCGTCCAGGGCGGCGTTGGCGAAGGCGTCCGGGTGGCCGTTGGCGTCGCTGTCGGCCATGCCGGAGTCGCGGTAGCCGAGCCAGTGGTGGGCGCGCACGTCGAGCACCTCCAGCGCCTTGGCCAGCTCCTGGCGGCGCAGCTCCGGCATGCGCTCGAGCACGCCCGGCCGGTCCATCGCCGGGTTGAGGATCTCGCCGGCCTCCCCGCCGGTGCAGGTCACGATCACCGTCCGCACGCCCTCGTCGGCGTAGCGGGCCATGGTGCCGGCGCCCTTGGACGACTCGTCGTCGGGATGCGCGTGGACGGCGAGCAGCGTGCGGGGCACCGGCGAGGACCTTTCGCGTCGGGCTGGGACCCAGAGCGTAGAACGCCGGTCAAGTATCCGCTCTTGTGGGGATTGCATGACCGCCGTTCTCGCGAACAAGCCGGGTCGGCGTCCTCACCGCGGGCGCCGCCATGGCAGGCGGGAGCCGCAGATGCCGTGGACGGCGACGACGGCGCCGACGGCGATCAGCACGTCGCCGGCGCTGAACACGTTGGCGAGCGGCCAGCCGGCCGGGATGGCGAAGACGTCGCCGAGGAAGGCCAGCCGCGGGTCGGCAAGGGCGGCCGAGTTCGCGAATCCCGGCGGGTCGGGCGGCAAGCCGGCGGCGGCCAGCGCCGCCGGCGACGCCGGCATCACCCCGCCGTTGGCGCCGATCGCCAGCAGGTTGGCCGCGGCCCCGAGCCCGACCAGCGCCATGCCCGGCAGCCGCCGGTTGGCGACCAGGAACACGCCGGCCACCAGGTAGGAGGCGACGTGCATTGGCGGACGAAGCCAGCCAGGGACACTGGGCAGGTCGAGGGCGACGACCTGCAGCGCCAGCGCGGCCGGCAGCACCCAGGGCAGGCGCAGCCGCACCTCGGCAAGCGCCCCGAGGCGACCGCCGAACAGGGGGACGGCCAGGGCGCTCGCCAGCACCATCGCGACCAGGAACATGCCGCCCCAACGCCGAGATCGACTCCCACCGAGAGCGCCGGTCAAGTACCCGCGGTGCGCGCCGTCGCCGCATCCTGTCGCCACACGTGATCGAGGCGCGGCACCGATACTTGGCCGCCGCTCTCGCAGTATATCGACATGGGATTGTTCGTAAGGAATAGACGCTTCGTTCACTTTGGGTATACTAGCGACTGCTGGGCTCGAGGAGGGGGGTTTCCGACGTGAGGCTCGTGAGGCGTCTGGCCCGGATCGGCGAGCTGGGGCTGCTGCTCGCCGCGTCGGTCACCGCGCTCGGCGCTCCACGCAAATGGAGCTGAGGACGCGAAGGCCGGCGAGGACTCCGCGACCACCGACGAAGCGGGCGGCAAGGGCGGCCGCCAGGCGGCGCGTCGCCGCCTACACGGCCGTGGTGGCGGTGCTCGGCCTCGCCGTGCTGCTGCTGGCGGCCCCGGCCGCCCGCGCGGCGGCCGGGGCCGCCCCCGGCCCGGTGCTGGTGCTGGTGCTGCTGGTGCTGGCCGCCGAGCTGATGCCGGTCGAGCTGGACAGCCCCGCGGGGCCGCCGGTGAATCGGGGGGCCCGCGACGCGACCACCATGTCCCAGCCGTTCGCGTTCGCGCTGGTGCTCGGCTGGGGGGTGGCCGCCGGCGTGGTCGCGCTGGGGCTCTGCTCGGCCCTGGCCGACCTGCTCGGCGGCAAGGCGGCCCGCAAGATCCTGTTCAACTCCGCCCAGCTCGCGCTGTCCCTCGGCGCCGCCGGTGGGGTGTACGAGCTGCTGGGCGGCGACCGCGGTCGCGGCACGGTGGGGCTGGCGGCGTTCGCCGCCGCGGCGCTGACGTTCTTCGTGGTCAACAACGCGCTGGTCGAGGCCGTCTTCATCTTCGCCGACGGCGGGCCCGCCTGGGACGAGGCGCGCCAGGGGGTGGGCGTGCGGGCGTGGACCTCGTCGATGCTGCTCGGGATGGCGCCGATCGTGACGGTGGTGGCGGAGCGCAGCCTCGAGCTGGTGCCGATCCTGGCCCTGCCCACCGCCGCGGTGTACCTGACCTGCCGAGGCGCGATCCGGGCCGACCGCGACCGGGTGCTGGCGGAGGCAGCCGCCGCGCGGGCCACGGCGATGGCGGCCGAGCAGGCCCGGCTGGTCGAGGGCGAGCAGGCCCTCATCCGGCGGCTCCAGGAGAGCGACCGGCTCAAGCGCGACCTGCTGGCGACCGTCTCCCACGAGCTGAAGACCCCGCTGACGGTGATCCTCGGCACGCTCGGCACGCTCAGCACCCGGGGCGCGGCGCTGGACCCGGCCGAGCGCCGCGAGTTCGTGGACATGGCGGTGCGGCAGGGCACCCGCCTGAAGGAGCTGATCGAGCAGCTCCTGCTCGCCGCCCGCTTCGAGCAGACCGGCCGCGAGCAGGTCGAGCGGCAACTGGTCGACGCCGCCGAGGTGGCCCGCGAGGCGGGGCTGGCCGCCGGCGTCTGCCACCCGGACCGGCGCATCGAGGTCGCCGTCGGCGGCGCGCTGCCGGTCCACGCCGCCTCCCGGGCGCTGTTGCAGGTGCTCGGCAACCTGCTGGACAACGCCGCCAAGTACTCCCCCGACGGCACCCCCATCCGGCTGGAGGCCAGCCGCGCCGGCGCGCTGGCGGTGCTGGCGGTGGAGGACGCCGGCCCCGGCGTCCCCCGACCCGAACGCGACCGCATCTTCGAGCGGTTCACCCAGCTTGACTCCGGCGCCACCCGCCGGGCCGGTGGGGTGGGGCTGGGGTTGTACATCGCCCGCCAGCTCGCGCAGGCCCAAGGTGGGGAGCTGCTGGTCGGCGAGCCGGCCCGGCCGGGCGCGGGCGCCCGCTTCGAGCTGCGCCTCCCCCTGGCCGACCTGACCTCCGAGGACGTCCTAGCGTACGCGGCGTCCACAAGGTAACCTCGTGGTCCGTGCGGGCACCGAGCCCGCCTTTGCCTATTTCTGGGCCGGCGCGGCCGTCTCGCGGGAGGTGGAGCATGACCGCGACCAACTCGAACGACCCGCTCGCTCTGCTCGGCATCGACCACGTCGAGCTGTGGGTCGGCAACGCCCGGCAGGCGGCCCACTTCTACCGGACCGGGTTCGGGTTCGCCCCGGTCGCCTACGCCGGCCCGGAGACGGGCGTGCGCGACCGGGCCTCCTGGGTGCTGGAGCAGGGGGCCGTCCGGTTCGTGCTCACCACCGCGCTGCGCCCCGACTCGGAGGTGGCCGCCCACGTCGCCAGGCACGGCGACGGGGTCCGCGACGTCGCCCTCGCCGTGCCGGACGCCGAGGTCGCCTACCGGACGGCGGTGGCGCGCGGCGCCAGCGGGACGGCCGAGCCGACCGACGACAAGGACGACCACGGCATCGTCCGCCGCGCCGCGATCGCCACCTACGGCGACACCGTCCACTCGCTGATCGACCGCTCCGCCTACCAGGGGCCGTTCCTGCCCGGCTACGTCGCCTGGACGTCGGCGCCCGACCCGCTGCCGCCCCCGGGCCTTCAGGCCATCGACCACGTGGTCGGCAACGTCGAGCTGGGCAGGATGAACCACTGGGTCAGCTTCTACGAGCGGGTCATGGGCTTCACCCAGCTCGTCCACTTCAGCGACGAGGCCATCTCCACCGAGTACTCGGCGCTGATGTCCAAGGTCGTCTGGGACGGCGAGGGGCGCATCAAGTTCCCCATCAACGAGCCGGCCGAGGGCCGACGACGATCCCAGATCGACGAGTACCTCGAGTTCTACGGCGGCCCGGGGGTGCAGCACATCGCCATCCAGACCGGCGACATCGTCCAGAGCGTCCGGGCGCTGCGGGCCCGAGGGGTCGAGTTCATGCGGGTACCGGACGCCTACTACGGCGACCTGGCGGAGCGGTTCGCCGACCTCGACCTCGACCTGGCGAGCCTGGAGGAGCTGGGCGTGCTGGCCGACCGCGACGACGAGGGCTACCTGCTGCAGATCTTCACCAAGATGGCGCAGGACCGGCCGACGGTGTTCTTCGAGTTGATCGAGCGGCACGGCGCCCGCGGCTTCGGGGAGGGGAACTTCAAGGCGCTGTTCGTCGCCCTGGAGCGCGAACAGGCGCTCCGCGGCAACCTGTAGGGCCAACCCGGATTCGTATCGGCACGGCGGCCGGCGCGAAAGGGCTCTCTTCTCCGTTCCGAGCCCCTGCACTTCCCGCGCCAGCCAAGGAGGTCCAGCGACCATGTCCCAGCCAACCAGCGAGCGCGGCATCACCTACCTGACCGCGGAGACCTACGAGCGGCTCTCGACCGAGCTGCACGAGCTCAAGACCGAGGGGCGCGAACGCATCGCCCAAGTGATCGGTCAGGCCCGCGAGCACGGGGACATCCGCGAGAACGCCGACTACGACGCGGCCAAGAACGAGCAGGGGATGATGGAGGCGCGCATCCGCCAGCTCGAGGCGCTGCTCAGCTCGGCGGTGGTCGGCGAGGCCGCGGCCAGCGGCGTGGCCGGTCCGGGCACGGTCGTCCGGCTGGAGATCGCCGGCGAGGAGGAGACCTACTTCCTCGGCAGCCGCGAGGAGGCCATCGACGGCATGGACGTGCTGAGCGTGCAGTCGCCCCTCGGCCGGGCGGTGAGCGGCCGCAAGGCGGGCGAGGAGTTCAGCTACACCACCCCGACCGGGCGCGAGCTGCCGGTCAAGCTGCTCCAAGCCGAGCCACGCCACTGACCGTGCCCAGCCCGGCGAGGCCGGGAGTCGGGCTCGGCCTGGTCGGGTGCGGGCACTTCGGGGCGGCGATCCTGGACGCCGCCCGGGAGCTGCCGGGACTCGAGCCGGTGGCGGTCGCCACCCCGCCGGCCGGGCACGCCCGGTTGGTGTTGGACGCGCTGGCCGCCGGCCGGCACGTGTTCTGCGAGCAGCCGCTGGCGACGCGGCTGGAGGATGCCACCGAGGTGCTGCGGGCGACCGCCCGGCCGGGCGCGCCCCGCCTCACGGTCGACTACGTGCTGCGCCGCAACCCCCTGTACGCGCTGCTGGACAAGCTGCGGCGCGAGCTGCTCGGCCCGCCCCGCCGCTTCGCCTTCGAGAACCTGGCCAGCGACGAGCACCTCGGCCCCGACCACTGGTTCTGGGACCGGGAGGTGAGCGGCGGCATCCTGGTCGAGCACGGCGTCCACTTCTTCGACGCCTGCGCCTGGCTGTTCGGCTCGCAACCCGAGCTGGTCCAGGCGGTGGAGGCGTCGAGGCCGGGCGGGCGGGTCGACACCGTGGTCGCCACGGCGCGCCACCCGGGTGGGGCGACGGCCAGCTTCGCTCATGCCTTCGCCCGCCCGGCGCGGGCGGAGCTGCAATGGACCACCCTGGACTGGGGGTCCGCCCGCGCCACGCTGGCCGGCTGGATCCCGGTCGAGCTGCAGCTCGACGCCTGGGCCGGCGGGCAGGCGCTGGGCATGCTGCAACGGCTGGCCGCCGACTCCGCCGCGACCCTGGCCGTCCCCGGCTACCGGCCGAGCGGCGCCGAGCGGCTCAAGGTCGAGCTGCTGGAGCTTGCCAGGCAGCCGGGCGGCGACCACCACCTGCGGCTGTGGGCGACCCTCGGCGGCGTGGCCGCCAAGGCCCGCGTCTACCGCGAGAGCGTCCGCGCCGGCCTGGCCGACCTGCTGACGGCGATCGCCGACGGCGGCCAGCCGCTGGTCTCCCCCGCCGACGGCTGGCACAGCCTCGCCGTCGCCCTGGCCGCCCAGGACGCCGCCGACCGCGGCGCCAGCGCACGCCCGGAAGCGCTCCCGCCCGACCTGGCGGCCGAAACGGGGGTCGGCGGGTCGCGGCCGTGAAGCTTGGCCGATCGTGAGCGACGCCGCG
>Ga0209861_1000095_pt1 | contig 10315 bp, 7 predicted proteins | sample GWRWS2_30_40_FD_187245 | JGI IMG/M metagenome (GOLD analysis project Ga0209861, IMG submission 187245) | Riverbed sediment microbial communities from areas with vegetation nearby in Columbia River, Washington, USA - GW-RW S2_30_40 (SPAdes)... | ecosystem: Environmental > Aquatic > Freshwater >...
GCCGCGACAACCGGATCCTGCTCGGGGTCGCGGGCGGCCTCGGCGAGCGCCTCGGGGTCGACCCGATCCTGGTCCGCATCGCCTTCGCCGTGCTCGCCATCGCCGGCGGCTCCGGCGTGCTGCTGTACCTGCTCGCCTGGGGGCTCTCGGTCGAGCCGGAGGCCGCCACGGTGGCCGCCGGCCCGGTCCGCCGGCCCAACGGCAGGCAGGCGCTCGCCCTGGGGATGGTGGTGCTCGGGACCATGCTGCTGCTGCGCCAGGTGGGGCTGTGGTTCGGCGACCGGATCGCCTGGCCGGTCGCGCTCGCGGCGGCCGGCTCCGCGGTGATCTGGGCACGCAGCGACGACCGCGACCGGGCGCGCTGGACCCGGGCCGGCGCCCGCATCCCCGGCAACCCGGTGGAGGCGCTGTTCAGCGGCCGGGTGGGGCTGGTCCGGATCGTCGTCGGCGGCGTCCTGGTCGCCAGCGGCATGGGCCTCGCCCTGGCCAACCAGGGCACCAACCTGGCGGCGGCCGGCAACGCCCTGCTGGCGATGGCGATCACCGCCGCCGGCCTCCTGCTGATCTTCGGGCCCTGGACCAGCCGCCTCGCCCGCCAGCTCGCCGAGGAGCGGCGCGTGCGCATCCGCTCGGAGGCGCGCGCCGAGATGGCCGCCCACCTGCACGACTCCGTGCTGCACACGCTGGCCCTGATCCAGCGCGCCGACAGCGCGCCAGAGGTGGTCGCCCTCGCGCGGCGGCAGGAGCGCGAGCTGCGCGCCTGGCTGTACGCGCCGCCGGCGCCGCCGGACGGGAGCCTGCGGCCGGCCGTGGAGGCGATCGCCACCCGGGTCGAGCAGCTCCACAACGTGCCCGTCGACGTGGTCGTGGTGGGCGACGCGCCGCTGGACGCGCGCGGGCGGGCGATGGTGGACGCCTGCCAGGAGGCGGCGCTCAACGCGGCCCGGCACTCCGGGGCGCCGCTGGTCTCCGTCTACGTCGAGGTGGAGCCGGACCAGCTCACCGGGTTCGTCCGCGACCAGGGCAAGGGGTTCGACCCCGAACGGGTGCCCTCGGACCGCCGCGGCATCGCCGACTCGATCCGTGGCCGCGTCCACCGCCACGGCGGCACCGCGGTGGTCACCTCCAGCCCTGGGGATGGCACCGAGGTGCAGCTCCGCATGCCGAGGACGGCATCGTGAACCCGGGCGAGCCAACTACCAGGGTGTTCCTGGTCGACGACCATCACTTCTTCCTGGCGGGGCTCCGTGCCGAGCTGGGCGGGCAGTTCGAGATCGTCGGCGACGCCGCCGAGGTGGACGCCGCCGTGGACGGCATCCGCCACACCCGGCCCGACGTGGTCCTGCTCGACGTGCACCTGCCCGGCGGCGGCGGCAGGGCGGTGCTGGAGGCGGTCCGCCAGACCCACCCGGAGATCCGCTTCCTCGCCCTGTCGGTGTCCGACGCGGCCGAGGACGTGATCGGGGTGATCCGTGCCGGCGCCCGCGGCTACGTGACCAAGACGATCTCCCCGCCCGACCTCGCCGCCGCGATCCGGCGGGTGGAGGGCGGCGACGCGGTGTTCTCCCCGCGGCTGGCCGGCTTCGTGCTCGACGCCTTCCACGGCGACCTCACCGGCGTCGTCGACCCCGAGCTGGACCAGCTCACCGCCAGGGAGCGCGAGGTGCTGCGCCACATCGCCCGCGGCTTCACCTACAAGGAGGTCGCGCGCCGCCTGCACCTGTCGGTGAAGACGGTCGAGACCCACGTCTCCTCGGTGCTGCGCAAGCTGCAGCTCTCCAGCCGCCACGAGCTGACCCGCTGGGCCAGCGACCGCCGGCTGGTGTAGCCCGCCCCCTGCGCCGGCCGCTACGTCACGGTTCCTCAACGAATGTCGTTGCGGGATTGACGGGTTCAGCGTTGATCGCCATGCTTGTCCGACAAGGGCCGGTCCGACCGGCCTCAGGTGGGAGCAGGCCGGGGGAACGCGATGCAGCATCCGGCGAACCTCGCGTTGCAGCGCATCACGGAGGCGCGCGTGATCGCCCTGGCGCCCGCGCCGCCGACCGACCGTCCGGTCGCCCCCATCCGCACCCTCTTCCCCGCCATCCACCACGCCCACGCCGACCACTCGGCCGTCGGCCGGGCGCTCGCCCTCTGGGCGGCCACCAGGCGCGCCGCCGAGCTGGCCGGCCGCGCGGTGCCGCGCCTGCGGTCCCGGCTCCGGGCCGGGCGGGCGGGGGCCCTGGCACCCGCCGCGGAGGCCCTGACCGGGCCGGCCGCGGTCATCCCGGTCGACCGCTTCGTCGCCGACCTCGAGGAGGCGGAGCGGGCGTTCGCGGCCGACTCCCCCGTCGACCTGCTCTCGCGCATCCGCAACACCTACTACTCGGGGTTCCTGGTCGAGCAGCTCCTGCCCGACGCCCGCGCCCGCGGCGGGCGCACGTTGCACGGCAACCCCCGCCTCGGCAGGACCGCGTACCGCCACCTCACGGCCAGGGCGGACGAGAACGGCGTCGGCGACAACCCCGCCCCCTACCTGCTGCTCCCCTCCGGCGAGCAGGTCGACTTCGGCCACCTGGTCCTCGGCCTCGACGCCCTGATCCACCCGCGCACCGCGGTGCCGTTCTCCGCCTACGGCGTGCCCAACATCGACGCCACCGGCTGGGTCGCCGACGTCGGCATGGCCTCGGTCTGGACCACCAAGCACGTCGAGGGCGAGCCCGACCCGCGGGCGTCCCGCAGGCTGGCCGCCGCCGACCGCGACGCCTACTACCGGATGTCGGCCCCGGACGCCGACCTGCTCGGCGACGTCGACGTGTTCGCCCTCCGAGCCCAGTGGGGGCTGGCGGCCGGGCAGCCGCTGTCGGCGGCGATCGGCGGCTACTACCTCGGCCGCGGGCGGCGACTCCCCGGGATTCGCTGGCGCTGGCGGGCGTTCGCCGCCGTCAACCGGCTCGCCTACGCCCGCGCCGGCGGCCGGATCGCCTGGGACCCGGCCTGGCGGGAGGGGTGGATCCGGCGCATCGACCGCTTCAACGACGTCTACGGCGCCGGCGTCGGCGGCTCCCTGCTGGGGACCCTCACCCGGCCCGTGCACCGGATCTGGCCGGAGACCCCCTACATGCTCGCGCTGTTCCTGGGGTGGGCGGCGCCGCTCGTGGAGGCCGAGCTCGCCATCTGGGGGTAGCGGTCCCCAGCCTCACTCGCAGGGCGGGAGCGTCGTCGTCGTGGTGGTCGAGCTCCCCGGGAGCGTCGTCGTCGTGGTCGACGTGGTGGTCGTCGTCGAGCTCGAGCTCGTGCTGGTGCTGGTCGTGGTGGTCTGGCAGGGCGCGGTGGTGGTCGTGCTCGACCCGGTCGTGGACGGCTCGGTCGTGGACGACGGGCTCGTGTTGGTCGACCGCCCGGTGGTGGTGGGGCGGCGGCTGGTCGTCGGCGCCCGGGTGGTGGCGGTGGTGGCGGCCGAGCCGGTCGTGCCCGAGGTACCCGGCCCGGCGGCCGTGCCGCTCGGCGCGCCCGCGGCCACCGTGACGCCGCCGGCGTACAGGCGGGCCCAGCCGAGGATCGCATCCACGTAGGGCCACGAGTGGTTGTAGTTGTAGACCGCCTGCCGCAGCACGGCCGGGTCGGAGAGGCTCCCGTCCACGCTCAGGCACAGGTAGGCGGCCGCGCTGACCGCGCTGTCGAACAGGTTGTTGGGGTCGGCGACCCCGTCGTCGTTGCCGTCGCGCCCCAGCGACCGCCAGGTCGAGGGGATGAACTGCATGGGCCCGACGGCCCGGTCCCAGACCGTGTCCCCGTCCCAGCGGCCGCCGTCGCTGTCGGGGATGCTCGCCACGCCGCGACCGTCCAGCGGCGGCCCGGTGATCCTGGGGCTCACGGTCCCGCTGGGGCTGAAGCGGGTCGCCGCCCCGCCGTACATGCCGTGGTTGGACTCGATACGGCCGATGCCGGCCAGCACCGGCCAGGTGAGCCGGCAGCCGGGGTCGAACCCGGCCGCCCAGGCGGCCGCCTCACGGTAGGCGCGCAGGGCGAGGGCGGGGATCGTCCGGTCGCCACCGGCCGGCACCACCCCGGCGCCCGCGGTGGCACCGGCGCCGGCGGCGGCCTGCCTGGCCGCCTCCCGGTCCCGCTCCGCGTCGGCCGCGGCCTCCCGGCCTCGCAGCCAGGCCTCGTAGCGGAGCCGAGCCCACTCGGCATCGCTCGGCTGGCCGGCCCCGGCGAGCAGACCCGGCCCGGCCCCGGCGGCGCCAGGCAGGAAGCTCGGCACGGCCGCCCCCCACAGCAGCACCACCAGCAACCCGATCCCGCCCACCTTCAGGCGGCGCAGACCGGTCGCGGGCGGCAGCGGCGGTGGCGGCTGGAACATAGGCGACTCCCCTGGCGTGCGCGGCGTTCCATGTTGCCACGCTTTACCCAGGATTGAGCCCCCCAATTCTTGGGACACTGATGTCGGAACCGCACACAAGCGTCTTGGTCGGCCATGTCGCGACGTTGTAGAGTTTGGCGGTTCCAAGTGGGGAGGACGCAGCATGGGGGTAGGGCGCGGACCCGCCGACGGTCTCGATATTCCTGCCCAGGTGACGGGAACGTCGCGCTCTGCTCGTGTATCGTATGTCCTCGCCTTGCATTCCTTTGGGCGGAGTTCTGGAACTGGCCAGCTCGATTCCACCTCCTTGGGGCCACCGTGAGGACTGACAGCGGGGGGATGCACACCGCCACGGCGGCACCCGCGGGCCGGGCGACCAGCGGGTCTGGAACGCAGCGCGGCTTCCGGCGAGCCCTGGTCGCCTCGTCGGTCGTGGCCGTGGTGTTCGTCGTCTGGATGGAGCTCGAGCTCGGCGGGCCCTGGGTCACCCAGGCGTTCAGCGACATCGTCCAATCGGTGGTGCCGCTGGCGGCCGCCGGCGCCTGCTTCCACGCCGCTCGCCGCACGCCGTACGGCTTCGGGCGGGCGTGGACCGCCTCGTTGCGCCGGTCCTGGCGCCTGCTCGGCGCCGCCTGCCTGTCGTGGGGGCTCGGTCAGGTCGTCTGGACCTACTTCGAGGTGGTCGCCGGCACCGACCCGTTCCCGTCCCTCGCCGACGTGGGCTTCCTGTGCACGGTGCCATTGCTGGTGGCCGGCGTGATGGCCTTCCCGACCGGCGCGTCCGCGCGGGCCGCCGCGCGGCTTCGCACCCTGCTCGACGGCCTGCTGATCGCCGTCTCGCTGCTGTTCCTGAGCTGGGCCACCGTCCTCGGCGGCGCCTACCACGGCGCCAGCACCTCCGGGCTCGAGAAGTCCTTCGCGCTGGCCTACCCCCTCGGCGACATCTGCGCCGCCACGATCGCGCTGGTGGTGCTCTCCCGCTCCCGCGGCCGCGGGGTCGCGCACCTCAGCCTGATCGCGACGGCCATCCTGGCTCTGGCCATGTCCGACTCCGCCTTCGCCTACATGACCCAGACCGGCAGCTATTCGAGCAGCGCCCTGGTCAACACCGGCTGGCTGGTGGGCTGGCTGCTCTTCCTGGCCACGGCGCTGCGGCCCGCCGTCGCCGAGCTTCGTCGCGGCGACGACGAGGACGTGCCCTCCCTCAGCAGGCTCGCCCTGCCCTACGTGCCCCTGTTGCTGGCCGCCGTCACCGGCCTGGCCGTCCAGATCTTCCGGGGCAGCTTCGAGCCGTTCCTGGTCTTCACCGGCACCGCCGTCGGCCTGCTGGTGATCGGCCGCCAGGTCGTCGCCCTGGTCGAGAACAGCCAGCTCAACGCCCGCCTCCAGGCCACCGTGCTGCAGCTCGCCGAGCAGGAGCAGGAGCTCAAGGACGCCCTCCGCCGCGAGCTGGACGCCGCCGAGCGCATGCGGGCGACCGACGCCATGAAGGACACCTTCCTGCGCGCCGTCTCCCACGACCTGCGCACCCCGCTGACCGCCATGCTCGGCGTCGCGGTGACCCTCGAGCGGACCAAGCTCAACCTTCCCCGCGAGCAGGCGCTCGACCTGGTTCGCATGCTGGTCGAGAAGACGCAGAAGCTGGAGCGGCTGCTCAAGGACCTCCTCGACCTGAACCGGCTGGAGGAGGGCGTGCTCGAGCCCAACCGCTCGATGACCGACGTCCGCGAGCTCGTCCACCGCGTGGTCACCGAGATCGACCAGCTCGCCGGCTGGCCCATCGACATCGAGGCCGAGCCGATCATGGCCTTCATCGACGGCCCCAAGGTCGAGCGGATCATCGAGAACCTCCTGCTCAACACCACCAGGCACACCCCACCGGGCACCCGGGTCTGGGTCAGGGCGCAGGCCAGGGGCGCCGACCTCGAGCTGATCGTCGAGGACGCCGGCCCCGGCGTGCCCGCCGAGCTGGTCGGCACCATCTTCGAGGCGTTCCGTCGCGGCGGGGCGTCGGCGCCCACCCCGGCCCATGCCCGCGGGGTCGGCATCGGACTGTCCCTGGTCGCCCGCTTCGCCCAGCTCCACGGCGGCCGGGCCTGGGTCGACGAGCGCTGGGGCGGCGGCGCCGCCTTCCACGTGCTGCTTCCCAACACGGTCAGCTACGAGCGCGGCTACGCCCAGGTCCTCGACCCGCTGTAAACCCCTTTGCTATCGTGGCCAAGTTGCGGCGCGCGGCCCGGCCGACCGGCATCGAGAGGTCCCGAGGCAGCGCCGGCCCGAAGGACCCTGCCGGCAGGCCGAGCAGGCACCCGCGGACGCAAAGGCAACACCCATGGCGCAGTCGATCAACCCGGGTCCCTTCTTCCACCGTGTCCCTCGCGCGCACCCGGCGGAACAGCCGTTCACCTACCCGCTGCGCCGCGAGTGGGCCGAGCCGGACTGGAGGCGGCTGCCCGGCTTCCGTGACGTGACCCGCAAGGACTGGGAGACGGCCCAGTGGCAGCGGGCGCACACCGTCAAGAACCTGCGCCAGCTCACGGCCGTCTACGGCGACGGGTTCCCCGCCGACCTGCTCGCCTCCATCGAGCGCGACCAGGCCGAGCGGGCGACCATGTCGATGCTGCTGCCGCCGCAGATGCTCAACACCATGGACGAGCGCGACCTGTGGGCCGACCCGGTGCGCCGCTACATGCTGCCCGCCTTCGACGACCGCGACCCGCAGTGGCCGAGCCACCCGCTGTCGGTCCGCGACAGCCTGCACGAGGCCGACATGTGGGCGGTGGAGGGGCTGACCCACCGCTACCCCACCAAGGTCCTCGCCGAGCTGCTGCCGACCTGCCCGCAGTACTGCGGCCACTGCACCCGCATGGACCTGGTCGGCAACTCCACCCCCCAGGTCGCCAAGTACAAGTTCGAGACCAAGCAGCCGGCCCGCCACGAGCAGATCCTCGACTACCTGCGCCGCACCCCCAGCGTGCGCGACGTGGTCGTGTCCGGCGGCGACATCGCCAACCTGCCCATCCGGGTGCTGGAGCAGTTCGTCTCCGCGCTGCTGGACATCGAGCACGTCCGCGACATCCGGCTGGCCTCCAAGGGCCTGATGGGCCTGCCACAGCACTTCCTCCAGGACGAGGTGCTCCAGGGCCTGGAGCGGCTGGCCAGAAAGGCCGTCGACCGCGGCGTCGACCTGGCCCTGCACACCCACGTCAACCACGCCAACCAGCTCACCCCCCTGGTCGCCGATGCGGCCCGCAAGCTGCTGGCGATGGGCTTCCGCGACGTCCGCAACCAGGGAGTGCTGCTGCGCGGGGTCAACACCACCCCCAAGGACCTGCTGGAGCTCTGCTTCACCCTGCTCGACCGGGCCAAGGTCCTGCCGTACTACTTCTACATGTGCGACATGATCCCCAACTCCGAGCATTGGCGGATCTCGGTCGCCGAGGCGCAGGAGCTGCAGCACGCGATCATGGGCTACCTGCCCGGCTTCGCCACCCCGCGGGTCGTCTGCGACGTGCCCTTCGTCGGCAAGCGCTGGGTCCACCAGGTCGACGCCTACGACCGTGAGAAGGGCATCTCCTACTGGACCAAGAACTACCGGACCGGGATCGAGTTCGACGACCTGGACGCGCTCAACCGCCGCTACGAGTACTACGACCCGATCCACACCCTGCCGGAGTCGGGCAAGGAGTACTGGCGCCGGTTCGGCGTGCCAGACACCGTCCCGGTCACCTGACCCCACCACCCGGACGCCGGCTTGATCGACCTGCCGTAGATGGGGTTGTGGATGCTTCAATCTGAAGCACCCGGTCGTGAGCTGGTCAGCCACTGAGGATAAAGCCACGCTCCGTGGTGGTCGACGCCACGGAGGGTGGAACCAGAGCGGCCCAGGTACTTCGTGCTCGCCTACGACAGCCGCACGCTGCGCGTGCTGTCGCTCACCGGCCATGAGCACGACTACACCGGTGCGGTGCTCACCCTGACCAGGCGGCTCCAGGAGCACCGGCTGCACCCGGAGGTGCGGGTGCGGCTGCTGGCCGCCGCCTCCGTCCCCGACCTGCTGGCCCGCCACGCCGAGCTGTTCGCCGGCCTCGACCTGCCCGAAAAGTGAACCCCTGGCCGGTCTCCGGGTCGGCAGGTCGACGGGGCCGGTGGCCGCCATCAGCCGCGCAGCAGCTCGGTGACCTGGAAGGCCAGCTCCAGCGCCTGGCTGGCGTTCAGGCGCGGGTCGCAGGCGGTCTCGTAGCGGCGGTGCAGATGGCCGTCCTCGATCTCGTCGGCGCCGCCGAGGCACTCGGTGACGTTCTCGCCGGTCAGCTCGACGTGGATGCCGCCGGGATGGGAGCCCTCGGAGCGGTGGACGGCGAAGAACCCGGCCAGCTCGCGCATGACGTCGTCGAAGCGGCGGGTCTTGTGGCCGGACGGCCCCACGAAGGTGTTGCCGTGCATCGGGTCGCAGGTCCAGACGACCGGGTGGCCGGCGTCCCGGACGGCCCGGATCAGCGGCGGCAGCAGCTCCTCGACCCTCGACGCCCCCATGCGGGCGACCAGCGTGAGCCGGCCGGGCACCCGACCCGGGTCGAGCAGGTCGCAGAGGGCGACGGTCTCCGCCGGGGTGGCGGCCGGGCCGAGCTTGGCCGCCACCGGGTTGCCGACGCCGCGCAGGAACTCGACGTGCGCGCCGTCGAGCTGGCGCGTCCGGTCCCCCACCCACAGCAGGTGCGCCGAGCAGTCGTACCAGCAGCCGGTGAGGCTGTCCCGCCTGGTCATGGCCTGCTCGTAGCCGAGCAGCAGCGCCTCGTGGGAGGTGTAGAAGTCGACCTGGTGCAGGACCGACGAGGCGGTCAGGTCGATGCCGCACGCGGCCATGAAGCGCAACGCCCGGTCGATGCCGCCGGCGACCGCCTCGTACCGCTGCCCGGCGGGGCTGGAGGCCACGAACTCCTGGTTCCAGGTGTGGACCTGGTTGAGGTCGGCGAAGCCGCCCTTGGTGAAGGCCCGCAGCAGGTTCAGCGTGGCCGAGGACTGGTGGTAGGCGCGGAGCATGCGCGCCGGGTCGGGCCGGCGCGCCGCCAGGGCCGGCGCGAGGCCGTTGACCATGTCGCCGCGGTAGACCGGCAGCTCGACCCCGCCGACCCGCTCGGCGGGGGCGCTGCGGGGCTTGGCGAACTGGCCGGCGATGCGGCCGAGCTTCACCACCGGCAGGCCGGCCCCGTAGGTGAGGAGCACGGCCATTTGCAGGATGACCTTGAGCTTGTCGCGGATCGTGTCGGCCGAGAAGGCGTCGAACGACTCGGCGCAGTCTCCCGCCTGCAGCAGGAAGCCGTGGCCGGCCGCCACCGTCCCAAGGGCGGCCTGGAGGGTTCGGGCCTCGCCGGCGAACACCAGCGGCGGCTGCCTCGCCAGCTCGGCGAGGGCCCGGTCGAGGGCGGCCGGGTCGGGCCAGTCCGGCTGCTGGGCGGCGGGGAGGGCACGCCAGGTGTCCGGCGCCCAGCCTTCCACATCGGGAGAGACCGCGGGGTTCATCGGGGTATCGTCGCAGAACCAACCGTGGCGCGCATGCCGTGGCGGGTCACGGTCGCCGTGTGGCGTTCGGGAGCCAGCGGGAGAGGTAGCGCTGGAGCCCGTCCAGGTCGCTGCCGGCACAGCGGTAGCCGATGTGACCGTCGGGTCGGATGAGGTACTGCGCCGTTCCCTTCACCCCGAGCCGCGCGAACGCCTGCCCGTCAAGGTCGTGCAGCGCGCCGCGCGCGGCCTCGCGGGTCAGGTGGTGCACGGCCAGCGTGCCGGCGTGGCGGCCGGACACGGTGGCCACCCGCCCGGCGTCCCAGTCGCTGGGGCGGCCGCACAGCAACAGATGGAAGCCTGGCTCGGCCAGTGCCTCGCCGAGCCAGCACACCTGCCCGTCCCGGGCGACGCGCGCGTCGGGCAGCCGGTCGCCGGCCTTCGGCCCTCGCCGTGGCGCCGGTC
>Ga0209861_1000096_pt1 | contig 10266 bp, 7 predicted proteins | sample GWRWS2_30_40_FD_187245 | JGI IMG/M metagenome (GOLD analysis project Ga0209861, IMG submission 187245) | Riverbed sediment microbial communities from areas with vegetation nearby in Columbia River, Washington, USA - GW-RW S2_30_40 (SPAdes)... | ecosystem: Environmental > Aquatic > Freshwater >...
CCGAACGAGCGCGGTTGCTTCCCCATGCCGATCTTTCTTTCCGCGAAAGGCGGTCAATGCCCGCTGATAATAAGGCAAGGCTTCTTGAAGGTGGTTCTGCACTTCATGCAGGTCTCCGATCTTGAGAAGTTCATTTCCGTCGAGCGTGCGTGACGTTGACCCGTTGCAATAGAAGAGCAACGGGTACCCTGGAAAAATCATGATAGGTTGGTCAGTCTGCTGATTCTTTGTACTGATAGTGGGTCGTGAGGCTGCGAATGCATCAGCTATCCAGGCAGGCCCGGTGCCAGCAGACAAGATGACCCCGATCGTTCCAATGACCAATGAGACAGCCACAACCTATGATACAACTTGTACTTGGCCTCCGCCACACGAGGGGCCCCTGCAGCTTGCAAAACCACGGCGCTCCGCTTAGTATGGCCGGCGCTCACCAGATGACGTCCATGACCAGGAGACCATGAGCCGATGATCCCCTACCCCAATATTGATCCGGTCTTTCTCCGACTCGGACCCATACAATTCCGTTGGTACGGGCTCATGTACCTGCTCGGCCTGACGATTGCTTACTTTGTGATCAAATTCCGCGCTGCCTCGCAGAAGGTTTCGCTTACCAAGGAGCAGATCTATGATCTGATCGTCTATGCGGCGGTTGGTGTCTTCGCAGGCGGACGGCTGGGCTATACGTTGTTTTACAACCTTCCCTATTACTTAGACCATCCAGCGAAAATTGTCGCAGTGTGGGAAGGGGGCATGTCCTTCCATGGAGGTTTACTTGGCACGATCCTGGCGGTGTGGCTGTTTGCCCGCCGCCGCGGGTTTTCGTTCTATACGATTGCCGATCTAGCCACGCCCTGTGTCCCGATCGGCTTAGGGCTAGGACGCCTCGGCAATTTCATCAACGGGGAACTGTACGGCCGCCCCACCGATGTCTCCTGGTGCATGGTGTTCCCGGGCGGTGGACCGGAATGTCGTCATCCCTCTCAACTCTACGAAGCAGGACTAGAGGGCGGCCTTCTATTCGTGGTGCTCTGGCTGATCAGCCGTCAGCCGACGCCACCGGGGACGATGTGCTGGAGCTTAATCACCGGCTACGGTCTCTGTCGGGTGATCGTAGAATTTTTTCGCGAACCCGACATGCATCTCGGGTTTATCTTCGGACCGTTCTCCATGGGTCAAGTCCTCAGCGCCCCGATGATCCTCATCGGGGCCGTCATGCTGGCCTGGGGGTATCAGGAACAAGGAGCGAATGGCAAATAGCGGATGGCAATAAGCGTGGGATGCTGCCGCCAATAAGCTTTTCGCTACTGATTATTAGCTCCTCAGTACGGCATCTCGTCGTCGCCCAGTCCGAAGTGATGCCCGATCTCGTGGACGACCGTGTCCCGCACCTCTTGAACCACTTCATCGGCAGTCCGGCAGAGTCGCAGGATGGGCCCGCGGTAGATTGAGATACGAGCCGGCAGGTGGCCACCCGGGTCGAAGAAAGACATTTTGTCGACAGAAATGCCGGAATAGAGCCCGAGCAGATCGTCCTCTGTATCTAATTCCAGTTCATCGAGCACCTCCCGTGACGGCTCCGCTTCCACCACAAGTGCCACGTTCTTGAGCAAACGACGATACCGTTCCGGTAAACCATCCACCGCCTTCCGCACGAGGCCATCAAATTCTTCAGAGCTGATCGAGAGTGGGCGGCGACTAGGATGTGCCATGTAGGATAGGCTCACAGCAAGCAGTACATGGCCCGACTCACTATGCACTGCTCACTGTTTTCTATTCTCAGTGGGCAGTCCGTGAAGACGGCGTGGTCAGATCATCGGACTTACGGGTCGGCTCAACAATTCCGTGCCGGCGGAATGGGGGAGAGTCCCAGATAATCTTGTGACCTGGCGCCAAGTTTGCCGCCTCGACATAATGTCGCCGTGCCGTTGCGTCATCCCCGAGTATCTCAATCACCACCGCCAAGTTGTAATGCGCTTCGGCCAAGGAGGGCTGTGCCTTGATCGCCGCCTCGTACTGTGCCTTGGCCTCTTCCCACTGGCGCGCTGCGAACAACCGATTGCCTTCTTCCATGGCCGAAGCTGCCGCTGGGATCGTTCCGGAAGGAGCGCGAAGCGTCCGTTCAGGAGCTGTCGCCGCCGCACATCCGCTCACGAGCAATCCCACCAACACCACCCAGAGGCTCCGTCTCATCTGTCGTTTCCTCCTTTCAGGCCTGGACCGCCAACCCATTCCGCAGGAACAGGAATTTGAAGCCGACCTTCTCTACTCCAAGGCACCGCGAGACGGCTTCGGCATAGACTCGGGCTTGCAAGCGGTAGTCGGCGACTCTCCCAGCGACCTCGTCATCACTCAGACGGTCGGTCTTATAATCGGCGACCCACACGCGACCATCAAGACGATACACCAGATCGATGAATCCTTCCATCACGCGTGGCCGGCCATCAGGATCCCACGGAATAGTAAATGGTACTTCCTGCCCCAAAATGACGGCCTTTGTTAGCTCGGCATAGGGTGCCGAGGCGGCAAACGTTCTGAACAAGTCCTGCAGCTCCGTCATAATGCTATCCGCCTGTCCGACGAAAGCCGCGGGAATGTCGCGCGGGCACACCACCTTGACCCGTTCGTACAGCTGTTCAGACGGCAACCTGAAATCCCAGCCTTCCAGAAAGCGATGCGCCAGGGTTCCGATCAGTTGGGCCAAATCCGCCCCTCCGCTTCCTCGTCGAGGGCCAAGGAAAGGCGGCGTCTCCACCATCTGCTGCTTAAGGGCGGTGGGACTGGTAAAAGCCGGGGAAGAAGCAGCCTCCTGCATGCGCCTCGCTCTCTCCGCCCAGCGTGCCAGCAGTTGGGAGATATCGTCATCTGCTTGAGACCAGACGGGAACGTGCTTGTGTGTGAGCTCTCCGTGAGCCGGACGCCCTTGTACGACCTGGAGAAGGATTTCGCCGTCCTCCAGCGGAATCGCGGTACCACCCGTGTGGTCTTTCAGAGCGTTAAAATCGAGAGCCACGCCCCTGGCGACCTGGACGAGAAAACTGTCCGGGGAAATAGTCTTGGGCAAACCGGCAGAGAGAATCAGCCGCCGTTTCGCGCGAGTCATACCCACGTAAAGAACGCGACCCTGTTCGTGCCGTTGACGCTCGGCGAGTTTCGCCCCCACAAAGACCCCACCCACGGTCTGGGTATCTCCCACACGCACCCCGAGGATGCCGGTGGACCAGTCATGCTGGACGAAGACGCGCGGTTCTCCGCGATCCGTCCCTCGATGAAGGCCCGCCAGGACGACGACGGGGAACTCAAGACCTTTCGCCTTGTGAATGCTGAGCAGTCGCACCGCTCCCTGGTCGCTCCCTTCCGCCGCATCTTCGGTCAAGGAGCTTTCCGCCTCGTCCGGCGTCTCGTTAACTCGCCTGGTGAGCTCCGCCACAAAGCCATGCCAGGTAAGGTCGGACTGTTGCGCCAGCTCAGCGGCAAGATCACGGAGCTTCAACAGGTTGGTCACGGCCTGTTCCTGATCCAGCGAGGCGGCGGCGAGCTCCAGCAAAGGCGCTCGAGCCAGCATGCCATCCATGACCTCGGTCAGTGGAAGTCGCGGGAGCCGCTGGTGGAGTTCGCGGAGCAGCGAATAAAACGGCGCCGCTTTGCCAAACGCTTCTTTGATATCCCCTGGCAGTGAAGCCGATGCGGCGATGATCCGGTAGTCCAGCAGATGGCCCCTGGCCAAAACCTCAATGTCCACATCAGGAAGCCCGCACAGCGCGGAACGAAGGACTCCTACCAAGGCGACCCGATCATGCGAATTGGCCGCCGTCCGCAAGAGGTTCACAACATCGATGACTTCCTGTCGCTCATAGAAATGCTTCTCGCCTTCGGCCAGGCACGGAATGGCGTATCGTCGCAAGGCTTCCAGATAGCCCCGTACGCCGGTCAACGTGCGGAAGAGCACCGCCACATGCCCCGGTTTGATCTTAGTCCGAACCTCCCGCTCGATGATTTCTTCGCGGCCCAGAACCTCCTCGCTCAGCCATCGCGCCAACTCTTCTGCTTCAGCTCGGCTGGCAGTCTCGGCGTCGGCGTCAGGCTCCTCTGGACGGACGATGCGGAGTTCCACGCGCTCGGATTCCAGCGATTCTGCACCGGCGTCATTCGCCACCAGCGGGTCATGTTTGGGCTGCAACCCTTTCGTCGGTTCCCGTGGAAACACACCGGCAAAAAATGCATTGATCGTCGCCAGCAGGCCCTGATGGCTGCGGAAGTTGGTTCGAAGCGCGTACCGCTCTCCTGGCGGCGACTGAGCAAGCACCTGGTCTTCCACCACAGCATCGTAGGCCTCCATATCGGCCCGCCGGAACGCATAGATTGACTGCTTGGGATCGCCGACGATGAAGAGTTTCCCAGGTTCCAGGCGGACCTCACGCCAGTCTCGCGCCTCATGGCCAGCGGCCTCGGCAAGGTACAGGATCAGTTCATACTGAACCGGATCGGTGTCCTGAAATTCGTCCACCAGGATTGCGTGGAACTGGTGTTTGAGATCACGGCGGATTGATGGGTAATCGCGCAAGAGATTGCGGGCCCGCGCAAGGAGCCCGTCAAACGAGATGTATCCGCGTTGGACGAACCGGGTCCGGCACTCCAAAGCAAACGGGGCGAGCAACTGAAGAACGGAACGAAGTCGCCCATCCTGGACAGTGACCAACGACTGACCGATCTCGACGACGGATTTGGCTCTGGCGTAATCTGGTTTCGACCAGGTGGTTGTGATTCCCGGCACGTCCTGCTCGAGCATGCGCCGGTCTTCTTCATCACAGCCCTTGTCAGCCATTCGATTCAGGCAAGCAACCGTGGCGTCCAGCATGCGTTCGAGCCGGTTGGTCTTGGGATGCGCCTTCCGTAGAACCGCTGCTTGCTGGGCCAAGTCAGTCAGCCAAGTTACGATCGGCGACGGCATGCTCGGCTCCTCATTGAGCATGGTCGGGTCCAGAGGGATCAGTTCCCCCGCCAAATCGGTCGCAAGTGCTTTGAGGTCTTCCAGCGATGCGACCTTCAGCGCTGCTCGCCAGACCTCGTGCCGCATGCCAGCAGGACCCAGCTCACGATCCAGCCACAGTGTCCATTCCTGGTTGAAGAAGTTTATGAACAATGACCCTTCATCTTGCTGAAAAGATGGATCTATACCGCTCTCAACTGGGTACAGGCGAAGAAGGTGTGCCGCAAAACTGTGGATGGTGCCGATCTGGCTCTTCTCCAGCTCTCCGAACGCCTTCGCCGCTAACTCATTCCCTGGTTCTTTACTCAGTTCCGTTCGCAAGCGGAGCTTCAGCTCATTCGCCGCCTTGTTCGTGAAGGTCAGCGCGACGATCCGGTCGATCGTGAGCGGGGGAGACCGACGCAGCAGCAGATAGAGCAGCCGCTTGACCAGGAGCGTCGTCTTCCCGGTCCCCGCTCCCGCCGTCACCACGATATTGCGATCAGTCGCGGTAGCCGCACGTTCCCGCGTGGCGCTGTCGGGCATATCGATCATTCGTCTTCCCGATCCGGTTGCAGGACCCGGTGCGCGCCTGGGCGACGAGCGCTGGCCCTCTCTTGTCGAGCCTCAACCGGGCTGGCCCGGCGAAGGTCCCGGTAAGGCTGCACATACTGGCGATCCTGTCGTGCCCGCCATAGGGTGGGCTGATGAGTCTTTCGGCACAGGAGGCGGTAGTCGCAGCCGTCACAAAATGCGCTGGGATAGATGAAGAATCGGCCGAGGCGGATGCCGTTCAGCATCTGGCGGATGGCTTTGCGCATCGGTTCTCCCAATCCGGAACTCCATGCATCACCCGGAAATCGAACACGAGTCAGCGCCTGGTCCCAGTTAGGAGCGAGGTAGTAAAACCACACGCCGTCACAGGTAGGCTGGGCTGAGGTCTGGTTAAGCTGCGAGGGGACGGTTGATTCCGCCATGAGGAGATAGAAAGGCGGCTGCAATCGAAGACCACGCACGGCGCCAAGTTTCAGATTCTTATCGAGCGGGCCCGGCTTGCTGCTCGCCTTAAATTTGTAATCGATGATGCGATAGGCGTTCTCAGAGCGGCACCAATCCACGCGATCCAACCGGCCAGAGACCGGCAGGTCTTCCGGCTCCTGAGCGGCATCTTCCAATGAAACAGAGAGGCGCCCTTTCATTTCTTCTTCGAACAGAACCGGCTCCCATTTGCGGGACAGTTCGGCGAGATCGTCGTGGAGGACGCCACGCAGGAACCCCCGCAGTTCTTCCTGACGCAGAGCCCAGATGAGCGGGTATCCGACCGGTTGCGAGTGAGCATAATCTTCGAAGACAAGGCTCGCAGTCTTTTCCAGGACTGCGAAGGGGTCGGCGGCCGATTGAGCGGGATCAACAAAGTAGCCCTCGGCTCGAAGCGTTTCTAAACACCCCCGTAAAATACGATGCGCCAGCGTGCCCAGCTCCAGCGGCCCGACCTGATCCACACTTTCCGGAAGAGTTAATGGTTCCAATCGCAAGACCCGCCCGGCAAAGTAACGAAACGGGCACTTCGCGTATTCCTGAAGACCGGTCGGTGAGACTCCGCCTGTTTTTAAGGTTTGCCAGAACATCTGGAGGGGCCCCGTCATGCCGTCATAAGGGCCCAACCGGGCCCTCACTTGTTCTTGCTCCTGCAGGGTTCGCAGCCCTCGCTCAATCAAGGCGCCGGTGGGATGGCCTTCGCGCAGGAGCCGACGGGGTACACGGCGGTCCAAGAGAAGCTTCATCGTCAACTCCGAGGCAGACAGATTCTCGATCCGGTACTGCGGGACTTCCGCAAACTTTTTCGCAAGCCGGCGAGGGACCGTGCCCTCGGACAGGCCGATCGCCAACTCTACGTCGGACAGGTAGCTGGAGGGAACCAAGGGACGTCCCGCGTCATCCGCACGTTGATAGAGGAGCGTCAGCTCGTCACGGGCCGCGTTGCACAAGAGATAAAAGAGCAGCCTTTCCTCGTCGTAGCCGGCCAGCTTCTCCTGAATCTTGAATCCCAAGTCCACTTCGAGCAGACGGCGCACGCGGTCGCGCAGGAAGGCATCTTCATGGATGTAGCGGGGAAACACCTTCTCGTTCAATCCCAGTACATAGAGCGCGCGGAATGGGACGCCGCGGGCCGCCATCGCGTCGCGGACTTGGACGCCGTCGCCCTTTGTCGATTCTAGAGGCAGGACGACGGTGTCCATCAACCGCCGGAAAGCTGCGTCAAATTCAGGTAACGAGACCTCAGGCCTGATATGCCCCAATCGTCTCAACTCATCCAGCCCTTCACTGAACCGATCCATGAGCGAAGCAGTTTCCATTTGGTCCCCGACAGGCGGACCAACGTCAGCATCGAGGAATCGCTGGCATAACGAGGCAAGTTGATCGGCATACTCAATCCAGGTGGCCGAGTCCGGAAGAGCATTCAAGGCCTCAGCCAGCGTGGACACCGCCAGCCAGAGGCCACGAATCTGCTGAGCAGGAATTCGAGGACCGATCAGTTCTCTCTCCTCGTCATCGCCAAGCGGAAGATCCCGCTCCAGGAATGCGGTCAACCGCCGCCATTCCTCCAATCCCTTGGTGATCCCGAGGCGCCGGCTGGCCAAGTCCCAGAGATCGGGACGAGGCGATTCGCAAGGTGGGCAAAGGGCCGCGTAACGGATACAGGGCGAGGAGAGCAGGCTGACAACCTGGTCTCTTCGAAACCCCCAGACTCGGATGTCCAGGAGTTGGATCACGGATTTAATGTAGGGCCACTCTCCCAGTGGTCGCCCCATCGTGGATGCGAACGGAATGCTGTGCTCATCGAGCACGCGCGGGATGATCGTCTCATAACCGGAAAGCGTACGAGCCACAAGGCCGATGTCCCGAAACGAGTACCCGCGTTCCTCTACCAATCTGAGAATATCTTTGGCCACGATCGTCACTTCATCCAGCCGTCCGGAAACAGACAGGATATGGCAAGCCGGACCAAGAGCGGCAGCGCGCGCTCCCCCATCTCGAGACCCATGAGAAGGATCGTACAGCGGGGCGAAGGATCGACGTGCAGGACGTGGGGTAAGCGTGACGGCATCTGACGCTTGCGTGACCAACCCGTGGAGATACCGTTCGAAGAAACGTTCAGCGAAGGCATAGGCCGGATGGTCCCTCACCAATGGGAAGAACAGGGTGACGGGATAAGCGCGCGCCACCGTCCGAAAGAGATCGAGCTGAACCTGAGTAAGATCGTAGAAGCCGTAGTAGAAAACTCTCTTTTGGCGTCCAAGGAAAAACGATTGTGCGACGTGGTCCATAGCTTGAGCAGCCAGGTCATCCTGATCGTAGGCCCCCATCCGCTCCTTCTCGTCGAGAAAGCTCCGGTACAGTTTGAGGAGGGATCGAACGAACTGGTCCGTGTCAAGTTGGCTTTGGCTCAGTGCTTCAAGGGCGCTCTCCTCATCGACCTGAGCATCCTTGAGATCCCTCAGCGTGGCGATGAGCGCTCCCCAGGCTCCTGGCATCTCGGCCAAGTTGGACCAGCGGGAACCAGATGTCTCGACATGGAGGAGGTGATGGACAAGCTCTCGAAAGAAAAATTCTGGGCGGAGATGGGCAGCATCAAACGAGGTGGCCTCTGTCAGCAGGCGGATGGCAAGCTGGAAAAACGTCAAGAAATGGACGTCCAGGAGCGAGAGGCCCTGCTCAATACAGAAAAGCCATTTGAGACGCTGCCGGAGGGAATCGGAAGGGACAATAATGGCCAGTGGAGCTAGCGGATCAGCAGCTTTGACTTGGCGAACTTCCTCGACAAGGGCTTGTTCAAGGTCAGGATGAAATGGACCGGTGACGATCTTGAGCATCGGATCGTTAACCGTTATTCGTTAAACGTTAACCGTCCTCCGACTCACGTTTCACGATTAACGAATCACGATTAACGTCCTACCCCGTTTCTGGCCCCATCAGCTCCCCATTACAGTCAATGCATGCCCAGTCCCCGTCCACGAAAGCCATGGGTTCTCCGCAGATCGGGCAATCCGGCGGCGGGCCCTTGTCTATCACGGGCAAGGGCGGGAGCTCAATATCGAGTTCGTCCTCAGAGTTACTCATGGAAATTCATATCTCGTCGTCCGTCCCTCGTATCTTTATCGTCAAACGCTTCACGCATCACGTTTCACGCTTTAGGCAGGGCGCTGCTGCATTTTGAGTTGGAGAGCCTTCTCAGCACTTTGACGACTGGGCACCCCGATGAAGGTCAGCCGTCCGTCAATGATCGTGGCCGGCACCGCTCGAATCGAGTGCCGTTCCGCCAGTTCCTGTCCGTCCGGTGAGCCAATGTCCACTTCCCGATAGCTAAAGCTATACTTTACCCGCAGCTCCTTCCAGAGACTCTTGGCGGAGGGACAGGCTCCACATGTGGGCGAATAGAGGAGGGTGATATTCGGCATAGACAGGCTTCCTGCAAACTGATGACGGCATCTTACCACCACGTCGAAAGATGGTGCAATACTCACACCTTGGGAGCTATGGATCTTTTTTGGCAAATAGATCCACTCTATGGTGGATTTGGCAGGCTCCCGTGTCAACTTGGTCGCGATTTTCTTTAAGACCGGTGTCTCACTATCCTCCTGACTCGCGAGGGAAAGTTTCTGGGCCTCCGCTTCATCTGGAGCATCATAACGCACTGAGCGGCAAAGCGCCGCCTTGCAACCTACCATCCATTTCGATAAGGTACGCCCGATGAAGGAACCTCTCGCCCGTCAGATCGTGCTCGCCGGTGCAACCGGTCTCCTCTACCCTCTCTGCTTTCCTGATTTCAATGTTGGCGCTCTCGCCTGGGTCGTCTTGCTCCCGCTCCACTTCGCCATCGCTGGTGCGCAGCCACGTCGCGCTTTCTGGATCGGCTGGCTGACTGGCTTGATTGCCTTTGCCGGCACGATGTCTTGGGTCGTGACGGCCATGCACCTCTATGGCAAGATGCCCCTCCTGGCGAGCTATGCCGTCATGATCCTGCTCACGACGTATCTCGGCCTGTATATCGCCTTATATGCTCTGGCCATCGCCTGGCTTCGAAAAACTCTTTTCCCTTTTTCGTTCTTTGCGGCCCCGTTTATTTGGGTCACGCTCGAGCTGCTTCGCACGCACCTCCTGTCAGGCCTCCCGTGGACCCTCCTCGGCTATTCCCAGTATCAGTGGCTACAGGCCATCCAGATTGCAGACCTGACTGGCGTGTACGGCGTGTCTTTCCTCGTCGTGTTGGTCAATGCTGCGCTCAGTGACGTAGGACT